>SL_3KL_010_SEDDRAFT_10000443_pt1 | contig 33957 bp, 29 predicted proteins | sample SodLakKL_010_SED_2_FD_10381 | JGI IMG/M metagenome (IMG submission 10381) | reverse complement strand
AATTTCATATATGCTAGTATCCTGCTTTTGAAAAAAAGATCCAAATATTTTTTTCCGGCAACATAACTGCGCCTTATTCTTTCTTATTTTGGGGCATGAAAAGCATTGCAATCAATCACTTTCCTGTTATCAGGCATGAAGGACGCGAAAAATATCTCTATAATCCCGTCCTGAAAAAAAGATATAAAAACCGCCCCGAAGAGCGCGTACGACTTCGCTGGCTTGAGTATCTGCTGCATCAAACCGATCATAAGAAAACGCGTATTGGATTTGAAGCGCCCGTTGACCTGGCACAGGAAAAGAATACGCTTAGAGCGGATATCCTGCTCTACAACGACGCCATGAAGGCGGACGTATTGATTGAATGTAAGTCGGAATCGGTTCGGCTTACAGAAAAGGCCGCCTCTCAGGCTGCACGGTATAACACCGCAGTAGGGGCAAACTATATCTGCCTTACAAACGGCGTGAATGATTTCTGGTACCGGATAGCCGATCAACGTGCCACAGCTGCCGGGTCACCGCTCAATGAAACGGCCGAGGTTTCTCAGCTTTTCCGTGATTCCGCCTGGTGGGCGGATCGCGGATTTATTTCATCCACCACACCGGAAAAACAAGCCCAACGGATTGCTGACTGCTGTAACCTCTTTTGGGGAGATGTACCCGACTGGTCGCGAACCTACCTCGACTTCAGTGCTCCATTTTTGGAAATGGGTGTGAATCACTTTTACAGAGTGGCTCAACTCTCCGATGATTCACGGCTGGCCATGACCTTTATCGGCTCACCTTTGGCGCCCTCCTTTCTTGTTGCCGTTCTGAACGAGTCGGGACAAAATACCGGCTTTCTCGCTATCGACCTGCACAAGCTCTATGAAAGGGCAGTCGGTTCTGCCGTGCTGTTTTCAGGCCGGGAACAGAAAAGAATCGATGCCCACAAAAAGCTGCCGCTCTTCTCAGAAATCTTCAATCCGGCCGTGGTCGAAAACCTGCCGAATTTTCTGATCACATTTTTTGATTGAGCCTTTCAACTGCTAAATTCATAAAACATCTGAATACTGACCTCCAAACGTTTATCAATATGTCATCACAACTGCACCGGGAAAAGCTTTTATCACTTTTTGAAGAAAACCAGGAGGGCGTTATTTATCTGAAGGGCGCCGAGAATATGTACCGGTATGGCACCGACTATGAGTTCCCCTTCCGTCAGGAGAGCAACTTTTGGTACATCACGGGGGTAAATGAACCCGAATACCATGCCCTGCTCGACATCGGGTCGGGCGAGTTTCACCTCTTTCACCCCAAACGGGACGCTCAGTTTGCCGTTTGGCACGGGCGTATCAAATCGGCTGCTGAAATCCGGGAAGAGTATTCTCCCGACCACCTCCACGAAACCAATGATCTGCTCAGGGTACTGAACCAGCTAAAGCCTGACGTGATTTACTGTCTCGATGAAGAGCAGGCTGAATTCATAGAGGATCTGAACCGCGATTTTTCCGTGGAAACCGAGACGCTGCAGGACGCTATAACGTACTGCCGCTGTATCAAGACCGACCACGAACTGCAGCTGATGAGTGAAGCTGCGCGCGTAAACAACATTGCCCATCTCGAAGTTATGAAAGCGATAAAGCCGGGGATGTTTGAGTATGAGGCTAAAGCTCTGTTTGATTTTCATCAGGCAAAACACGGACTGCTTCAGCCCGCATACAATGGTATTCACGCCGGTGGTACAAACAGTGCCATTCTTCACTATGTTGAAAACAATAAGAGAATAAACGATGGCGACCTCTACCTGATCGATGCAGGTTACGAGAAAGACGGTTATGCTTCCGATGTTACACGCACTTATCCTGCAAACGGAAGGTTCAGTGGAGACCAGGCTGCCATCTACCAGGTGGTATTGGACGCGCTTAACAAAAGCATTGAGCTTGTAAAACCCGGAGTTAAAATGGAAGAGCTGCACCTTGGCGCCTGTCGTATCATTCTCAGCGGACTCAAAGAGCATGGCATTGTGAAGGGCAGCATCGAAGAGATGATGGAGCATAGTATCTTTGCCCTTTTCTTCCCGCACGGGCTCGGCCATTTTCTTGGCCTCGACACCCATGATGTCGGCGGCTACCCCAAGGGCGTGGAGCGGATCGACCGGCCCGGCATCAAATTCCTCCGGGTTCGGCGTGAATTGATGCCCGGTATGGTGATCACAATTGAGCCTGGAGTTTACTTCATTCCCGCACTTTTAGGGCCGGCATTGGAAAATTCGGAGCAGGCGCGCTATCTCAATGAAGAGCGTGTACGGGCCCTGTTCGGTTTTGGCGGCATCCGGATTGAGGACAACCTGATTGTGACGGAAACCGGATCTGAAAACATGACCGACGTTCCGAAGGAGATCAAGGAGATCGAGGCTGTGATGAAAGGTTAACCCGTGAATCTGTATCTTAACTACAGTTCGAAATAAGAGTTCGTAAAAGAGTGTCCCACCTGAACGCTTTCGGGAGGGCAATGGAAAGTCTCCCCTTGAGGGGAGTACCGCCTTTAGGCGGGGAGGGGTATTTTGTTGTGAATTATGATCTTTAAAACGAAAGTTCAGGCCAAATCAACGCTCAGAGCGTCATCCCCCTCGGCATCGAAAGCGTTCGGGGCCTCTGCCCCTTCAAACCATACTTGGTGCCGACCCTTCGGTAGGGGGACAATTATTTACCAGAGTTCCAGTCTCGAATTCACATTACATTAAGAAAAAAGAACCTCAGCGATGCAAACCTATTACCGGATATCCTTTCAGCAGCACAAGCCCAAAGAGCGCACCGTTCTGAATGCTCTGCTGGCCATTGCCACGGGCGTGCTAACCCTGCTCTATCCCAGCTTTCTCTACCTCATTGCCGGCGGCTACCTGATCGCTCTTGGAGTTGTTTTTATCTGGTTTCGAACCCCGGCATTTATTGCCGGCCTGCCGATCGTAACCGGCATTATCATTTTTATTTTCCCCGATGTGATTCCCATCGCGTTTGCGGCATTCCTGGGCTTTTTCGGACTCATACTGCTCCTGGCATTTCAATTTGCAATCATGGGTTTTCTCACGCTCATCATAGCCGTTCTCATTGTGATGAACCCCGAGTCGGTGGCCTACCTCATTGCGGCCTTCCTGCTTCTTTACGGGGTAAACAACCTTATCAGGCTAATACGCAAAAACGATAACCGCAACGGACCCGGGGGCTTTGAAGAGGCCAACGTGATTGAAGAGGGGAAGTAGTTTTTGATTTATTATTGATGATTGATGATTGATTATTTATCAGGCTGTCAGTCGAAGATGCCGAACCTATCGGTACGCCCATCGAACCCCAAAGGATATTATCGTGTGGACACATTTATGTGGTGTTGCCAGCGCTCACCCGGTTAGAGGTAGTGGTAGTATGTACTATCGGGGTAAACTGTTGTACCCCTCTTCGATATTCGAAAGGTTGCAAAATCAGGATTCACATGCTTTCACAGTTTTTTTTGTAAGAAGAATTTATTTCGCAGCAAAGATAGAGTTATATAAGCTCCAAAGGAGCGCGAGCAATAGCATAGGGCACCGCCCTATGTCAGGGTGATAGATCTCATTGGTAAGCCCTGAAAGGGCGCAAGCCTTCTTCTATCCTTGTTGTGGGCTTACGCCCTTTCAGGGCTTTGCAGAACGGGATCGTCTGTTAATCATAGGACTTCGTCCCATGCTATTGCTCGCGTCCCTTTGGGACTTTGATCAACAAAAAATTCCGGGCGATTAAGGATGAAATTTAAAAAATAGAACCTGCGGCATCGTCATGCCTCGTTACTTTTTAAAAAAATGTACCCACACGATAGAAAAGATCGGAACAGGTAAAAAAACAACACCATAAATCGACAATTAACAATCGTCAATCAACAATAAAAAAAGCCTGTCAATTATGCCCGCCCCATATCCTGAGGTCGAGCGACCAATATCCTCCGCCCTTAATCCAGAGAAAGATGCTCCCGATCAGCATCGCAAGGTCGTTTCGTGATTCGTGGAGCATGCTCAGCAGGCCATAGTTTTCGAGGTCGCGCAGGCTGAAGCCACAGAAACCGGTACCCAGCAGAATGGGGAGTTTGGTGGTGAACAGGGCCACGAGCATAATCACGATAAGCGGAACAGAAGCGAAGTGTGTCAAAAATCCTGCAAGCACCAATAGGCCGCACACGATTTCAAACCCGCCTACCATGTATCCGCTAAACTCCGGAAACGGAATTCCGATTCCTTCGAACCTCCCGGGACCGCGCAAAGCCGGATAAACAAACTTCTGAATTCCTTCAGAAACGAAAACCACACCGACAAGGAACCGGATCAGAATAGTGGTTTTTCGGTGTCTGTTTGCAATAATGAGGTCAGGTTCATGAATAATATTTGATTGATTATGAGTTGAATGTATACGCCTGATTCTTCGTATTCAACAAATCAATTTTATCCGGATTCTCGCAGAGGTCCGCAGAGTTTTTCGCAGATTTGCGCTGAGTTTAATAATCAGCGCAACTCTTCGGGTAATCTGCGTGACTCAGCGAGAAACAGTACCGTTTCAGAGACAAATCAGAGATCGGGTAATCGATTATCTTCAATCAAAGATCACCTCAGTTCTTCAAGCAGCTCTTTCGCTTCTTCTTTTTTGTCATCGTCGTCCATCATGGTTACTTCCATGGTTGAGGCTTCTTCCAGAACTTCAATGGCCTTATCCTCCTTGCCGATATCCCGGTAGTGCTTTGCGAGATCCACCCGGAACAGGATGCTTTCCGGCATCATGTCTATCGCCTTTTTAAGGTATTTTTCGGCTTTATCCTCTTCAGCATCATCGGGCAGCCCTTCCGATAAAAGCCTTGCAGCAGCCCGTTCAGCCCGGTTGGCGTTGGCAATATCGGAGTGCCAAACACCATATAGGTGCCATACCGGGGCATAATCGGGAATCAGTTCCGCAGCCTTCTCCACATGCTCCCCAATAGCATGTGAGGCCTCAATCATATCCCTTGTCCCCTCCAACTCATAATAGCGCCCTTTGGCAACGGCATACACATAGTGTGAATGACCTTTGTCGGGATGGAGCTCAAGCGTTTTCTCTGCAATTTCGAGCGCTTTCCCATATCCCTCCAACTGCACGTCCTCGTTATCTTCCCTGTAGTATTTTCTGGTGGTGAGCAGGCTCTTGTTCCAGAGGGCATCATAGTTTTCAGGGTCTTTCTCCAGAACCTTGTTGAAAATTTCGAGCGCCCGCTCTTCATCCATCTCTTCCACTTTCTGTTTGGCTTTTTCCACCATTTCTTTGATTTCGTCACTTGAAGATGCATTTGTGGTACCCGTCATCAACAAACTGATGCAGAGCAATGGCACAATACAGAATGATATACGTTTCATAATTCCTTGGTTAGGTTACAGGTCGCCCAACAGCTCTTCGGCTTCTTTCAGCTTGTTGGGATCGTCTTTTGTCCGTGGCTCCATTCCGAGAACGGCTTCAAGCACTTCACGGGCCTTGTCGTCTTCCCCTGTTTCGATGAAATGGCGGGCCAAATCCATCCGGAACAGGATGCTTTCTTGATCCATCTCAATAGCCTTATTCAGATACTCTTCAGCCTTCTCATTGCTTCCATCCGGCAGACCACCTGAAACTAGCCGGGCTGCTGCCCGCTCAGCGCGGCTCACATTGGCCACGTCTGAATGCCATACTCCATATAGATGCCAGATCGGGGCATAATCGGGCTCCAGCTCAGCCGCTTTACTGACGTTCTTCCCAATTTCGTGAGCTGCACGAATGCGGTCGCGGGTCCCCATCACTTCGGTCATGCGGCCAAGTGCCACAGCGTACACATAATACGATCTCCCCTTGTCTGAATGAACTTCTTTAGCTTTTTCAGCGTATTCCAGGGCTTTTTCAAAATATTCTTCCATCTCCGATTCACTGTCGAGGCGGTATCCCATCCGCGCATAGATAATAGCCGTATTCCAGAGCGCATCGTAATTCTCACTATCCGCTTCCAGAACCTTCAGGAACAGATCGAGGCTCTCCTCCTCCTCTCCCTTATCAAACTTTTCAGAGGCTTCTTTCACCATTTCTTTGATCTTTTCGGAAGAGAGGTCACCCGATTGGGCAAGGGCTGCAGAATGCACGACTAAAAGCAGCGGAAGTGCTATTATAAGAAGTAATCGTGGCATATCGGATTCAATTTGTGGTCTTTTGTACCGGGCTTAAACCGGCCACTGCCGCATCCGATTTCCGCGAAACTAAACTGTCTTCGAATAGGCAGTTCTGTGTTGTTCCTCAGTTATATAACCATCAAACAGCATGGAAACGTTTCGTAAAAACAGCCGTCCCGTATCTGTAATATCAAAACCGCCAACATGTTGCACCACCAGCCCGTCTTCTTCGAGCGGCCTGAGCCTCTCAAGTTCACCGGAAAATTTCTCTTCAAAACGGATACCCGTCTCCCGGTAAAACTGCTCAAAATGGATCTCTCCGCGACACATGATCTGCATAATCACTTTACGCCTCAGTTTGTCTTCATCCGTCAAAGGCAGCACTTTTGCTACAGGCAGTCTCCCCTCATCCAGAAATTTATAGTACCGGCCAAGATCTTTCTCATTCTGATAGTACAGATCATCACCCTGCGAAATTCCCGACATGCCAAGCGCAATCATCTCCAGCTCTGCGCGGGTGCTGTAACCCTGGAAGTTCCGCTGAAGCGTGCTGTTGTCGAGTGCCAGGCTCAGTTCGTCATCCTCTTTTGCGAAGTGGTCCATACCGATATACCTGTACCCGTATTCCGGCAGTGTGCCGATGGCATGCATCAGCATTTTCAGCTTCTCGTCGGTTGCCGGAAACTGTTCCGGGTTCAAGAGCTTCTGCGCCGGCATGATGGACGGGATGTGGGCGTAACTGTAAATGGCAAACCGGTCGGGGTCCAAGGCCGTTACATCCTCAATTGTGCGGGCAAATGTAGATGGTGTCTGCAGCGGCAGGCCGTAGATCAGATCGAAGTTGATTTTCTCGATTCCTTGATATCTCAGATATCCGGTTACCTCCCTCGTGATTTCGAACGGTTGAATACGGCGTATTGCCTTCTGAACTTCGGGATTGGTATCCTGAACACCCAGCGATGCACGGTTCACCCCGATCTCTTTAAGTGCAATGATATGCTCCTCCGTGCAGCGCCGCGGATCGATCTCCACGCTGAACTCTACATCTTCATCAACGGAAAAATAGCGATGGATGATCTCTCCCAACCTTCGCAGCTGGGCGGGTGTTAAAAACGTAGGCGTGCCGCCGCCAAAATGAATCTGCTTAGCGGCTGAGCCGGGGTGCAGGCTTTTTGCAACCAGCGCCGCTTCTTTCGCAAGGTAATCGAGGTAACTGTCGCCTCGGTCTTGGTCGCGCGTTATTATTTTGGTGCATCCGCAATACCAGCAAAGTGAAAAACAGAACGGAATGTGAAAATAGAGCGACACCGCCCTTGCCGATTCCGCCCGGAGATCCAGTGCCTCCTCCAGGACAGCATCATCAAACTCCTCTGTGAACTGTACCGCTGTTGGATACGAGGTGTAGCGCGGACCGGGTACATTGTATTTCTGAACCAGCTCAAACAACCTTTTCTCTCTGAATTTCATAGGCATAACTCCTTTTTTGGGATACGGTAAATCAGTCTCTCAGCAGCTCCTCAAAATCCCCGTCATCGGTAAGCCTGAGGTTTTCTGCTTTGCCCTTTTCAGCCAGGTCGGTAAGTGAGGTATTGGCCAGCATGTCGCGGATGCTGTCGCGGGTAACGGCCCACTTGTCGTGCAGCGGACACGGATTTTTCAGTCCGCAACCCGGCAGACCCAGTGCGCACTCGGTAAGCAGTTTGGGTCCGTCAATAGCCAGAACCACGTCTATAAGCGCTATTTTCTGCGGAGCCTTGGTCAGGCGCACGCCGCCGTTCGGACCCTTGAACGACTCGAGCAGGCCATCGGCCGTAAGCTGCTGGAGAATTTTTGTGAGAAAGTGGAACGAGATTTCGAGCTTCTCGCTCATCCGCTTGATGGGAATAAATTCCTCTTTCTCTTTTGATGCAAGGTAGAGCGTTGCCCGAAGCCCGTAAACACACGATTTTGATAAGAGCATGAATGAAACTTTGTTAAATGAAGAGTCTTTTGTCTTAAAATAGGAGTTTTACCCTTAAGCTGCACTCATTTTTTGTGATCGCAGAAAAGATTCGTTCTTACCGGGAATTTGAAGCTTTTAAAGCTCCGGATGCACTGCTGTATCAGCAATCCCAGATTTCATTCTTGTTTTCTAATAATCAAACAGGAAAAATGCCTTTACCAACTTAATTAGGACGTATATCGAACGTTGGCCTAATTCTCTGTATTATATGTATATAGCTTATAACTAATACAGTTAAATATAAAATTGAGGTAAAATATGAAAGCAGCAAGATGGTACAAAGCTAATGATATTAGAGTAGAAGATGTGGAACAACCCAAAGCTTCGGGTCACAATGTAAAAGTGAAAGTTAAGGCTTGCGGAATTTGTGGCAGCGATCTGCACGAGTATTTGGCAGGGCCTATTTTTATTCCTGTCGATGAGCCCCATCCCATCACAGGTGATAAGGCACCGATTATAATGGGACATGAGTTTGCGGGTGAAGTTGTGGAAATCGGCGACAAGGTTACAAAACTCAAACCGGGAGACCGTGTAGCCATTGAGCCCATCTACGCTCCAAATAAAGACGGGCAGTATATCGACCATCAATACAACTTATCTCCTCAGCTAGGTTTTCATGGCCTGTCGGGTGGTGGCGGAGGGTTTTCGGAGTACACCGTTGTTGGAGAGCACATGGCACATAAAATGCCAGATGATCTCTCATTTGAGCAAGGGGCGCTGGTTGAGCCTGCAGCTGTAAGCCTGCATGCGGTTCGCCAAAGCAATTTTAAAGCGGGGGATACTGCCGCCGTTTTTGGTGCAGGTCCAATTGGATTAATGGTTATTGACGCACTAAAAGCTGCCGGGGCATCTAAGATTTATGCATCAGAAGTATCGGAAGCTCGTATGGCAAAAGCCCGTGGCATGGGTGCAATTGTGGTTGATTCATCCAAATCAAACCCTGTTGAAGAAATTAAAAAGATGACCAACGGTGGAGTGGACGTTTCGTTTGAAGTGACCGGTATTGAGAACGTGCTCCGGCAAAGTATTCACACAACCCGTACCGGAGGTGAGATTGTTGTGGTGAGTATATGGGAAGAAAGTGCAGCCATCAATTTTAACGACATTGTCATCACAGAGAAAAACCTGAAAGGCATTATAGCTTACCGGCATATTTATCCGGCAGTGATGGAGCTAATGCGGCAGGGCTATTTTAGCGGAGATGACATGATAACGGATAGAATCAAAATCGATGACGTTGTTGAGAAAGGGTTTGAAGTACTCGTGAAAGACAAGAGTCAGGTCAAGATTATGGTTTCACCCGAATAGATCAGACTGATTTATTGAGCTTTGTTTAATACAATCTTGTATTTCTGACTGAAACAGATCAGCTTTCCGGGCGAAAGGCCTTAACAAGCAGCCACGCTGCCGGAACCCCCGGCAGGAATGCGGCGACCAGCACCCAGTGGTACACATTGGGCACCATTAGCTGAGCAGGCCAGTAGCCGCTGATGAAGAGCAGGGTAACCAGGACTGCAAGTATGGTAAGCGTAAATATCGTTTTTGCCGCCCTCTCGCGATTGGGGTGGAACCACTCCACCAGAACGGGAGATACGATACCGAGCAGCAACAGGTGCAGGTAAAGCACCCGAAGGCCGTGTTCGCCCGGCCATATGCCGAACGGCAGCACGGCGATGAGCTGGAACAGCACCTTGAGGCCGATCAGCACCGCCACGGTTTTCATCAGGAATCCGATCAGCAGTTTCCGGCGCACAAACAGCCAAAGATGAAGCGCGGTGGAGATCCCGATCAGAATCAGTCCGGCATTGGCCGAAAGGTGCATTGCCGGGGTGATTATGGATCGATCGAGGCTGAAGGGAAATACCAGCATGGAACCGAATAGCAGCGGCAGCCATAGCCACCACGCTTCAAACGGCAGTGCGGGTTCACCCGCGCGGTGCCAGATCATGCCAAGCAGGCCAATAACCACCCACCCCTCCGTAAACACGCCCAGGAAAAAGTGGGTCATGGCCGACGACACCAGCGGGCTGTCGATATCCGTAAACTGGAATACCGATACTCCCCACGCCCCCAGAGAACTTATGACCAGGGCAATAAGTGCGCCGTCGTAAAGGGTAAGGTGCAGTGAGTCGCCGGTGGTTTTCCTCTCTTTCCAGTACAGCCATATGAACCAGTACCAGGTAATCATCACCAGTCCCGATATAATGGCCGCCAGAGGCAGCGATGCAGAACCTATCGGTACGGAGTGATAACCGTAGAGCAGGAAAAATGGATAGGACAGAAACCCGAGAAAGAGCATGGTGTACAGGCAGGCGCCAAACCGGGCAGACAGGCGCTGCTCATTCCCGTTCACCACTGCCGTTGCCATCCATACCATCAGCGGCGGGGTTGCCCAGTTAAAGAACATCAGGTGCGAATGGGCGTGGCGGATGTTGGCAAACCCGATCCCCTCAGGCAGCGGCCAGAACATGCCATAGCGGTACAAAAACCCCGTAAACGCGGCTACAACGAAACTTAGTAATGAGAGTTGCCAAACCTTATTATTCATTGTTTACACTGATTGAGCTGATTTCGCTGATTTCACTGATGGATTGCGCTGCTGCATCAGCACAATCAGCGAAATCAGTGTAATCAGCGGTAATAAATCAGCGGTAATAAATATGATGGATTGCGCCCAGTACAACACCAAACAGCACCATCGCCAGCGCCTGGTGCGTGACCCCCAACCAGACCGGCACGTGGTAAACCAGCGTAAACACGCCTACGGCATACTGAAGCAGCACAAGGCTAAATACAGCCAGCATCCAGAGGGTTGCGGTGCGGCCGGGCCTGATCTGCAGCGTGCGCACCCACATCACAATGGCCATCACGCCCAGGATTGTGGCCAGCAGGCGGTGCATCCACTGCACGGTGCTCATGTTGTAAAAGAAATTTGATATCCAGGGCTCAAGCATCCAGAGCTCGGGAGGCATCCAGAACTGGTTCATTTTCGGGAAGGTGTTGTAGATATGGCTTGCATGATGGCCTACCAACAATGCACCCCACAGAACCTGCAAAACAATCACTACCGAAAGAGCCCGTAGCCAGTGCAGCAGTTCACCACTTTCAGGAGGCATCTGGCTATTCCCTTTTTTGTACAGTTCGTTTGCGAACCATACACATAAACTAAAAATCAGAAATGTGAGTAAAATGTAGCCTGCATAACGGTATGGATTTACCTGCAGAACGTTAGTCAGGCCTGTTTGAACCATATTAAGGCTTAGAAATAAGTGCCCTGCCCAAAGTACGATCAGTATAAGACCCCTTGCGCTTTGCCTTGAATCAATTTTCTTTTTGATTATGAACCATAAAAAAGGAACGACAAGAACGAACCCCAGTAAAAGTCCGGCCAATCGCTTGATATACTCCAGGTAATAGATAGACCTGAATTCTGAAAGCGAAATATTGATATCCATCTGCCGATATTCAGGTAAATTCTGAAATTTACTGAAAGCCTCTTCCCACTGTATTTCATTAAACGGTGGAACAGTTTCAATTATGGAGCCCCAGTCAGAGATCGGCATCCAGGCACCGGTGAGGCGCGTAATACCGCCGATGATAAGGATCAGGAAAACAAGTGCGGCGCCGGTCCAGTACCAGGTGCGAACATGCCGTTTGTCGGTTGGGGTCATGTTTTGATGAATGGTTAGTTGTTTTGTTGGTGGAATTTAAAAAAGAAATCCCCTCTTGTTGAGCGCAGCGCTCCTCTTTTTATCCACGTAGTGAAATCCCGAGCGCTTCGGGAAGAGGGGACCGGGCAGAACAAGAACGCAAAGCGTTGCTTGAGAAGCTCAGGGGTGTGTTGGGTACGGGCGGGGAACCTCCAATCAATAGAAATCCAGCCATAACCCGGAACACACCCCTGAATCTCAGAAGCAGTGCTGCGCACTCTTCATTGATTCTTTCCCCTCTCAAGAGGGGAGCTTGTAAATCCCCCCTTCAAAGTGGGACTGTTTAAAAATCCTTCCGCTTAAACACCCTCAGGCCCCACCACATCGGTACGGCGAGCCAGATACCGAGCATGCCGGCGGCGGTGAGGCTGCCTGTGGCACTGCCGAAGAAGCGACTGAACACGGCGCCGGTGTATCCCATCAGCGCGGAGATATCGAACTCCAGCATCACCAGGATCCGGGCCAGGTCGATCGGGTTCAGCATCGAGACGGCGATTACGAACCTCTCGAGGGGATACTGGCCAAATGCGAATACCAGCATCAGAACCAGGCCGTCATACAAAATAGCCAGGAAGAGCCAGATCACAATGGTAAATCCGAATCCCTTGATGCGGTCTTCGTAGAACATCAGCCCGAGTACAAATCCTAGCGATGCAAAGATCAGGGTCAGTACGCCACCCAGTGCCAGTACCAGGAACGACGACGCTCCGTCGAGCATCAGGATGCCGTGCCAGCCGAGCGGCAGCGCTGCGCCAAGCATAAAGGCCGCCATCAGCGGGGTGGATATACCCAGGAAAAGTCCCCAGTAGAGTACGCTCCGGTTCACCGGCTGTATAAGCAGCAGCTCCACAAATTCGCGCGATTGGTAGATGTATAAAATACCGTAGATCATGCTCACCAGCGGCACAAACAGGAGCATCACGTTTGAGAGGCTAAGCAGGGTTTCGGCTCCGCCTCCCCCAAATCGCAGCAGCGAATCGGTGAGCACCAGGAATATGAGCGCGTAACCCGCCACCCACTTGCCGCGCAGCAGGGTGCGCCATTCGTTTTTGATAATGTGTGTTAAGTTTTTCATGTGGCTTCCTCCGGGATAGCTTCTCTTCCCGAAAGCTTTCGGGAAGAGGTGAGGGTGGTTCTTTTTGGTTTTGAGCTTATATCAACTCGTAAGCCTTGATCCAACCACCCCTAAATCCCCTCCTTGGAAAGGAGGGGACTTTAAGCAGTCTCCAATTTTTTAGTCATTAATAAACTTCCATTTTCTTCTTTTTGAACTGGTTCTTCACCGGTCGTGTCCATCATCCTGGCAATGGCGGCCTCCAGGCGTTCCTCCCTGCTCTCTTCGAGGAGGGCCTTCATGGAGCCGTAGTAGCGGATCTTTCCGTCAAGGATAAAGATCACATGATCCACGAGCTGTTCCAGCTCACTCATGATGTGTGAGGTGATGATCACCGTTTTGCCGTTCTCCTTCTCTTTCTGAACCCGCTGCTTGAACTTGTGGCTCGACTGCGGATCGAGCCCTGCTGTGGGCTCATCAAAAAAGAGAATGTCCGGATTGAACATCATCGCCAGCGTGGCACCCACCTTCTGGCGGTTTCCTCCCGAAAGCGTACGCAGCGGCTTCTCCAGCTCGGAGCGGAGCGAGAACTGATCAATCAGCTCCTCCTCATACACCGCCTCCTGGTCCCGCAATCCCTTGATGAACTCAAGCAGCTCGTTTACCCGCATGTTTTCCGGGTAGCGGGCCACCTGCGGCATATAGCCGATATCTTTTCGGTACTCAAAGTTTCCGTTCAGTTTGATGCCATTCACATGAATCTCACCAGAACCCGGTTTTACAAGACCGAGAATGGTTTTTATGAGCGTTGTTTTTCCGGTACCGTTCGGCCCCACTATGCCCGTGGCCTGGCCTTTCGGAATTTCGATGCTCATTCCCTTCAGCACCCGTAGGTCGCCGAACGATTTTTCTAAATTTCTGATCTCAATCATTGGATTCTCGTCATTTTCGGTTTTTCATCAAAAAGGGTTTTGGGCGTCAGCACCGGTGCAATGCGCTCGGCGGTGTCGAGCAGGCGAATAAACATGCTTCTCATCAGGATCAGCGATTCGGGCTGCCGGTCGATGATGATCGAAAAGAGGCTCACCGGCCGGTAGGGCACATCTCCTATTCCGTCGCGATCCAGGTCATAGCCCTCATAGGCGCTCCAGTAATTCCCTTCAAAATGGTTGTTGTTTCGCGGGCTGTCAGTGCGCACATCAAAACTGTTCTCAATAAAATTGTTCTCTTCAAACCGGTTGCGCGCACTGCTCGATTTGATGTTCACCGCCCAGCCGTTCAGCTCCACATCGTTTCGCCTGATCAGAATATTGCTTGAACTTTCCGAATAGATGGCGGTGGTGTTCCTGTAGAAACGGTTGCCTTCGATGGTGCTGTTGCGGATGTCTTTCAGCAGCAGCCCGTACGATGTTGCGCCCCAGTTGTTCTCAAACCGGTTGTTCTTCATATCCACATTTTCGGAGTACATTACGGCCACGCCGGCCCCGTTTCTGCGGAACGTGTTTTCGTAGTAAACGCCACCGTTCGAGAACATGTAGTGCAGGCCATAGCGGTTATTGTCATTGCTGATGTTCCCCATAATCCGGGCATTCTCAGCAAATTCAAGATAGATACCGTCGCGCATTCCCGTAACACGGTTATTCTCGATCACAGGATTTTTCACATTCCAGAGGTGAATTCCGTTGCCCGATGAGGCCTCGCGTCTGTCGTACGATTCTACATGATTATTGCGAACCACACCGCGATTTGTCTCGGCAAGGTAGATGCCGAAGAAGACGTTATCGAGCCGGTTATCCTCAATCACAAAATCGCTCGCCTTTTCAATCATGATCGCCGCATAGTCGCGGATATAGCTCCGTCCCGTGTTGATGATCTCAAAACCGCTTACCGTTACGCTGTCGGCCGTGATCAGAATGATATAGCCATTGTCTCCGCCGTCAATCACCGGGCGTCCCTCACCAACCAGGGTCAATGGCTTTTTGATACGGATGTCGTGTTCGCGGTAGATGCCTTCGGTAACGGTGATGGTATCGCCGGGCATAGCCATGCTGACCGCTTCAGCGATCGATGAGTGTTCACCATCTTGACTCACTGTGATCTGCGCCTCAATTGAGGACACCGCTGTCATAAATATCAGTACGGTGAAAAATATACATGCTGTCTGTTTCATCCCAGGATTCCTCAATGGTGCATGTGATTGTTTCTGTTGCCCGAGAGCCACTCCTCTCTTACCAGGCTTCGCACTTCCTCATAGCTGAGGATGCTGCCGCCGTATTCTTCTTTCATCCGCTCAGCGTCCTCTCTTGAGCCATAGGCAGAAAGGTACATCCCCATCGGGCTTCGAAGGGTTTCGCTGTGCAGGTAGCGGGCTTCTTCGGCCAGAAGCCAGGTATCCCTGTTCAGGAAATCGGGCACCCATTTTGAGTGGACTTCCACCTGCTCATCAGTCAGGTCGAAGGCGGCCATGCACTCTACGGAATCGAATTTGAATGATCGTCCCTGTTTATTGAGAACCTGTGATCCGAACTCCTGCTCGGTGATCATCATCCTGCAGTAGGCACACTGGTCGCTTCCCAGTTCTATTGGCTGCGGAGTTGGTTCACAGCCCGTTATCAGAACTGCCGTAACAATGAATATTTTCAGGATTGATCCACCCCTCATGGTCATCACCTATTTATTTACTTTTGAAATTTTCAAAACTTTTTTGCTACAATTAAAGTCCCCTCCTTCATAAGGAAGGGAGAGTTCTTTGTTCTTCTGTAATTTCGCTCAATAACAGGTTCCATTCGTCTTTCACCAGATCGAGAACCTCGTTCCATGACAGGTATTCACCCGGATAGGCGTCGTAGATGTAGGTCTTCATCTTTTCGTTTGATGCATCCACTGCCGTCAGGTTCATGCCGTTAGGGCTGGGCCGCAAGTGGCTTCTCAGATATACAGCTTTGTCCACAGGTACGAACTGCTGTCCGTGAGCAAAATCAACCGTTACCATTTCGGTTACCTTGTTCTTTTCTGCAAGCCCAAGGTAAAACCCGGCCATGCATTCCACCGACATGAACATGTGTTCGGTGCCGTCGTTCATGGTAATTTTTCCGCCGTAACGCACCGTTTCGATGGTCTTCCCGGTAAAACTGCAGACATCGCTTCCATAGCTGATATCAACAGAATTTTTGTAGAGAAATACCGAATTCTCCTCCACGCGGGTTTCGCTGCAGCCTGTTGCAAATAGTGCTGTCATAAAAATGACAGCTGTTGTTATTGTTATGATCCTTTTCCCCATGATTCGTTTATTGTTTTTGTGTTTATGTATCGATTCAAATTTCTGGTTAACAATGTCTCCCCTCCTTCCTAAGGAGGGGATTAAGGGTTGGTTCAAAAAGGACTGTTAATTTGATTCTGTAAACTCTTACCTGAACAAGTCCGGTCAACCACCCCCGGCCCCTCCTTAAAAAGGAGGGGAGATTCATTGTCTATTCAATTGTCTATTCATTAGTCTCATTTCAGATTATCCTTCTTTCCAATCAACACGGCCCCGGCGGCAAACACCATCGACAAGCCGATATAGATGGATCCGATATACGGCCACGAACACGCGTTGATGTTTAGCAGCTGCTTGCAGCCAATCAGCGGCGGCTGATAGCTCATTCCCGGCACCTTGATGGGTGCATCCGGGCTCAGGTTATTTCCATACTCATGGCCCCATAGGTAGAAATCTACCAGGCCGGCAATACCAAGCAGTACCATCAGCACAAGCCAGGTAATCACCAGTTTAACACTTCCCTTTACCGCTGCCAGCACACCGAAAACAATCATAAAACCGATAATCCACGGCATGATTTCAAACTCCCAAAAATCCTCTTTATGAATTTCTGCCATTCCGATATAGTGGTTCAGCGTGTTGATGCTTTGCAGGTCGTGCCGCTTATGGCCGGTTACATCATCAATATGGATGTACATACCAATACCCTCCGGGTACTGCGGTGCCGACATATTGATGGTCCAGAACGGCTGGTAATACAACCCGATCAGCATCAGGGCACCCACCGCCATTAATATTCTCGATTTCCAGTTCATTGAATTTCATTTAAAATGTTGTTTGGTTTGATGATGGGGGTGGTGTGTTGAGTGGGGGGATAGGGGGAGTGGGGGTAGGAAATCCCCTCTTGCGTTTGCGTCCCGACCCATCGGGGAGAGGGGACGGGCAGAACAAGAACACGAAGTGTTGCTTGGGAAGCCCAGGGGTGTGTTGCGCGGGCAGGGAGTCTCCAATCGATAGAGATCCTGCCATAACTGAGAACACACCCCTGAATCTCAGAAGCAGTGCTACGCATTCTTCTTTGATTCTTTCCCCTCTCGAGAGGGGATGTTCTTCACCCACTCTCCCGCTCAGGGTTTCACCACCATCATCAAATCAAAGAACAAAAGGTATAAATATCCCGGATCCGGCGTCGGCCGGACCCGGGTTGGATCATATGTCCCGGCCCCATAGCAGGTACCGGGACGAGGGGTTCTTAGGTTAATTGGTTCCTGTTCTCCAGGTCAGTTCTACATCCGAATCGGCTGCAGATACCCGCACATATCCCTGCATCTCCTGGTGGAGTGCTGAACAGAATGCGGTGCAATAGAACGGATAGATTCCGGTTCTGGTCGGGGTCCACTTCATGGTCTTGGTCTGACCCGGTGCTACCAGGATCTCAGAGTTTTGGGCGCCCTTGATTGCAATACCGTGTACCACATCCCACTCCTGCTCGAGGTTAGTGAGGTGGAAGTAAACCGTATCGCCTACCCGTATTCCTTCAATGTTATCCGGACGGAAATGGCTTCTTGTTGCTCCCATAAATACTCTTACCACATTACCTTCTCTTTCGATGCGGTTGTCGGCAATTCTTCTGAGTGCATGCGGATGGTCGTTGTCTTCCATTTCATAGATCTGGGCTACATTGTCCTTGATCTTGTCGGCACGGATCGCCTGCGCGTAGTGAGGCTCGCCAATGGTCGGGAAGTCGAGCAGAAGCTCCATTCTGTCTCCGCTGATATCATACAGCTGGGCAGGGTGGTTCTGCTTTGGCCCTGTTGGCAGATACCTGTCTTTGGCAGTTTTGGTAAGACCTACCAGATACCGTGCATCCGGGTTTTTAGTGTCGCCACCGGTAATCATCAGGTGACCGATAGAGTAATAAGCATCGATTCTGTCAACTACCTCAAAAGTTTCTAGCGACCACTTAACAATCTCGGAAGAGATGTACACCGAGGTGTAGGCATATCCGCGGCCGTCAAACTCTGTGTGAAGCGGGCCGAGGCCGGGATTCTCTACTTCACCGATAATGGTTGCATCGTAATCCAGTACGGGAATTCCGTCAATTCTTTCAACAACAGCGCCTGCATCAATAGCCTCAAGCATTCTTGAAAACGAATGAACCGGAATGATTGTGGCAAGCTTGCCGCCGCCTACGATGAATTCACCGGTCGGGTCAACATCCACACCGTGCGGAGATTTCGGAGTTGGCAGGTAGTAGATGAAGTCTTCATCAATTTCACGCGTATCCAGGATGGTTACACCATTTTTCCTTTCAGACACAGCATAGCCCTGGTTTCCTTCATAATAGTTGTGATAGTATTCGCCAGGCACGGTTCTGCCATGTCCGTTGGCTACCAGCTCGGCTGCTTTTCTCCAGTTAACGGCGGCGATAAAATCCTTGTCGTTTCTGGAAGCATTCACTTCAAGCATGGTGTGCGCTTCTTCGGTGTTGTAGGTGGTAAAGAATACCCAGTCGGCCGACGGGCCCTTGCCTGCACGACCAAGGTCATAGTTATACGGAGGCACAACGATCTGGAAATCCAGGTCCATCATACCACTATTCTGATCTACCTTGATGAACGATAGCGCACCACGGAAACTGTCGCTGTAACTGTCGATAGGCACATCAAGATCCTGCTCGTAAGGAATGCTGAACCGGGTTCCGCCGATTACATATTCGGTGTTTGAAGTAACAAACGAAGAAGCATGGTTACCGCCGGTGTTAGGCAGCTCCAGGATCTCTTTGGTTTCGAATGTTTTCAGGTCAATTCTCGCAATTCGCGGTGTATTGTTCGCATTGATGAAAATCCATCGTCCGTCAGCATCTCCATTGGTCTGAGAGATGTGCGGATGGTGGGAATCATCCCAGGGTATAAACCCGTAACTTGTATTGAACAGCGGCTTGGTCTCTTCAGAGTAACCGTAACCGGTTTCCGGATCCTGCGAGAATACCGGAATTACTTTCAGGAATCGTGCTGAGGGCAAACCCCATACGCTTAGCTGACCGCTGTATCCACCCGAAAAGAATCCATAATATTCATCATGTTCTCCCGGTGCCACATAAACCTTTTCTGCTGCGCTTCCCCTGTCAAGCATGCTCTGCTGTGACGGGCATCCCGTAAAGACAAATGCGGCTACAGCCACAAATCCTGCACCCAGCAGAAGTCCGCGCAGTTTTTTTGATTTTTGTTTAGTCATCGTTTTGTTGATTAATTGTTGGTTTAGGATTGTTAATTGTGTTCCGCGTAGTAGCGCAAATATTCTACTATGGCGCGGGCTTCATCTTCTTTCACATTCTGAAATGGCATGATTGTCATGTATTCCCTGAGCAGTTCCTGCCCAACCGGATGGTCCCTGGCCATGCCGCCCGGGTTCAGAATAAAATTCATTACAAACTCAGGACTGCGCCTTTCCAGCACATTTCCAAGCTCCGGCCCTACCATTCGGCCTTCATAGTTGTGGCACATTTCGCATTTCATCTCGTAGATGTTGCGGCCTTTATCCACCATAGCCTGATCGAAACCGTCTCCGATTTCAACCCTTTCAGTTACTGGACCAATGCCGTGCTCCACCTCAAACTCAGAGAGCCCTTGTTCTTGGGCAGGCGCTTCAGACCGATCACGATCGGCCGGTGCATCCGATTCACCGCAAGCGGTAATTGTTAGGGAGATGAAGACAGCTGCTGTAAGGAGTGTTATATTCTTCATAATAAAATACTAAGGAGTCGTAAATCTGATATAATTAAAAAAAACTCTTTTTATGTAATTGATCAATCTCTGCACCTGGATTCTTTACTGCATAGTTCATTTCTGCGAGTTTTTCTAAAGTCGCATCATTCAGCATGGCTGAGATTTCCTGTTTCATTACCGACCACTGATCGTGCATTGGACAAGGTTTAAGAATTCCACACCCCGGCAGGCTTAAGGCACAATCTTCTAACAATGCCTTGCCATCTATGGCTTCAACCACATCCATGAATGAAATCAGGGTTGATTCTCTTGCAAGCTTAACACCACCGTTCGGTCCTTTGTACGACTCCAGGAGCCCAGCCTTTGTCATCTGCTGAAGCACTTTTGTCAAAAAGTAAAAGGAGATATCCAGTTCATTGCTCAGTTGTTTTATCGTAACGAAACTGTTGCTGTTCTTTGATGCAAGCAGAATTCCGGCTCTCAGCCCATGTATGCAGGATTTTGAAAGGTACATAGAAATAGAATTAAGAGTATTATATCTTAATATAGTGAATTATCACCCATACACTCAAGAGCTAAAAAAAAAGATATATTATTCTTTTTTACGCCTGCCCGCCATAGATTCAGTAATAATTATTCTGACCTTCACGCAATAGGTATTATGATTTTTCTACACTATCCGTCTTCCAAAGAATATTCTGTTAATTTGATGGCAGTACACTTTTATGAGTTCTTTTACATAGCTACAGACTGCCGGGCTTTTAATATTTAGGTGCTATTCACACTATTTCTAGCGTCACTGGTCACCACACCTTGCTTATGCTACTTCTATGCATATTGGATAAGCTTTACGTATCGAGGAGACCCTAAAAGAGCAGTACATTAAGAACGATTCATGGACAGTCTAAATCAAGTTTAATGATATTTGTCCACTCACAAATTTTCATGTATTGTACGAATACCATCATGTTTCATTTTTCTATCCGACCTTTTAGCACATGTTTCGTTTCATTAAACGCTGGCTTCCATCTAAAGAGGAGGCTTCATCGCCCGGACGGCTTCTAAGTCAATCCATCACCCTTATGAGGCGCGAGTATCAGGGCGAACCTTTCAGCGAAGAGCTTGCAGAGTCACATCCCGTTGATCAGTTTGAAATCTGGTTCGATGACGCGGTAAGAACAGAGAAGTTTGATCCCAACGCTATGACTTTGTCAACCGCCGGCGAATCGGGCACACCCACTGCAAGGGTTGTGCTTCTGAAAGAATATGATAAAACCGGTTTTGTATTCTACACCAGCTATGAAAGCAGGAAAGCGAAAGATCTTGTGCAAAATCCGGCTGCCAGCCTCAATTTTTTCTGGCCTGATCTGATCCGCCAGGTACATATCGAGGGAACAGTTGAAAAGGTTCCGAGGGAAATGTCGGCCGCCTATTTCAGCAAGCGGCCCCGTGCCAGCCAGCTCAGCGCCCTGGCTTCCAGTCAAAGTGAACCTGTCAGCTCCAGGGGGGAGCTTGAGCAGAAAGTAAAAGCGCTGGACGAAAAATTTGCCGGAAAAGAGATTCCGCTGCCCCCCAACTGGGGAGGGTACCGGCTCAAACCTACCCGGTTTGAATTCTGGCAGGGAAGGGTAAACCGGCTGCACGACAGAATTTGCTACACTAAATCGGACAATGATATCTGGAGCATCATCCGGCTATCTCCATGACCCTGACCCTCCTTTTCGAATTTTTTCTTTTTATTTACACAAATAAGGAGTAATATATCTTTTTGTCTATAATTGCATTACTCTATCCAATGATCCAAAACCAACACGCCTTCCACATCCCGGTAATGGGAACCGGGCACTCTATCGACAGTCCCATTCGCGTAGCACACCTCGGCATCAACTCGGTCATTTCTGTTGTGGATGATCAGCTTTGCGAAAAAATCCGGAAACACTACTGCGATGAATACAGACTGCCATATGAGAATATTCCGCGATCACGACCCGACGGACGCGCCGAGCGGATTACCGCCTACCTGGAAACCGTTCAGGAAATTGTACAACAAAAATTTACCCGGCTCAAAGAGCTGCCGGCATTTTGCAGCAGTGAGAAAGACCGCTACTTCAACCTGCTCCCCGACAGCAACCCGCTTAGGAAAGCGTACGAAACTATTGCTTCACTTACCGAACCGAATGAGCGAAACAAGCTGATGGATGAACTTACCACCCGGTTAACACCCGGCTCCATTGATGTCAACATCATGGCCAAGGTGGATGCCCTGCAGATGAGTAATGACGATCAGCCGATGAGCGGCGAGTTTTCCGATGCCAGTGCGGCACTCCGGGGTTATGCAAACAGCAGTCTCTCCTCTTCGCTTGTGCTTTCAGCGGGATTCAACCCGAGGCTCTACAGCTACCTGGCCGAGTTCAAAGGTTTTTACCGGGATGCATCCGGCAGCATCAAGAAGAAAATTATCCTGAAAGTGAGCGACTTCCGCTCCGCACTTATCCAGGGTAAGTTTCTCGCCAAGAAAGGCCTGGAAGTTGCCGAGTTCCGTATTGAGTCCGGACTGAACTGTGGCGGACACGCTTTTGCATCCGACGGCCACCTGATGCCGGTACTGCTGCAGGAGTTCCGTGAAAAGCGCGACCAGCTTGTAGAGACATTCCAGCCGATGGTAAAGAGTTTCTACGAATCGATGGGTTGGGACTATCCTGAAATGAATGAGGAAGATATCACACCGAAAATTACGGTTCAGGGCGGAATCGGAACAAACGGTGAGATGCAGCGCCTGCTTACCGATTTTGAAATGGACGGAACCGGCTGGGGAAGCCCGTTTCTGCTGGTGCCTGAAGCGACCTGTGTGGATGAATTCACCTCGAAGCTGCTGGCCAATGCCGGAGAGAAGGATCTCTACCTGAGCAACGTTTCCCCGCTCGGTGTGCCGTTCAACAACATTCGCGGATCAGGTTCTGCTATCCATACCCAAGAACTAATCGACAAAGGGAAGCCGGGATCAAAATGCCCGAAGGGTTTTCTGGTTTCGAACACCGAGTTTACCGAGAGCCCGATCTGCACGGCATCAGCCGAGTACCAGTTGCTCAAGATCAACCAGATCAGGGAGAACAGTGAGCTGAGTGATGAGCAGAAAGAGCAGCAGACGAACCGCGTGATGGAGAAGACCTGTCTCTGCACGAACCTGGGAACGGGATCGCTGATCCGTCTCGGCATCATGAAGCCCTCATACGGAAGGCAGGAGATCTGCCCCGGACCCAACGTGGCCTGGTTCAGCCGTGAATATTCGCTGGATGAGATGGTGAATCACATCTATGGACGAACAGAATCACTGGTACCTGAAGAGCGTCCTCACATGTTTGCCAAAGAGCTGAACATGTATCTGGACTACCTCGTGGAGCTGTCGATCGTAACGGACGAGGATGACAAAGGCGGACAAAACAAGCTTCGCAAGATCCGCAAAAATTTAGAGGAAGGGATGGATTTCTGCCTTCAAATCGCGGCAACCAAGCCTTACGAAAACGAAAACCTGGAATCCCTGCGTGAAGCCGTACATGTTCAAAGAGAGCGTCTTAACCGGCTCTTTATGGCAGAAGCCTGTTGATCTGAAAACAACCTGACAGCACCCATCCCGAGGCTTCGGGATCAGCGTTGTTAGCCAAAAAGAGTAATTCCTTAGAGCCTAACCCCGATCCCTTGGGATCAGTTCGCTAAGCACGTATCCGGAAAGAGGAGAAACTTTACCTAAATTACCTGAGTTCACAACCACCCCCGGCCCCTCCTTAAAAAGGAGGGGAGAATATTACCCTTAATTTTTTTATTGGCATTCCCTGCTACTCCTCTTTTTAACGCGAAAACTAAACTCACATTTTGATATGAGTACAGACAATGGCTTCAAAACCATCATCGAACCATTCAAGATCAAAACGGTTGAGCCCATTCAAATTTCGACCAGAAAGCAGCGGGAGGAGTGGCTGAAAAAAGCCCGGTTCAACCCGTTTCAACTGAGTTCGGACCAGGTGATTATTGACCTGCTCACCGACAGCGGAACTTCGGCGATGAGTGCGAAACAGTGGAGCGGCATCTCCGACGGCGATGAGGCCTATGCCGGGTCGCGCAGCTGGAAACGAATGGAATCCGTGATCCGCGATCTGACCGGGTTCGAACACATCCTTCCCACCCATCAGGGACGCGCCGCGGAACGCATCCTCTACGGAACCATCGGCGGGGCCGGCAAGGTGTTTCTGAGCAACACCCATTTCGATACCACCCGTGCCAACATTGAGTACTCAGGTGCCACAGCGATCGATATCCCGATTGAAGAAGCACTTATTCCTGACCGCATCCACCCCTTCAAAGGCAATCTCGATACGAAGAAACTGGTAGAGCAAATTGGCAATCAAGGAGCGGGCTCAATTGGTGCGGTGATTCTCACCGTGACCAACAACAGCGGAGGCGGTCAGCCCGTGAGCATGCAGAATGCACGTGATGTGAGCCGAATTTGCCGTGAGCACGGCATCCTCTTCATTCTGGATGCCTGCCGGGTTGCGGAAAACTCCTGGTTCATCCGGCATCGCGAAGAAGGCTACTCTGAAAAGAGTTATCGCGACGTTGCCCGGGAGATGTTCTCACTGGCCGACGGGGCCATCATGAGCGCCAAGAAGGATGCGCTGGTAAATATGGGTGGATTTCTGGCGCTCCAGGATGAGGATCTGGCTGCAAGCTGCAACAACCTGTTGATCATCACGGAAGGTTTCACAACCTATGGCGGCCTCTCTGGCCGCGACATGGAGGCCATCGCCACGGGATTGGAAGAGGTGTTCGATCCTGACTACCTGAAGTACCGCATCCGCAGCACTGAGTATCTCGGTAACAAGCTGATTGATATGGGCGTGCCGGTTATTCAGCCCATTGGCGGCCACGCGGTCTATGTGGATGCCAAAGAGCTCTACTCTCATATTCCGGTTGAGCAGTTTCCAGGTCAGGCACTGGTTTGCGATCTTTACACCATTGGAGGCGTGAGGGCTGTGGAGATCGGCTCGGTGATGTTCGGCAAGAAAGATGATGATGGGAACCTGATTCCCGCCGCCATGGAACTGGTGCGGCTGGCCATACCGCGGCGGGTGTACACTCAAAGCCACATCGAATATGTGGTTGAAGTGTTCGAAAAAGTGCTTGCCCACAAAAAGCATTCAACAGGTTACAAAATCGTAAAAGAGCCTCCGTTTCTGCGTCACTTTACTGCGCATTTTGAACCTGTTTCCGGGGGGTAGCTGTATGCAATTATACTTTAATCCCGGCATCTGCGGACTCGGGTGATTACAAATCTTTGACGCCGGTCAAAAATGAGGTTGGAGCAGGATTGTAAAAAGTTTGAAAGACCGGATCTGTAATAAATTTTCTTCCCGTTACTCCTCAAATTTATACCCCGACCCATGGTCACAGCTCCATTTTCGATTGAGGTCTTGGCTGCTTTTCTGTTAATCTTTTAAAAGAAACTCCAAAAAATTTAAATCCTTGTTTATGATTAGACTGCCCCATTCTTGATACACCCCCTTGCATCCGCGGCAACCGCTCCCTCACTTTTTCTCTTACAAGCAACGGGTTGGTCTCCAGCTCCTCCATCGCCGGATGTTTGACGACAATGCCGCCCATCGCAATGATCGCTTTTTCGACTGCCGGGATATTGGCCTCCGGCAGGTCTCTCCAGGTTCGATTCGAACTTTTAGAGAGTAATCAGTGAAACCTGTCTGTAAGGAGCTCCTCATCGGGGGCTTTTCCGTCTACAAGGCATGAGGCGAGCTGCCCTGCAACGTACTCCGAAAAAAGCAGCCCTTTTGAGCCCATGGCCGTGTAGATGCAGAGATTCCTGATTTCTTTATGCCGCCCGATTACGGGAAGTTTGTTGGGCGTGGTTACCCTGACCCCCGCCATCTGGCCGGTTTTTTTAAGGCTTCCCGAAATGCCCGGAAGCATCTTCTCAAGCTTTCCCCTGATCTGGATATAGGCTTTCTCCGTGGTTTCAAGGCCATCAAATTTGTGCTCGTAGGTAGAACCCACCACCAGTGTGCGATTGCCCCGCCGCAGACTGTATCCCATGGCTGAAACGGCATGCTCCCACTTCAGATCATGATCCGCTTCGAAGACAGCAATCTGGCCTTTCACGCGGTGAAGCGGCAGGTAGCTCCAATCTTCGAATCCGGGAGTTTCGTGGCCTGCGGCTATGATTACGTGCTCCGCCGTTGGGCTCTTCCCGCCCTCAAAATCAATCCTGAAACCTGAATCTCCCGACGTCTCATAATCAGCCCTCTCATACCGGCACTCCGCTCCATTCATGCGCAGCGACCGCCGGTATGCGTTCAAGTAGCGGTCCACAAACACCGTGAAGCCACATCTGAGCCAGAGCGCACCTTCGTTGGGTGCAACGTGCGGATTGATCTTTGATGCCTCTTCACGGCTGATCCATCGTATCCACCCTTCCGGCCAGTCATACTTTTCGAGCGAATCTTTGAAACTTTCGGCCAGCGCCTCATTGATTGCCGGGCGTAGCACGCCCGTGTCGGATACCAGGTCATCTCTCCCCGAATCGGCTGAAATCATTTCAACCCTGCGCCGGAGTGCGGCCATACACTCTTCACTTTTCCAGCTAAGCCTTGCGTGGCGGCCCGTGGCGGGATTCACAAGCGCAGCCGGAGCTCCGGGGGACCCCTCCGATACGTGTGGATCAATGAGAAGAACACTTTTCCCCCGGTCAAGCAGGGCAGCGGCAATGGCTGTTCCTGCAATTCCTGCCCCGAATACGGCCGCGTAAAAATCATTCATGGTTTCTGTACAAATCGTTATGTAGTGAATGTGAGTTCGCTACAGGAAGTTCCTGACCCCGAAGCTTCGTGCCCTTTTGTTAGGACTGGATAAAATACAAAAACAAATAAAGTCACCATTACTCCTGACGGCCGCATCGGGACACCAACAGCCTTATATACATATTTTATCTTGATCTGCAGAATTAAGGTAACGTGTTTAGTGGTTGAAAGACNTTAAAGCNTCCGTAGGCCCTTTAAGCGTCTATTTGCCAACGAACTCGTAACGATTGAAGGACTTTCGCTTCGCTACAGACGCTTCAATGTTACTTATTAGTTCAACCGCTCAACGCGTTAAGGTAATAATTGGATACGTTTCGGAGAAACGTTTGGTCGGTAGCAAATCGAAAGCGCAGCCCCCCGTAACCCCGAGGCGAAAACTAGATCAGCGCCCACTACCAAACCGAGGGGTTCACGGGAAAGCCCATCAACGGGCATGTCCACCACGGCTACCATTCTTGGGCTCCGTGAACAACCTCCGCAATATCATTTCGTGGTTTTCCACAAATCCCGGCCGGAGGTGGGGGCTCTCGCACTGCTGGTGCTACCGACCAGACGTTCCAGCCGGAACGTATCCATGACAAGGCCTGCAGAGTGGGCTTAACTACCAAGTGGGCCCTCGTATATAAATCCCCCCGATTTAGAACAAATCGCTCGGCTCTGGAGGAGCCTCCGGTTTGTAGAAATGGAATTCAATACAAATTCATAAACCCCGAGCCCGAATTCATATCAACGCCGTGATCCGCACAGAGGGGTTGACGGGAAAGCCAATTATCGGGCATGGCCCCCACGTCTCCAATTCCGTGCTTTTCCGCAGATCCCGCCCGCAGGTGGAGGCTTTGTCGCCCTTACCCCGGGCTTGTTTTACCAGGCAAAAATCGCCTGGGGTTACATGATGAGACACGCCTACGGTAATCTGAATTTCAAACATTTGATATTCATTTGAGTACATCGTCGTATTGCTTCTGCCGGATCTCATACATTCCAAAAAATTCCCATCTGCGCAATTGAATACGTTTCGGAGAAATGTTTGGTCGGTAGCAAATCGAAAGCGCCATCCCCCCTAACCCCGAGGCGAAAACCGGATCAACGCCCATAACCAAACCGAGGGGTTGCCGGGAAGGCCCATCAACGGGCATCGACGCCACGGTTCCCATTCCGGGGTTACGATATGAAACATGCCTGCGGCATTGACGATTCATATGGTGAATTGATTGAACGATACCGGGAATTCAAGTCCGATAGAGCCCATTAGAAAGGCAGACTTTCATTGTTCTATCAAATTCCCACTTTATGAAAACAACCTACAACAACCATTCTATGGGCAATTTTTGCAACAGCCGGATATAACCCCTCATCAACAAACCGGTCTCAGGCTCTTTACGATGAACTACGAGTTCGTTGCCTGACCGGTCGTGCCATGTCAGCTTTCCATTCGCATCGAGCTGCACATCGTAAGCATTGCCGGGAACACGCACATCAAAGATCTGATGAATCTTTTCTGCAAGCGCCTCACTTTCAATCAAGACCCCCATTTCGGTGTTCAGGTTGAATGAACGCGGATCAAAATTAAACGAACCCACAAATACCTTTTTTCGATCAACCGAAAACGTTTTGGCATGAAGGCTCGACCCGGATGCTCCAAACGGACCGGCCATTTTCCGGAAGTTGGTATCCTGTGTGATGCGTTTGAGTTCAAAAAGCCGAACTCCCGCTTCTAATAAGGCCACTCGACGTTTCTCATAACCTGCATGCACCACTTTTACGTCGGTGGCTTCCAGTGAATTGGTCAGGATTCTGACTGCAATCCCGTTCGCGGTCATCTGTGTAAACAGGCGCACTCCGGCCTTGGTAGGCACAAAATAGGGAGACACCAGATCCAGTTCATATTCAGGCCACCCGGTGATCCGCTGTATCTGATGGGTAAGGAGGCCGTCCGATTTGTTTTTGTCGAGCACCTTGTAGGGGTCATCGCTGACAAGATGCACGATTGCCCATTCCATTCTCAGATTCTCTTTGAACAGATCCTGGATAAAATTTGAATACCGAATTGCATTGATATACCCGAAAGCATCCGGATTGTTCTCTATCGCTGTGGTTTTCTCAACAAGTTTTTGGGCCCATTTGGTGAGCGTTTTTCTGATGATGTGGCTGACCGGCAGGGATGGAGAGCTGTTCCAGTACCGGTCAAAATCCTCAGAGATATCCTTCACAATAGCACCGATCAGCAGAACGTCCAGATCGGCATACAACAAGCCCGAGCCGGCACCGAAATATTCATCACCAATATTGCGCCCGCCCACAATAGCCGCACGGTTGTCCGCAATAAACGATTTGTTATGCATGCGCCTATTCAGCCTTCTGAAATCTGTGATAAACCCGAGCGACTTCGGCTTTCTGGTCCTGAATGGATTGAATATCCGCACTTCAATGTTTGCACGCATATTCATAGCAGCAAGATCCCGGTCCATACCCGGGATTCCGTTATCATCCAGTAAAAGACGCACTCTCACACCCCGGTCGGCCGCGTCCAGAAGTTTTTTCAGCAGCAGGGTTCCCGTAAGATCATTTTTCCAGATGTAGTACTGCACATCGAGCGTCTTTTCCGCAGTCTGCGCCAGAAGGGCTCTTGCCGCAAACGCATCATGGGCATTCTGCAGCGGATGGACTCCGCTTTCTCCGGGGTGACTGAGCAGCCGTTCACGAACCTCCTTCCCAATCTGGGTTTGTACCGCCTCTTCATCACTCAGCACGTTGGTTACAGGCCGGTGTTTACGAGGTGGAAATTTGTATCTGCGCATATCTTTTGAACCTTTCTGTCCTCAGGTGCATGAAAATTAATTATCCTGAGTTAGACAAAAGAATTTATTGAAGAGTTACACCTTTTTTCCTAACGGATCTCAGTGGCAGAAGAGGATAGCAGGGGTTGAAAAGTAATGAGTTTTTACTCTACTATTGAATATCTGAGTTAAATCAACGCTCAAAGGATCATCCCCGCCCGAGCTGATGCTCAGCAGGCAGAGGCCTCGTCGCTAAACATCGGGATTCTCTCCCCCTTTCAGCTCATTCTTCGCAAAAGCATATTCTTCCACCGGTTTTCCGCCAATCAGGTGCTGCTGAATGATGAGCTCAAGCACGTCAGGTTTGCAGGAGTGATACCAGGTACCCTCGGGATAGACCACGGCAATGGGCCCTCGCTTACACACGCGCAGGCAGTTCGCCTTGGTGCGGTACACGCCGTTTTCACCGTCAATATTCAGCTCCCTGAGCCTTTTCTTGAGGAATTGCCACGACTCCACTCCCGCTTCATGTTTGCAGCATTTCGGTTTGGTTTGGTCGGCACAGAGAAAGATGTGGCGATTCACGGACTCAATGTGGAGCTTTTCAGATTTCTTTTTAAGGCGTTTGATGCTTTTCTTATTCATTGATTTCTTTCTATTCAAATTCTCAGCCAAATAGTACGATTTCATTTTGAAACATCCGTGAATTCCTTAATCAAACGTATTTCCGAAATTCTGTTCAATCCGCTGTTCCGTTCGTCTTGGCGATCGGTAGTGTTGTTATGGAAACCGATGGCTGGATGGACTATCCTTGTTTATGCGATCTTTACAGCTGTTTTTGTGCCCTTTCTCATTGCACTGCTCGACCGGGGCATATTCCGGGGCGACCGGGTAATTGTAGGAAATGAAGAGCTGTACACCTGGTTCTTGTCTCCCGCGGGCTTTACCTACATTTTTATTGTGATACTGATCACGCTTACCGGGCTTGTTGTGCGCTATTCCGGCCTGTTTCAGATTGTAACCGATCACCTGCTTGGCAGAGACGTATCGGTAAAGGAAACCGCCCTCCATATTGCTCCGAGGGTCCATATCCTCATCAAGCTATGCGCTGTTACCATTGCCGGAGCCGTGCTGTTGCTGCTGCCGCTGGTTATGGGGCTCGGCGCTATTTACCTGATCTGGCTCGCAGAGTTCGACATCAACTATTACATTATCACCACCCCACCCGAATGGTACACGGCAATCACGTGGGCGGTGGTCTGGAGCGGAGCCTGGTCGCTGTTCGCCATTGTTACCGCTGCCTGTGCGCTGCCGGCGCTGCCCGCATATCTCGACGGTAAGAAAACCATCCTTGAGGCCCTTCGCGAGGTATGGGAGGCTCCAATGAACAAAACACTGCAGCTGATAAAGGCTGTGGCCATGGCCGCCGCAATCTGGTTTGTGTTCAGGCTGCTGTCGGATGCCGTGCTGCTCTTTTCTTTCTATCACCTCACGGGCTGGCTGCAAACCTCGCTCGATTCACTTCGCACGGTTTCCTTCATCATGGGCACGTACCTGTTCCTTTCGCTCGGTTTTGGCACGGTGATCTCCTTCCTCGGGTTTTCAATGATCTCGGTAATTATCACCAAATTCTATTACAGCTACTCCCGCCCGGCGCTCGAACAGGACATTCCGGGGCTGATGCGGCTAACCCGTAAAACCATCAGCCTGCTCACCTGGTGGACCAAACCGGTTCGTCTCGCCTCCCTGGTTCTCATTGTGCTGGCTGGCGGCGTGGCCATGAGCTACTTCATTACCGGCAGAACCGTGGAAGAGAGGCAGGTTCTCAACATTGCGCACCGCGCCAATGCCCTGGGTGCGCCCGAGAACTCCATAGCAGCCCTGGAGAATTCGATAGCCGTTGGGGCCGATATGGCCGAAATTGATGTTCAGATGACCGCCGACGGCACCGTTGTTTTATTGCATGATGCCGACCTGATGCGTGTTGCCGGCGATCCACGCAGAATCGCCGATGTAAATTATGATGAAATATCTGAGCTGCTCCTTATTACGGATCAGGATCTGCCGCCTGAAAAAATCGGCATCCCCACGCTTGCCGAATATCTTGAGGCCTCAAGAAACCGGATTCAGCTTCTCATTGAGCTGAAGTATTACGGATTCTATCCGGAACTGGCAGAGGAGACGATCCGTATCGTACGGGAGCATGGCATGACAGACCAGGTGCTTATCATGTCGTTGTCGATGGCTGCGGTTCAGCAGGTGGCTGAGATTGCCCCCGATTTTGCAATCGGCTACACCTCGGCAGTTGCAGCCGGCGACCTGGTGCGTCTTCCCGTTGACTTCCTGGCCATTTTCCATCAAAACGTAACCCCGCCGCTTGTATCTGCCTATGCCGAACGAGGGCGTCCGGTTTATGCCTGGACCGTTAACGATGCAGGTGACATGGTGCGGGCTATTGAAAACGGGGCGGCCGGCCTTATCACGGATGAGCCGGTACTGGCAGGTTCCATTATTAGGGAAATGAGTGAATTAACACGCCCCCAAAGGCTTTTACTTCGATTCGGTTTCATTGTGATTGATGGCCGAAGCGTTTTGATGGGGGATGTTGATGAAGGATGATGAGCGGTGAAGTTAAAGAGAGGTCGAAATTTGATTGGAGATTCAGACTATAAGAATGAGTATCCCGGGATTTTATTTGTTGATGGGTTTTCCCTTCAAACCCTCGGTTAGCTTATAGGCGTTGATATAAATCTCGCCTGGGGATTAAAATGTCGTCTGCACCAAACCCGGGGTGTTGCCCCGGGCTGTGTTCTTTGACGCTTTCAGCGTCGGGATTTCCCGATTCCTCCAATTATTTCAAAACAGGTTTTTCATTCATCATAAAAATTCTTCACATTGCTGAATAACCTGCCCCCTCTTAATAAACAAAACCTGTTTCTATGAAATCACTGTACTCAATTTCAATCGCTGCGGTTTTTTTTATTCTATTTTCACTTACTCTCCTTGCCTGCGGCGACTTAATTGAACCGGTTGCGGGCGACCCGGAAGTGGTTACCGATGGCTTTCGCTTTACAGAGGGGCCATACTGGCATCCGGATGGCTACCTGATCTTCAGTGACATTCCGGCAAGCATCGTCTACAAATGGACACCGGGCAGCTCCGAATCTGAAGTATACATTGAGCCGAGCGGCAACTCGAACGGCATATCGGCACGGCCCGATGGCACCATTCTCCTGGCTCAGCATGCCGGACGCGTTTCGGAAGTGAATGAGAATCTTGAATTAAACCCGATAGCCGAAGAATACAACGGTATGAGGCTGAACAGCCCGAATGACATCGCCGCGCGTTCCGACGGACTTATTTACTTCACCGACCCTCCCTTCGGCGTTTCGGATGAGGATCGCGAGCTCGACTTCAGCGGCGTGTTCAGGATTAACCTTGACGGTTCACTCACGCTGGTTTACGATGAATTCGCCCTGCCCAACGGCATTGTCTTCTCTCCCGATGAGCAGTATCTCTACATCAACGATTCCGAAACAGGCCAGATCCTTCGGTTTGATGTTCTTGAGAACGGCGATATTGAAAATCCACGCCGTTTTGCAAACGTGGGCGCCATGGGCGAACTGGGCGGTGCCGATGGCATGGTTACCGATACGGAGGGCAGGCTTTATACTACGGGCCCGAACGGATTCATTGTATTTGATGCTGAAGGCCGGCAAATCCACCAGATCCGGTTCGATCACCAGATCACTAACATGACCTGGGGCCAAGAAAACCTGGATGTACTCTACATAACCTCACCAAATGCCGTTTATAGCCTTGAGATGAACACCCGCGGGTGGAGATTACCCTATTTTGACTGAGTCTTGATCCGTTAAAGGATGGAGCACAAGTATCTTAATATCAACAATCTCACAAAAGCTTTGCAAACTCTGTCTCACCTTGGGGTCTCAAAGCTATCCGATCGATACATTCTCTTAGCGAGCTCACCAAAAAAGGTTCAAACACCTCCGTTTCAAGGCTTGTAATTTTTTTAAGCTGACAACTTTAGTTATCAGATTTAATTAGAGCGAACTATACTTATCACAAGTGTAAGACCTTTTGTATATCCCAATCTAATATTAGGCTTAAATTATTAGTAAATAGTCTGATAATTTTAACCAATTTGTTTACCTGAGTTTTGTAACATTTTACGCGATAGCTTCTCTTTTAATGAAGCAAGCTATAGAACGGGCAACACGCAGTAGAAAAATGACCCCAATAATAAATAGATAGAGACACTGCAATGAATGATTATTCAGACATCATCATTCTCATGGGCGCTATTCTCGTTTTTTCCACGCTCACATTGGAAGTTAACAGAACCATGCTCATGAATAACCTTATGAGCGAAAGAGCCGA
>SL_3KL_010_SEDDRAFT_10000442_pt1 | contig 33991 bp, 28 predicted proteins | sample SodLakKL_010_SED_2_FD_10381 | JGI IMG/M metagenome (IMG submission 10381) | reverse complement strand
AAGGGGGATGGTTATTCCATGGGCAGCCCTGCCTGCTTCCATTCTTCTTTTCCGCCTTCGTAATCATAAACATTGGTAAATCCAAGATCCTCCAGTTTTTTGGCAGCTGTAGGGCTGGCAGTACAATCGTAATTACTGCAGTAAACCACCAGGGGGTCATCCTTATCAAATTTTTCCCGGGCTTCCTTGCCAATCCTTTCCGAAGGAATATTTATGGCTCCGCGTATGTGTTCCTTTTTGTAGGAGTCTTCAGATAGCACTTCAATTACAGTGACTTCGTTATTTTCCATCTTCTTTTTCAGTTCTTCTTTTGTTATAGTTTTCATAGCTTTTCAAATTTTGGTTTTTTTTATAGGTCTTATTCTTACTTGATTGTTTAACCCATTTGAAAAGTGTTTTGTTTAATTCTCTTCAGAAAATAGCATCATTATCAACCAGTGATCACCTCCCTTGTTAATTTTCGGAATATTTTTTGCATAATAAATTATGCTTATTTTTGCAACTTCTTAAAAAACGCTTAAACTGTTTTAATTCAATGCCATTTTCTTCTCTATCACTTATAAATCCTGCGAAAGCATTTTTAATTTCTATTTTTATTCTGATCTTTTCTTTTACCGGCTGTGGACCGGCCCGTGAAATTACGCGTTTGAGCGAGGAAGGCGAATCAGCCTATGAGGCCGGTAATTATCAGGCAGCCCTGGATCATTATCGACAGCTTATTGAACTTAAAGAAGCGCGTGAAGACGAGGTGTCAGGTAAAACCCTGAACCGGGCCGGTCTGTCTGCTTATTACCTGAAAAAAACTTCCCTCTCTCTTCAATACCTCGAGCGGGCAAGGCACACTGATGCAGCCGATGAGCGAACTTATGCCGCCCTTGCAGACGGATACCGTGAAATTGACAACCTTTCCAGGGAAATAACCAACCTGGAGATTTATGTAAATGAATATCCTGATGGAGAAAGAATTGAAGCCATGCGCGGGCGGTATTTTGAAACCCTGGTGGAAAGCATGAACTGGGAACAGGCTTACGATCTATGGCCCGAACTTGACGAAGAAACCAGGAGAAAAGAATCATTTCTCAATGGATATTTTACCGTAAATAAGGCCCTTGGCAATGACGAACAATGCACCCGCCTGGCAAAAAAACTGCTGCAAATCAATGAAAACAATACAGATGCACTTGAATGGCTGGGAATAAAATACTTTCGCAGGGCCGAAAGCCGCTACAGCCGTGAAATGGAAGCTTATGAGCGAAACCGCACCCATCGTCAGTATGCCATTTTGCTTGAAGCCTTTGAAGTGATCAATGAGGATTTTCGCACTGCATTGAACTATCTTTTAAAGCTGTATAATATTGACCCTTCTCCCCGTATTGCCAGTTATCTTGCAAACATTTACCAGCGTTTTGAAAACGAAAGCAAAGCAAGATATTACCGGCAAAAAGCCCAGGAATAATTTCCAATTCCGGCTATTTTTTTTATTAAATTTATACAGGAACAAGGTTTTTTTAGGGCTTAAATATGAATTTAGTCATATCAGTTGAACTTTTTTATTCTTACATTTGTTCTTTCCGATTGATGCCATTAAAATAATTTTTTGATTTATGTAAACTAATGGTATGTTTCTGTAATAAGCTCCTTGCATTTAGTTTTTTAAAATAACAAAATCAACCCTTTTTTTCTTAAGGGTTTATATTCGGTAAAATTTACCTATTTGGATAGGTGAATCATTTTAAGCAATTTTTTGATTATTTTAGTAAGTAATATGGATTCGATTTCAATCAATTAACAAAACCTGTAACTCACTTAATTAAAACTTATGGAAAACTTCTTAATTTACTTAATTCCCTTAATCGGTATTCTTGCCATAATTTTTGTTGCCTTCCAGGTTTCCTGGATAAAAAAACAGCCTAAAGGCAATGGCAAAATGATCAAGATCGCGGGCTTTATCTCGCAGGGTGCCATGGCCTTTTTAAAGGCTGAGTATAAGATACTCTCGATCTTTGTGATATCCATAGCGGTATTATTAGCATTAGCCACCGGCACGGAACAATCCCATCCACTGGTGGCTTTTTCATTTGTGATGGGTGCCTTGTCCTCCGGCCTTGCCGGATATATCGGGTTGCGTATTGCTACCAAAGCCAATGTGCGGACCACCCACGCAGCAGAAACAAGCCTTGCAAGGGCCCTGAAAGTGGCTTTTGCCGGAGGTAGTGTAATGGGCCTCAGTGTGGTCGGGCTTGGGATTCTTGGGTTAAGCCTGCTTTTTATTTTTTATTCCTTTTTGTTTGGCACAGGAGACTACCTTACCGTTAATAAAGTCCTCACTGTAGTGACCGGTTATTCTTTCGGAGCTTCTTCCATTGCACTTTTTGCAAGGGTAGGAGGGGGTATTTTTACCAAAGCCGCCGATGTTGGAGCCGACCTTGTCGGTAAGGTTGAATCGGGCATTCCTGAGGACCACCCCCTGAATCCTGCCACCGTGGCCGACAACGTTGGAGATAATGTTGGTGATGTGGCCGGAATGGGGGCCGATCTGTTTGAATCTTATGTGGGATCAATTATTGCTGCCATGGTGCTAGGAGCTATTTTTCTTACAGGCTACCAGGCAGGAACCTATACCGATGCCTTTAGCGGACTTTCACCAGTGCTCCTGCCTTTATTCCTTGCCGGGGCAGGGATCATTGCATCTATGGTGGGAACCTTTTTTGTGAATGTGAAAGAAGGAGGAAACCCTCAAACCGGGCTCAACATCGGAGAGCTGGTATCGGCTGTTCTGATGATCATATTTTCCTATTTTATCATCATAAATGTATTGCCTTCCAGCCTTACTTTTACCGATATGCTTTATGGGGGTATTGAGCGTGAAATACTTGCAATCAATGTGTTCTATGCTGCTATCATTGGATTGGCAGCCGGTTTAATCATTGGCTTTTCTACCGAATTTTTTACCGGTACCAACTATCTGCCTGTTAAGATCATTGCCAAACAATCCACTTCCGGCGCGGCTACCAACATTATTTCAGGTTTGGGTATCGGCATGCTTTCTACCATTATTCCCATTTTGACCATTGCGGTCACCATTGTTTTGGTATTCCATCTTGCCGGGCTGTATGGTATTGCTATTGCCGCCGTGGGTATGCTTGCCAATCTTGGGATCCAGCTTTCAGTAGATGCTTACGGCCCTGTTTCCGACAATGCCGGTGGTATAGCCGAAATGGCCGAACTGCCCCCGGAGGTGAGGGAAAGAACCGATAAGCTGGACGCTGTGGGAAATACCACTGCCGCTATTGGAAAAGGATTTGCCATCGGTTCTGCCGCCCTTACCGCTTTGGCATTGTTTGGAGCCTATATGACCGCAGCTAACATCACCATTATCGATGTATCGGAAGCAGTAGTGATTGCCGCCGTATTTGTTGGGGCATTGCTTCCTTATGTTTTTTCTGCATTGACCATTAAAGCTGTAAGTGAGGCTGCACAATCAATGATCGAAGAAGTGAGAAACCAATTCAAAACCATTGAACCTTTAAATAAGGCTTTAAAAGTGTTGAAGAAAAACCAGGGTAAAGAGCAGAAAGACTGGAGTAAGGAAGATCGTGAAACCATGGATGCTGCAGAAGGAACCCCCGATTATCAGCGTTGTGTAACCATTTCCACCAAAGCGGCGCTTCGCCAAATGATCTTACCCGGGGTAATAGCCGTAGCAGTTCCCGTTATCGTTGGCCTGACCCTTGGCGCCGAAGCCCTGGCAGGTCTTCTTGCGGGGGTAACGGTATCGGGTGTGTTGCTGGCTATTTTGCAATCCAATGCCGGTGGCTCCTGGGATAACGCCAAAAAATTAATTGAAAAAGGGATTACCCACAACGGAGTAGAATATGGTAAAGGAAGTGAAGCACATAAGGCATCAGTGGTGGGCGATACCGTTGGTGATCCGTTAAAGGACACCGCCGGGCCTTCACTGAATATCCTGCTGAAACTGGTTTCCATTGTAGCACTGGTTTTGGCCGGATCTGCGTTTTAAAGGTTACGCCGCTTTTTTTTAATTTTCTTTTTCCTGCATCAGTCAGCCTCTAATGTTTGATTGATGCAGGATTTTTTTAGTTTTACTCATGAAGATTTTTCCTGACTGGGATTATCAAAGCAGACTGCTTATGATGATCAGGATCATGACCAGGAGGTAATAGGAATTAATAAAAACAAAAGCCTTTAACTTTTCTTTTTCCTTTGCCCGGCGCAGCCAGACAACAAAATAAAACAGGAGCAGGAAGGAGGCAACGAAAAGCATTGTTATGGCAGGCAGCAGGGTGATGATTTTAAAATAAACCAACATCAAGCCGGATAAAACCGTAGCTACTACCCATACAAAAGTAAGCCGGAAGATCTGTTGGTAACTTAACAGGTCGCTGAGCACGGGAAAACCTGCCATCCGGTATTCTTTGTCGTAACGCAAGATGATAAGCCAGAAATGAGGGATCTGACCGATAAAAAAGAAAAAGGCCACCAGCAGAATTGATGGGTGCCAGATCTGGCCCCCGGCGGCTGTCCAGCCGATAATCGGGGGGAGGGCGCCGACAAGCGAACCGGGAACCACGGCAAAAGCCGTCAGCCGCTTCAAAAAAGTATAAACACCATTGTACCAGGCCAGGGTAACAAAACCAATAAAGGCAGACAAGGATGAGGTAAACAACCAAAGAATCACAAAACCGCTAATGCTGAAAATTCCCGACAGTATGGATGCACTCAAAGGAGATACCTTTTTGGAAGGGATAGGACGGTTTCGGGTGCGGGCCATCATACGGTCAAGACGGAATTCCTGCAACTGGTTGATGCAAGATGAGCCCGCGGCCATAAGGAAAACGCCAACTGCCAAAGCAAGCCATGAAGGTGAAAAGGCTCCCTGGTAAAGCAGGAAACCTGTCAATGCCGAAAGAGTAACAGGGAAGGTGATTTTCGGCTTGGCCAGCTGCAGATAGGGAAGAAAAAATAAAAAAATTCCTGTTTTACTCATTCAGGGACTTGAGGAACTCAACGATAAATTCAATTTCCTGTTCCGAAATCTCTCCTTCATAAGAAAGCATTTGCCCGGCCCGGAAACCTTCAGTGATGTCGTAATCCGGTTCGTATATGGAACGCTTTACGTATTCTTCGTCATAAACGATCTCCCGTTCTTCTCCCTGGGTCATTACCGTGATGGTTTCACCAAAACGGCCTTTAAAGGTCGGCCCGACAACGGTGCTGCCATCCAGTGAATGGCAGGCCACGCAACCCTGCCTTTCAACAATTTGTCTCCCTAAAAGGACAGGATCGGCATCATCGGGTACTTCCATTACCATGGCATCGGGGTCATGGTACCACTCCCAGAACTCTTCGGGCTCCATTACCACCACCTCGCTTATCATGTAGGAGTGCTGTAAACCGCAGTATTCAGCACAAAAAATATTGTAAGTTCCTGTTTTGGTGGCTTCAAACCAGGTGCGGTTATTTACGAGTCCCGGAACCATGTCTTCTTTGATGCGAAAAGCCGGAATATAAAAAGAGTGAAGCACATCCAGTGCATTCAGATTAATGATCACGGCCGTGTCCTTTGGAACGTAGAGCTTATCCGATACCCTGCCGTTTTCGTAACGGAACGAAAAGCTCCACATGCGGGCATTGGCAGTTACCACCACACCTTCATCCGGGGGTCTTTTCATGGGTATCCACCCCACATAGCCATAATAAAACATTCCCATTACCAGGATCAGCGGAATAACGGTCCAGGTTATTTCCAGCGCTACACTGTCTTTTACCTGGGTGGGCTTTGGATTTTTTTTGTGGTTATAGCGAATCAAAAATACCAGGATGGTCAGAGTGATACCGATCAAGAAGAAAAAGCTTATCACCATGATGAAAAGAAAGGCGTTGTCAACTCCTTCTACAAATGTTGAAGCTCCTGAGATCATATTTCAAGTTTATCTGTATGAATAATCAAAAAAGGTAACATAAAGTACCAGTAAAAATACAACAAGTACCAACACGGTAAAAATAGCGTATAGCTTATTGTCGAATTTTAAATGCATAAACCAAACCAGCACAATGGCTGCTTTGGTAGCGGCAATGAGCATGGCCACCAGGGTGTCAAGCCTCCCCAGTTCCAGTGTGGTTACTGCCACACTTATAGCCGTGAGCGCAAGCAAAGCTAACAAAACAAAAACATGGGACTGATAGCTGCTGATATGTGATTTTTCCTGGCTCATGATCGGGTTCTTTTAATGAATTAAGTAAAACAATGGGAAAAGGAATATCCAGATAATGTCCACAAGGTGCCAGTAAAGTCCTGTGTTTTCCAGCCAGATGTAATCTGTGCTGTGTATCTTATCGGCCCTGATCTGCTGAAATACATAAATAAACAAGCCGATTCCGATGAGAATGTGCAGGGCATGGATTCCGGTCATTACATAATAAAGTCCGAAAAATAATATGGTGCCATGTCCTAGCTCCAACAGGGCTTCTCCACCAGGGTAAAACCCATACTCAATCTTTGCGCCCCATTCAAAATATTTGTTTACAAGAAAAACCAAGGCTATTAAAAGGGTAATCCCCAGAAAAACAAGGGCATGTTTTTTCAGCCCCTTTTGAATGGCGGAAATGGACATAGCAACTGTTGCACTGCTAACGAGCAGCAATACGGTGTTCAGGGTGCCGATAAAAACATCCACCTCTTCTCCTCCTAACTGAAAGGCCACGGGGTTGCGATACCTGTAAACTGCGTATATCAGAAACAGCATACCGAACAAAAGGAGTTCGGTGAATATAAACAACCACATGCCCAGCTTATCGCCTTCATCATCGCGGTGCACATGCGTATGTTCTGCGTTTTTTTCCATCTTTGCAATTATTAGTATTCGTATGGTTTTTCAGTTACTTCCGGAATTTCTTCCCAGTTTTCCAGGGTGGGAGGGGTATCGGCCTGCCATTCCAAGGTTTTCCCACCCCAGGGATTCTTTTCGTTGGTTTTTTTGCCATACCTTGCGGATCGCACAAGATTGACAATGATGATCATGGCCCCGGCAATCATCAGCATGGCTCCAAGAGAAGACAGGATGTTGGCTGCGTGAAACTCAGGAAGGTAATCGTAGTATCTTCTGGGCATGCCCATGATGCCAAGGGAGAACATGGGCAAATATAGGGTAAGAAAGCCGGCAAAAAATACCACCCATCCGATGTTGGCCCAGCTGGCATCAAACATACGTCCAAACATTTTGGGAAACCAATAATGGATTGCTGCCAGGAATGAAAAGCCGGTCCCTCCAAAAACAATAAAATGGAAGTGTGCCACTACAAAGTGGGTATCGTGCAAATGCACGTTGGTGGCCAAAGAGCCGAGGGTGAGGCCGCTGAACCCTCCAATCATAAACACGAAAATAAAAGATACCGCCCAGAAAAACGGGGTTTGAAATATCAGTGAGCCTTTATACATGGTGGCCACCCAGTTAAACACTTTAACGGCAGACGGTATGGCTACCAAAAAAGTAAGGAAGCTGAAAGCAAATAAGGCTCTTCCGCTCATCCCCGACGTAAACATGTGGTGCCCCCATACAAAATAGCCCACAAATGCAATGGCAAGAGAAGAAAGGACAATGGCCTTGTACCCGAATATACGCTTCCTGGAAAAAACAGGTATGATTTCACTGATCACTCCTAAACCCGGCAAAATCATGATATATACTGCAGGGTGCGAATAAATCCAAAACAGGTGCTGGTAAAGAATGGGATCTCCCCCAAGGGCGGGATCAAAAATACCAACGCCCAAAGTGCGTTCCATTACCGTAAGCAGCAGGGTGATGCCAATTACCGGAGTGGCAAGGATCTGGATCCATGCAGTGGCATAAAGGGTCCAGGGGAATAACGGCATTTTAAACCAGGTCATGCCGGGAGTCCGCAACCGGTGGATTGTCACCACAAAGTTGATACCGGTAAGAATGGAGGAAAAACCAAGCACAAATGCCCCTACAAGGGCAGGAACGATATTGGCCGGGGTCTGAAAGCTGTAAGGGGCATAAAAGGTCCAACCGGTATCGGGAGGACCATCACCCAAAAACTGGGAAGTCAGTACAATCAGGATACCGATCACATAAATCCACCATGAAGCCAGGTTTAATTTTGGAAAGGCCACATCCTTGGCTCCGATCATCAGGGGAAGGAAAAAGTTGCCGAAAACAGCGGGTAATCCCGGTACCACAATGATAAATATCATGATTATCCCATGCATGGTAAACATGGCATTGTATGTGGCCGGCCCCATGATGGTATGCCCGGGAGCAATAAGTTGTATTTTCATCAGCAAGCCCAGAATGGCGGCCACTGAAAAGAAAACCAGCATGGTATACAAATACAGCAACCCAATGCGCTTATGGTCAGTAGATAATATCCAACCCAGTATGCCCCTGTATTTTCCCTTGTATTCAAGGAAACTTGTGTGATTGCTTTTGGTTGATTCTGACATGTTATTATGGATGATTTAGTGGGTTAAGTTGTCCGTTTTCTTGGTTTCAGAGCCAGCACCAGGAAAGAGAGTACCGCAAAAAACAGTATCAGGGTTCCCGCTACTTTGGTAATATTCATAACATATTGCTGGCCTTCCGGGTCATAGGTATAGCAATAAGCCAGTACCCTGCTCAGGGAAGGTCCTGACTTTCCTTCAGAGGTTTCGATCACTGCCATTTTAAGGTCAATGGGAAGAAAATAGGTACCATGCAGGTAGCGGGTTATTTTACCATCTTTGCTTACAAAGATCATGGCCGAGGAATGCAAAAAATCGAAACCCGTGCGGCGGTATTTGAAGCCAACTGCTTCTGTGATCCTGCGAATATTGGTGCTGTCGGCTACAAAAAACTTCCATCCCTCCGGATCAAAATCTTTGGTTACCAGGTGATGATAGGTGTTGCGGTTGGTTTTGGCCAGCCCGGGGCCTTCCCTGGGGTCAAAGCTGATGGAAAGGACCTGGAAATCTTTTCCCAGTGCCATATCGGAGCGGGAAAACGCCTGGGCCATGGCTTCCATAAAAGGGCTGCATATGCCGGGGCAGCGGTAATAGACCAGGGCCAGCACCGTGGGCTTGTCAAGCAGGTTGTTCATGGAAACGGTATTGCCGTCGTGGTCGATCAGCGAAATATTTTCCGGCAGGTACTCGTCCAGTTTTTCAAAAATGCCGATTTCTCCTTCTTTCGGCTGGTATTGCCTTCCCATATCCTGGGAGGAAATGCTCCCATAAACGGTCAGCAGGCATAAAGTTAATAATAAGGCTCTCATAATATGTTGTTTTTCTTTTTTACAAATGATGATGGACACTTTCTTCCAGCATGGGGTGATTCTTTGGAATTAGCGCACTTCTGCTAAGGGATTCCAAAACAATGATGACAAACAAACCGGCATATCCGATCCAAAGGCCAACTTCAACAAACCCAAACCGGATCTCTCCATAACTTCCCGGCATGATTTGAAGAAAAAGGCTGATCCATAACCCAACCACCAATAATAAACTGATGGCAATAAGCACCTCTTTTTTCCTTCCGATCTCATCCGACATCAGGGCGAGAAAAGGGATCGCAAAATTGATCACGATCTCGGCATAAAAGAACCCCTGCCATTCCCCTACAAAACGGGGATAATAATAAGCGGTCAACTCAGGAATGTCTGCATACCAAATGATCAGGAATTGCATAAACCAAAGGTAACCAAAAATAATACTGAAACGGAAAAGATACCTTGCCAGATCGTTGCGGTGGGCTTTGTTAAGCTGTGTAAAATAACCTTTGTCATTAAGAAAAAACAGCAGCAATACGATCAGGGCAACTGCATAATACATACTGGTAACCATTACCCTGAAACCAAAAAGTGTGCTGTACCAATGAGCGTCAATGGTCATGATCCAGTCAATAGCGGCCAGGGAGAAAAATATTACCGAAATAAAAACGAAAACTTTTGAAAAAAAACTGCTTTTTTTATAGTATTTGATGTCCGCTTTTTGGTCCTCTTTTACAGAAAACTTTCTCAATGCGTATCCCAGGGAAATCCAGAGTGTAAAATACACAACCATCCTGATCATGTAAAAAGGTACATTTAAAAAGGGTGATTTATGGGCAATCAGTTTATCGGTTTCCGTAATGTTGGGTTGAGCCCATTTATAAATATCTGGTAACCCGAAATAAAGCAGAAGCATCAAAATGGCAGCAACGGGCAAAAAAGCACCCAGGGCCAGGGGAATGCGCTGAAACATGGCCGACCAGCTGGACTGTGTGATGTATTGCAGGCTGTAAAACATCAGCGCACCAATGCTGATGGTCAGAAAAAACATGTTGTTGAGCAAAAGGTTGGCCCATGTTCTTGATGGATCAGTGGTGAAGCCGACGACCACTGCCGCAATACCAACAGCCAGCATCAGGGCGGTCGCAATTTTTATGGATTGGGATGGTTTGTAAGTTGCTTCCATTTGGAATTGTATTTTACTTTTCCTGTAATACTTGTTCAATAAATGCCACGATCTTCCAGCGATCTTCCGGTTGGATCAGGGAGGCATGTGCCCCCATTACGCCCCATCCGGCAGTTATTACATGGTAGGTTTCTCCTTCGGGTATTTCCTTTACTCTGGGGTCAAGCAGAGAAGTGGGCGTAATAATGTAAGCACCGCTGGTGTGCAGGTTGCCCTGTCCATCTCCTGATTCCCCATGGCAGTTGCTGCAATAAACCCTGTAAAGCTCCCTGCCTTCTGCAAGCAGTTTGTCGCTCATTGTCAAAGGGTTTTTCAGGGCTTGCCCGGCTTGCTCGCGGCCTTCAAAGTCAGCGGCGTAAGGATAAGGAACCAGATGCCGGGGAACGGTGCCTTCAACCGGTTCTCGCATAGTCCTTCCATCCTCCATGGCCGGGTTATCGGAATAAGTCTGATAAGCATGGCCGTGCACCATATCAGGAAAATATTCATATCCTTTATCTTCCCGGGTGCGGTCGCACGAAAAAAACAGTACCGATAGCAAAGTAAAGGCCGCAAAAAAGATTTTGCTCCTGGGTTTTATGATTGGTCTTTTGCCGGTCATATGCAAAAATTAAGGTTAAAAGTCAATTTCTTTTTCCAGGACATCTTCCGCTCCGCTTTCCTTCAGCCACTTTTTTATATCCTCAGGATTAAAGTTTTGATCCAGCACCAGGTAAAAGCGATTGTCCATGGCTTGAGGATCGGGCATTTTGGCTTCCTTCCCGGGAAAAAGCTGTGTCCTTCCCAAAAAAGTGACTACCGATAATCCGCCCGTCACCAAAATGGTAAGCAAAAACAAAACGACCACCATGGATGGGAAGCTGAAATACGGCTTGCCACTATAGTTCAGGGGGTAATCAATAACGGCGGTATAATATAAAAAGCCAAAAGCCCCTATGATGGTCATCACGGCAAAAACAAAGGATAGGTAAGGAAGACGGGATTCGGGAGCAAAAGCTTTCATCAGATCATGGTCAGCAAAAGGGCCGTAAATATCCTTAATGTTTGCCCCATTCTTCTTTAACTTCCGGAAAGCTTTCAGCAATAAAGCTTCATCATCAAAGACGCCGATAATATGTTTATAGCTCATCTTTTTCCGATTTTGGGTTTATATTTTTTCCTATACGTGAAATAGGTTTTACCTCATTGACGGCAATAACGGGAATAAATCTTACAAACAACAACATCCCCACAATGAAAAGCCCGAAGGTGCCCACAAAAATCCCGATATCAACCATGGCGGGCTGATAGGGTGTCCAGCTGGAAGGAAGAAAGTCTTCGGCAAGGGAGGATACCAATATCACAAAACGCTCAAACCACATCCCGATATTGATCAGGATGGACGCTGCGAAAAGGATGAGCAGGTTTTTGCGGGCTTTTTCCCACCAGAAAACCTGCGGTACAACGGCGTTGCAAAAAACCATGATCCAGAAGGCCGTTGAGAAAGACCCGGTGGCCCTGGCATTAAAGAAAGTGTATATTTCATAGGTCACCCCTGAATACCAGGCAATAAATATTTCGGTGGCATATGCCAGGGCAATGATCAAACTGCTATATTTAAGTACCTGTGCAATGTTATCCAAATGTTTCGGTGTAATGTAGTCGGAAATATTGAACACTTTGCGCATAAGGATCATGAGGGTGAGAACCATTGCAAATCCCGAAAATATTGCCCCTACAAAAAAGTAAGGCGGCAGGATGGTAGCATGCCAGCCCGGCAGCACCGAAATGGCAAAGTTAAGAGAAACAATGGTGTGTACCGAAATTACAAGGGGGGCCGCAAGGCCACCAAGAAGTTTTAGCAGGGTTTCGTAGCGGTTGTATGTATACAAAGAACCGTTCCATCCCAGGCTGAATATCCCATAAATGGTTTTTCTGAGTTTATTTTTGGTGCGATTGGCGATGGTTGCCAGGTCGGGCACCATACCCAGGTACCACAGGGTGACGGACATGATCAGGTAGGTACTGATGGCCAGCACGTCCCAGAATAAGGCCGAATTGTAGTTTACCCAAAGCAGGCGGGTATTGGGATAGGGCATAATAAAAAACGCCAGCCAGGGCCGGCCCATATGGATCAAAGGGAATAGCCCTGCGCACATTACCGCAAAAACCGTCATTGCTTCGGCAGACCGGTTGATGGAGCCTGCCCATTTTTGCCTGAACACCAGAAAAAAGATGGTAAAGGCCGTACCGGCATGTCCGATACCAATCCACCAGACAAAGTTGATGACGTCCCATCCCCAGGCAACGCTATTGGTCAATCCCCAGGTTCCAATGCCCTGGCTCAGGGTCATGTAAAAGGCCCATCCACCGATGGCCAGAAAAATGGCACCCAGAGTCAAACCTGCATACCACCACAAGGCCGGCTTGCTCTCCACATTGGAAAGCAGTTCATCACTGATCTGGCCGAAGTTTTTGTCGCCCTCTACCAGGGCATGGCTTATTTTCTTGCTGAACATGGACAATGGTTTATAATCTGTTCATACTCATTGGTTCTTTTTAGGCCTTCGGGTTTCTTATTTTGGTCAGGTAACCCACCGTAGGCAAGGTGTGCAACTCTTCCAGCAGGTGATAATTCCGCGGATCCTGGATCATTTTTGCCACCCGGCTTTCCTTGTCGTTCAGGTCGCCAAATACCAGGGCTTTGGATGGACAAGCCTGCACACAGGCAGGAATGACCTCACCATCGCGGAGTTTTCGTCGTTCATTTTTGGCTTTGAGCTTGGCATCCTGGATGCGCTGTACACAGAAAGAGCATTTTTCCACAACTCCTCTTTCTCTTACCGTAACATCCGGATTGAGCACCATGCGGCCGAAATCCGAGTTCATGTTATAATCAAACCGTTCATTTTGGGCGTATTGGAACCAGTTAAAACGCCTGACTTTATAAGGGCAGTTGTTTATGCAATATTTGGTACCCACACAGCGGTTATAAGTCACCTGGTTGATACCTTCGCTACTGTGCATAGTGGCCGCTACCGGGCATACCGCTTCGCAGGGGGCGTGGTCGCAGTGCTGGCACATCAGGGGCTGGAATACCACCTGGGGGTTTTCGGCTGTGCCGTTGTAGTAACGGTCAATCCGCATCCAGTGCATGATACGGCGCCTTCTAACCTCGTCCTTGCCCACCACGGGGGTGTTGTTTTCGCTCTGGCAAGCAATCACACAGGTGCTACATCCGGTGCAACTGTTCAAGTCTACCATCAATGCCCAGTGGTGCCCTTCGTAATTGTGCCCTGGATAAAGGGTCAGTTTGTGGTCTTCGTGATATTGATGCAGTTCGTTTCCTGCAGCGGGGTCTTTCTGGTATTTGTCCAGGGTTGACTCTCTGACGATGGCCCTGCCTTCCATGGAAAAATGGGTCTGAGTGCGGGCAAACTGATGGTCGCTTCCTGATTTTTCCCAGGAATTTACTGCACCGGAAAAAGACCGGTTTCCTTCTTCCCATTTGCTGAGCAGAAATGCATTTACTCCTACATTATTTCCGGCTTTGCCGGCTTGGGTGCGTCCGTATCCTAAAGCAAGGGAAATACAATCGTTGGCTTGCCCGGGCTGTGCCAACACCGGTAATTCGATTTTTTGGTTGACCCGGATAAGGTCTCCCTCTGAAAGATCCATTTTTTTGAGGGTAACAGGGGACAGGGCTGCAAAATTGTCCCAGGCCACAGAGGTAATAGGGTCGGGTAATTCCTGAAGCCAGGGATTGTTGGCATCCTGACCGTCATACATTGCCAAACCCGGGTACAGGTTGAAAACAACCTCTCCCTCTTGATTGGCAAGGGTTTTTACACTGGTTATTTCTTCATTTAAGGTTTCGGGCGAATAGCTTAAACTTTCAGTTTCAGTGGCCGGCTTTTCGTAAATCCCCTTTTGCAGCGCATGTACCCAGAATTGATAAAAATCGGGGTGTTCGGTTTGGGTGGGATAAACTGCCTTTTCCCACTGATATTTCAGATATTGATGAAAATCTGTTTCTTTTTCCATCCAGGTCAGCAGGGTATCCTGAAACTGACGGGTTTTGAAAAGGGGACGAATTACCGGCTGGGCCAGGCTGAAATATCCGTCTTTAAATTCCGCATCATTCCAGGATTCTAAAAAGTGGTGATCGGGCAACACAAAACCGCATGCTTCAGCCGTTTCATCTTTGGCAGTAGAAAATGAAATACTCAGTTGGGTATTTTCAATCCCGGCCTTCAATTTTTCGGGCTGATGGTAATGGTAGAGGGGATTGGTTTTGTAAAACAAAATGGCATCCACTTCTCCATTTTCAAGATCCTGAACCAGGTTTTCAAAAGCCTCATTGTCGCCCTTGCCGGAATTATAAGGGACAGAAGTTTCAAGGGTATTTTCATAGTTACCCGTCATATAATTGATGCCATTGACCAGCATTTGCATTCCGGAATGGTTATGTCCGCATACCACGAGGGTTTTTCCACGGTTTTCCAGGATCTGTTTTGCCAGGTTTTCCACATCAAAATCAACAGCAGGGGCTCCGATGACAGGGTTGCCGGTGGCATTGGCAATGCGGTCATACAGCGCCATTAATATTTTTGCCTCTTTGGCAGGATGAACCGGGTGGCGATGATCGGCATTGGCACCTGTAATGGAAAAGTGGCTTTCAAATTGAATGTGCCGCGACATGTCCTTTTTCTCTTTCTTAAGGCGCCTGGTTTTGGCATATTGTGCAGAAAATTCTACCGGCGAAAGCCAGGTGCCCAGAAAATCAGCACTGAAGCTGATGATCAGGTCAGCTTTGTCAAACCGGAAACCTGGAATGATATCCCGGTTAAATGTTGCCTGGTGTGCTTTGCGAATGGCGGAATAAGAAATGGCATCCCAGGTGATCACCTCCAGCCCCGGAAAATGCTGAACCGCCTCATCAATGAGTGATCTTGTGGAGGGACTGACCAAGGTTGGGGTTACCAATACCATGCGTCCTCCATTGGCTGAAATATCTTTTAGCCTGGAAAGAATTTTTTGATCTGTTTTTTCCCAGGTAGTGGAATTTCTGTTCTCCATGGGAGTTTTATACCTGGCCCCGTCATCGTAAAGGCTCAGTACCGATGCCTGTACCCTGGCATTGGTACCTCCTGTCGTCAGGGAGGAAAGGTCGTTGCCCTCGATCTTAATGGGGCGTCCGTCACGATTCTTTACCAGGATGGGGCAATATTCGTTCCCCTGTATAAAAGATGATGCATACCAGGTAGGTTTTCCCGGGATAATCTCCTCAGGCTGGTTTAAATAAGGAATGGCTTTTTTTACGGGATTTTCACAGGCAGATATCACCGTGGCAGAGAAAAAACTGATCCCGCACCACTTCAAAAAGTCACGGCGGGAAGAAGATTTTTCGTTCAATTCGTCGGACAGGATATCCATAGGGGAGGAGGCCTCTGAAGGAGCCTGCTTTTCCTGGTATTTTCCGTTGCTCTGAGGTTGGATCTCCTCTAAACTTTTCCAGTACTTTTTTTCCATTTAATCTATGTTGAGAAGGTTTCTAAAAAATGAAACCAACATTAATAATGGCATTTCATGCAATCTTCTCCGCCAACTTCAGCTGCTGTTACTCCGTCAATCCTTCCTTCCCTAATGTCGTTATGCAACCTTTCATAAATTTCGTAATAAGGGTTGTCGAGAAAATCTACCCTGGAATCCCTGTGGCAGGTGAGGCACCATCCCATAGAGAGGTCTTCGGTTTGCATAACAATATGCATTTCTTCTATGGGTCCATGACAATCCTGACATTCCGCTTTACCTGCATTAACATGCTGGGCATGGCTGAAATAACTATGATCGGGTAATTTATGCACACGTATCCATTCGACAGGTTCACCCGATTCGTGGGCCTGATGGATCTTGTTGATCTCAAACCTTCCGGAGTGGGTGCCTTCCCGAATTACCGTGTGGCAATTCATACAGGTATTGTTGGATGGGATTCCCGCACTGAGACTGAAATTGGTGATCTGGTGGCAGTAATTGCAGTCAATTTCATGCTCGCCTGCATGCACCAAATGGGAGAATTTGATTGGCTGATCCGGGGCATACCCCTGGGTTCTGCCAAGGCTCCGGCTTTCGGCAACAGCATACTGCATGTGCACAACCAATCCAACAATTAATATCAATACGTGAAACGCTTTGACCTTGATCTTGCGCGTGATCAGCAGGTCGATAAGGGCCAGTGCCATTAAAAACCCAAGTCCCCAGAAAATAAATGCATTGACAGGAATGACCTGCAATTCACCGCGGCCCTCTTCAAAAACCTTTGCAAGATAGGCATTTAGTTGGTGCTCTTCTTCTTCGGTGATCTGCATCCCCTCATGATCATTGATCATGCGAACACCTACAGGGTTTTCCAGCTTTTCTTTGAGGCTGTAATTTTCCTCACTGATCCATTGTTTGGCCAGCTCGTAGGCCGAGGGGTTCCAGTTCATGGTGTCGGATCGAACGGTATAATGGCATGAGGAGCAATCGTGTATACCACTCTCAAACTCAACAAGTCCCTTAAACAAACGCTCCCCCTTTCGCAGATCGGTGCGGGTAAACTCCTCCGGGCTTATTACCCCGTTTACCGGCGGCTCCTCATTATCGCTTTCAGGATTTTCGCGGGAAAAAGAAACCAATGAAAAATAAGCAACCAAAAGAAAGGCGGAAAGAAAAATTCCAAAACCGATGTTGCGGGGTTTTTTCCGGTTGGGAGCAGGTTTTTTGCGCATACTACCTGGGTTATTTTTTGTGATTAATTTCTTGGGTTACGGTTTTTAATCCTTTTCAGGCATCTAAATATCTATAAATTTATTGAACCTCAGACTGGTATTAAAAACAAAGGTTTCAAAAACCCAAGATGGCAAATTTATCAGGCCAACGGGGGTAAAATTATAAAAAAAAATCATGTTTCGGCATCTGCCCCCTTATTCATAATGATTCAAAATAAAACCCCTGCCATTGGTCGAATATATACATATGTATTAAGTTGTCCTTCAATGGAATAACCGGTATAAGGGTAAGGGTTTGCCTGTTTAAGGCTGTTTGGTGGATTTAAACCAACAGAAATTTGCTGGCGAAACAAAAAAATTTAATTATATTGGATAAATTTTACCATTTAAATCATAAAAATTCTTTTTTTTGCAAAGTATTTTGATGGTTTTGACGGTAACTATTTCGATTTTGCTCATATTAATTGCCCATTTTAATAATGGAGAAAGTTGTTAAGATCATACTTGCTGAAGACGATGAGAATCACGCTTTGCTGATCAGAAGGAACCTTGCAAGGATTGGGGTTGATAATCATGTGCTTCATTTTGGTAATGGAGAAGAAGTGCTTCGTTTTTTTCTATCCCAGGTGGAAGTACCACAAAAAGATTTTTGTCGGTGCATTTTGATTTTGGATTTGAAAATGCCCAGGGTAGACGGGATGGAAGTACTGGAAACGCTTAAAAGTCATCCGGTTTTAAAAAAGGTTCCCGTTGTTGTTTTTTCTACTACGGACAATAAAAACGAAATAGAGGAATGTTATCGTTTGGGTTGTAGCGGGTATATTGTTAAGCCCATAAGTTATGAGCAGTTTACGGATGTGGTCAGTCGCCTTGGACTTTTTCTTAAATCGGTGACTGTTCCTGAAAATACTTGCTGATTCATGCAGGAAAAAAATAAAAAATACGAAGGATCCGGTTTTAAAACTCCACGCAAGGTTTGGATTGTGGAAGATGACAGGATAGTGAATCAATACATCAGTAGCACGTTAAAAAGGGAAGGTTATGAGGTCAAAACTTTTCATACTGTAGCCGACTTTGAATCTCACCTGGAAAAAGAACAACCCGACAACCAGGTTTTGTTATTACTGGATTATTTTTTAAGCGATATAACGGCCCTGGATATCGTACAAAAAATCAGAAAACCCGGCCAGCCTCTTCATTTCTTAATTATGACCGGGGGTGGAGATGAACGCACTGCCGTGGAAATAATGAAAGCCGGTGCCATTGATTACCTGATTAAGGAAAAAGGTTTTTTTCGCAGGGTTCATATGGCCGTAGACCAAGCTTTTGAGCATATACAATTAAAAACAGAACTGGAAGCCTCCCGCCTCAAACTTCAAAAAAGCATTCAAAAACAAAAAGAGCTGAATGCCCGTATTACACGGCAAAATACTGCGCTTGAAGTTGAAAAGGCCGAGAAAGACCGCTTACTCAGAAACATTCTCCCCGAGAAAATAGCCCGTGAGCTAATGGATAAAGGCACCGCCAAAGCCCGTTATTATGAAAAAGTCACTGTAATGTTTGCCGATGTTGAGGCTTTTTCTTCCAAATCTGTTTTTTTTACCCCCATTGAATTGGTTGAAAAACTGGATGAATATTTTTGTGCCTTTGACACCATTATTGAGCAGCAAAATCTGGAAAAGATCAAAACCATTGGAGATTGTTATATGTGTGCCGGCGGACTGCCCCTGGAAGATCCCCTGCATCCGTTCAAGGTGGTTCTGGCAGGCCTTCATATCCAGGAGTTGGTTAAAGAGATGGGAGCAAAAGCCCATAAAAAAGGTAAAACGGCTTTTGAACTGCGCCTGGGTATTCATACGGGTGAAGTGGTAGCCGGGGTGATCGGACGCAAAAAATTTGCCTATGATATCTGGGGAAATGCCGCAAATCTGGCCAGCTGGATGGTAATGGCAGGGGAGGTGGGAAAAGTGAATATTTCAAAAAATACCCATGACCTGGTAGGCGATTTGTTTGAATGCACCCCCAGAGGTAACATCCCTGTAAAGAATGAGCAAGCAGTGCCCATGTTTTTTGTGAATAAAATCGTCCCGGGGTTTTTTGCTGATAAAAAAGGGCTGCAACCCAATAGAACCTTCTGGCAAAAAGCCTCCCTGATCTCAGGGTTAGCCACCGAAGAAAACAAAAGCTGAACCCCCTTTTCAAAAGGTTTCCCTTTTTTTTCTAACTTGCTAAACTAACAGATTATCGTAATTTTGTTAGGTTAAAAATTTTTAGAGATATTCTTAAAAAATGCAGCAATTTTTTGAATATACTCACCATCAACAATATCAAATCGTTGTGGTAGAGGATGATATTGCCCTGAATAAGTTGATCCAAAAAAGACTGGAGAAACAGGGATTTACAATGGAAGGGTTTTTTACCGGGAGTGAGGCCCTTGAATGGATCCGGCGAAATCCCGACGAAAAAGTCCTTTATTTACTGGACTATAACCTCTACGATATGAGCGGTGAGGAAATGGTCAGAACTTTAAAAAATGAAGACATTAACATTCCGTTTGTAATCATTACCGGACATGGAGATGAAAAAACTGCTGTGGAAATGATGAAGCTTGGTGCTCTGGATTATATGGTCAAAGACTCCAGCTTCATTGATCTTTTGCCTACCGTGGTATACCAGGTTATTAACCATCTAAATGTGCAGCAGCAGTTGGCTGAATCGCAGGTAGCTCTCAAAAAAAGTGAGGAAAAGCACCGCAGTATCTTTGAAAACATCCAGGATGTTTATTTTGAACTTACCCCCGATGCTTTTGTTATTGAATTGTCGCCCTCGGCAGAAAATGTATTTTTCTATAAAAAGGAAGAACTGCTGGGCAAACCTTTTTTTGACGACAAAAATGTCGAAAACCTGTTTATTGATAAACTTCAACATAAAGGATATGTTTCAGACTTTGAAGTTTACCTTACCCGCAAGGACAAAGTAAGAATCCCCTGTTCTTTCACCTGCAAATACCTGTATCACCAGGATGGGGCTCCCCGGAAGATCATTGGTACCATACGCAACATTTCCGGGCGCAAACAGGTTGAAGAAGCCCTGCGCATCAGTGAGGAACGCTATCGTATCCTGGCTGAAAACTCAAGCGATATGATATCCAAACATAACTGGGATCGCACCTACCTTTATGTGTCGCCTGCCAGCAGACACCTACTTGGGTTTGAGCCGGAAGAACTCGTGGGTCAATCTGCCTACCAGCTCATCCATCCCGAAGATATTGAAAGTGTCAGGCAGAATCATGTTAAAATGCTTGAAAGCCAATCCGGTTCTTTTATCGAAAGTTACCGCATCAGAAAAAGTAACGGGCAATACATATGGTTTGAAACCAACAACCAGGTGCTTTACAACCCCAAAACCGAAGTGGTGGAAGAGATCGTTTGCGTGAGCCGGGATATTACCGAACGTAAAGAAAAAGAAGAATTGCTTAAAGCCAAGGAGGTTGCCGAACGAGCCAACAAGGCCAAATCTGAATTCCTGGCCAATATGAGCCATGAAATCCGCAACCCCCTCAATGCCATTATCGGAATGACCAAAACCCTTGGAAAAACCCCAATGGATGATGATCAGCAAAATTACCTGAACTCTATACTGATCTCCTCAAATATCCTTTTGAGCATTTTGAATGACATCCTGGATTTCTCAAAAATTGAAGCCAACAAAATAGAACTTACTTTTTCCGATTTCAACTTGCGGAAAACCATCGAGGAAGTGGTGGAAGCTTTCAAACCCCAGGTTACCCAAAAAAATATTGAACTGAATATTCACTTTAAGAATGCATTGCCTGAATTTATATACAGTGATGAGAAAAAGATCAGGCAAATACTGAGTAACCTGATCAGTAACGCCGTTAAGTTTACCAATGAAGGAAAAGTTGAGATAGAGGTTGAGAAAAAAAATGCTGATAATGAGAACCTTCAACTCGGTTTTTCCGTTAAAGATACAGGGATTGGGGTGAAAAAGGAGGATGTTCCCACGATCTTCGAATCTTTTCGTCAGCTGGATATCTCCACCCGAAAAGAATACCAGGGTACCGGCCTGGGCTTGAATATTGTTAAAAGCCTGGTGGAGCTGATGAATGGCGAAGTGGTTTTTGAAAGTGATTTTGGAAAAGGAAGTAAAGTTACTTTTCAGATCCCCGTGTTGGGCCATTCCCTGGAAAAACGCCTGCCGACACCTGAGAAAAAAGAAGAAGATACCTTTAATGTTGTGGAAAAAGAATTGAAAATATTGGTTGCAGAAGATGATGCCATTAATCAGCTTTATCTTGCCGGATTTTTGAAATCGCAGGGTTGGAAAGTTGATACCGCTTCCAATGGGTTACAGGCTATTGAGAAATTTGAACACAACGCCTACGATCTGGTTTTGATGGATGGACAAATGCCAAAAATGGACGGCTTTGAAACCGCCCGCCGTATCCGGGAAATGGAAAAAGATACAGGTGAGCATATCCCTATTATTGCCATTACCGGGTATGCCATTCCTGGAGACCGGGAAAAATTTCTTGAAGTAGGTATGGATGATTACATCTCCAAACCCATTGACGAACAAAAATTAATGGAAATTATTCACCGCATGACATAAAAAAGGAGGGGTCACCCTCCGTTTTTATGTTTTGAAAGTCCAACCTGAAAAGAGCTATTCATTGATGGCCTTTATACCGGGAAGAGATTTTCCTTCCATGTATTCCAGCAGCGCACCCCCGCCCGTACTCACGTAGCTCACTTTGTCTTCAAGGCCCAGCTGGTTAATGGCAGCCACTGAATCTCCGCCTCCGATCAGGGTAAACCCACCTTTTTCAGTGGTTTTTACAAGGGCTTCGGCAATGGCTTTGGTTCCTTTGGCAAAAACTGGCATTTCAAAAACGCCCATGGGTCCGTTCCACAAAACGGTTTTGGCATTTTCCACGATCTTGCGGAAGTCGGCGATGCTGTCAGGGCCTATGTCCAGTCCCAGCCATCCCTCAGGGATGTCATCCGCTTCTACCTTCTGTGTTTTGGCATCATTGGCAAACTTATCGGCAATCACAGCATCGGAAGGGATATGTACCTTGATCCCTCTTTTATCCGCTATTTTCATGATTTCCCGGGCTTTATCCAGGTAATCTGTTTCTACCATGCTGTCACCGATCTTGCCTCCGGAGGCTTTGATAAAGGTAAACATCATGCCTCCACCTATAATCATTTCATCTGCTTTGTCAAGCAGGTTTTCAAGGATGCCGATCTTTGAACTTACCTTTGCTCCTCCGATCACGGCAACATAAGGTTTTTTGGTGTCGTCCAGCACTTTATCAATATTTTTAAGTTCTTTGGCCATCAGGTATCCAAACATCTTTTTATCCGGGAAAAATTTTGCCACGATGGTGGTAGACGCATGCGCCCGGTGTGCTGTACCAAACGCATCATTCACATACAGATCGGCAAGGGAAGCCAGTTTTTTCGCAAAATTTTCATCGCCTTTGGTTTCTTCTTTATGAAAACGAAGGTTTTCCAGCAAAAGCACCTGCCCGGGTTCAAGTTCTTTGGAAAGCCGTTTTGCTGACTCCCCAACGCAATCATCGGCAAATTTGACTTCCGCTCCAACCAGCTTGCTCAGATGGGATTTCAGGTGTTTTAAAGAGAATTTCTCTTCAGGACCTTCTTTGGGTCGCCCAAGGTGTGACATCAAAATTACTGATCCGTTGTCTTCCAGTATTTTTTTAATGGTGGGTAAGGCTGCACGCATGCGGGAATCATCCGTGATCTGAAAATCGCCGTTTAGCGGCACATTGAAATCCACACGTATCAACGCTCTCTTTTCTGAAAAATTAAAATCATCAATGGTTCTCATATCAATCCTCATTTAGTGGTTTGGTAAAAAAAACTTTTTAAAAATGTTTTCCTCTTAATATATAAGAAACAGGTATTCAAATATATTTCAACGCCAGCTGTCAAAGCCTCAGGAAAAGAAAAATTGGATAAATTCCGTTATTTTTGTGCCTTGCAAAAGCAAGGTACAAAAACATAAAGTTAATATTTTTAGAAAAAAGAAGGCCTGCTTTTGGTTCGTTATTTGTCAAATTTTTTAAATCCATCTAAAAATAGCATGATGAATCCCTATCCGGAAGTGATCCACAGCAAACTCCCCCAGACCGGCACCTCAGTTTTTGCCGTCATGTCGCAGCTTGCCAACCAGCACAATGCCATCAATCTTTCCCAGGGCTTTCCTGATTTTCCTGTTTCGGAAGAGCTCATCGGTCTGGTGCATAAGTACATGATGAAAGGTTTGAACCAGTATGCTCCCATGCCCGGTGTGCCAGCCCTGAGGGAAAGGATTGCAGAAAAAACAGAACTGCTTTATTCGGCAAGTTATGACCCTGAAACCGAAATCACCATTACCGCCGGTGCTACCCAGGCTATTTTTTCTGCAATTACCGCTTTTATCAGAGAAGAAGACGAAGTGATCGTTTTTGAGCCTGCCTATGACAGCTACGTGCCGGCCATTAAACTTAATGGGGGGGTGCCCATTGTTTTCAACCTGAAATCGCCGGATTATCATATTGACTGGGATGAGGTGAAGAAACTGCTCAACTCCCGCACACGCATGATCATTATCAACTCACCTCACAATCCGACCGGAAGCATCCTTTCGGCCAAAGATATGATGGCTCTCGAAAAATTGACCAAAAATACCGGCATCATTATACTAAGTGATGAAGTATATGAACACATTATTTTTGATGGCTTGGAGCATCAGAGTGTTTGCCGCTATCCAAATCTGGCCGAGCGCAGCCTGGTGATGTGTTCATTTGGGAAAACCTTTCATGCTACCGGTTGGAAAATGGGGTATTGTGTTGCCCCCAAAAACCTGATGAAAGAATTCAGAAAAACCCATCAGTTTGTCGTGTTTTGCGCCAATACCCCCGTACAGCATGCCCTGGCAGAATATCTGCAGGACAAGGAAAACTACCTGGGCCTGAGCAAAATGTATGAAAAGAAAAGAGACTTTTTCAACCAGGCCCTGGCTTCCTCCAGGTTTAGAATTACCCCAACCCGGGGTACTTATTTCCAGCTGCTGGATTACAGTAAAATAACCGATGAAGGGGAGATGGACTTTGCTCGCAGGCTAATCCTGGACCACGGGGTGGGATCGGTACCCACTTCATCTTTTTACAGCAAGCCATTTAACAACCATTCCCTTAGGTTTTGTTTTGCCAAATCAGAAGAAACCCTTGAAAAAGCCGCAGAAATATTATGTCGAATTTAAAAGTAACCCTCATACAATCGCCCTTGCATTGGGAAAACCCGGCAGCCAACAGGGCAATGTTTGAAAAAAAGATCAATGCCATCAGCGAACCCACAGACATTGTGGTTTTACCGGAGGTATTTACCACCGGCTTTACCATGGAACCCAAAGGTTGCGCAGAACCCCACAAAGGAGAAACCTTTCAGTGGATGAAGCGCCTGGCTGCAGAAAGAAATTTTGTGCTGACTGGAAGCATTGCAACCCGGGAAGGAGATAATTTTTTTAATCGCTTGATCTGGATGCAGCCCGATGGCCATCATTTCCAGTATGACAAAAAACACCTGTTTACTTTTGCGGGAGAAACCAAAAACTATACCCCGGGTAAGGAAAGGGTGATCGTGCCTTATAAAGGGTGGAAATTCCTGTTGCTGATCTGCTATGATATGCGCTTCCCGGTGTGGTGTAAAAACCATTACAGCCCGGATAAAGGGTTTGATTATGATTGCCTTATCAACATTGCCAACTGGCCTGCCCCGCGCAGCCATCCCTGGAGGGTACTTTTAATGGCCCGCGCCATTGAAAACCAGGCTTATGTGGTTGGGGTCAATCGTGTAGGGAAGGATGCCAAAGGTGTTGACCATTCGGGTGATTCGGCGCTTATCAGCCCGCTTGGGGAGAGTTTTTCCAACATCATGCCTTTTGAGGAAAAAACAGAAACCATACCCATGCCAAAGTGCCAGCTGGATGATTTCCGAAAAAAATTCAGGGTTGCCGATGACTGGGACAAATTTGAACTAAAATAAACGTTCAGGAATACTGTTGGCTTTATTCCTCCAAAACATCCAACTCCACCCTCAGGTTTTCAATGATGAACTGCTGGCGGTCGGGGGTATTTTTGCCCATGTAAAAGCTGAGCATTTCACTGATGCTGAGATCCTTCCTTAAAATAACAGGATCCAGCCGGATGTTCTTTCCGATAAAGTGACTGAACTCATCCGGGGAAATTTCTCCAAGTCCTTTAAAACGGGTTATTTCGGGTTTGCCGCTGAGTTTTTTTACGGCTTCGGATTTTTCTTTTTCCGAATAGCAGTAATGGGTCTTTTGCTTGTTGCGTACCCTGAAAAGCGGGGTTTGCAAAATATACAGATGGCCATTGCGCACCAGGTCAGGGAAAAACTGCAGGAAAAAAGTCAGCAGCAACAGGCGGATATGCATACCGTCCACATCGGCATCGGTAGCAATTACAATATTGTTATAGCGAAGGTTTTCCAGGCTTTCTTCAATATTCAGGGCTGCCTGCAGCAGGTTGAACTCCTCATTTTCGTAAACGATCTTTTTGGTAAGCCCATAGCAGTTCAGGGGTTTGCCTTTAAGGCTGAATACAGCCTGCGTATTTACGCTGCGTGCTTTGGTAATGGAGCCGCTGGCAGAGTCTCCCTCGGTTATGAACAAAGTGGTTTCCAGCCGCTGCGGATTGTTATCATTATAATGAATGCGGCAGTCGCGTAATTTTTTATTGTGCAGGCTGGCTTTTTTTACCCTTTCCCGGGCCAGTTTTTTAATATTGGCCATGTCCTTGCGGTCTTTTTCTGACTGCAGGATCTTTTTGAGCAGGGCTTCGGCAACCTCAGGGTGCATATGCAGGTAATTGTCCAGCCTCCGCTTCATGATGTCGCCAATGTAATTGCGAATGGTGGGGCCGCCGGGCTCCATATGCAGGGAGCCAAGCTTGGTTTTGGTCTGTGATTCGAAAACAGGCTCCTGGACTTTTATGCTAAAAGCCACAATCAAAGAGGTTTTGATGTCATTGGCATCAAAATCTTTTTTGTAAAATTCCCGTATGGTGCGATTCAGGGTTTCCCGGAAGGCTGCCTGGTGGGTGCCTCCCTGCGTGGTATGCTGCCCGTTTACAAATGAATAATACTCCTCGCTATACTGGCTGGTGCTATGGGTAAATGCAAACTCCAGCTCATCTTCCTGCACATGGATGATAGGATAACATGTGGGAGAGTCGATATTTCGGGAAAGCAGGTCGAGCAGGCCATTTTGAGAATAGAGCTTTTGCCCGTTGAAAATTATGGTTAACCCCCGGTTCAGGAAAACATAATTCCAAAGTAGTTTTTCAATATATTCGTCAATGAACCGAAATTTGCCGAAAATGTTCTCATCCGGAACAAAAGAAACCAGGGTACCGCCTCTGCCGTTTTTCTGGTTTTCAGGATGATCCTGGAGGAGTTTGCCCGATTCGAACTCAGCCATCTTGGCTTTTCCTTCCCGGTAAGATTCAATGCAGAAATAACTGGAAAGTGCGTTGACTGCTTTGGTTCCCACCCCATTCAGACCCACGGTCTTTTTAAATACCTTGCTGTCGTATTTGGCACCGGTGTTGATCTTCGAAACACAATCCACAACCTTGCCCAAGGGTATGCCCCGCCCATAGTCCCTTACGGTTACCTGCCGCTCGTCGATGGTGACTTCAATGGTTTTGCCAAAACCCATGATGTACTCATCAATGGAGTTGTCAATAACCTCTTTTAGCAACACATAAATGCCGTCGTCAATTGAGGCTCCGTCTCCCAGTTTGCCGATATACATCCCCGGGCGAAGCCTGATGTGCTCCTTCCAGTCAAGGGTTCTTATGGTATCTTCTGAATATTTTTCACTCATTCTTTTGTCCGCAAAATTCGCTGCAAATATATAATAAAGCAGTCAATTGACTGCTTGTCCGGTGAATTGTTTATTAACACATAGGGTTAAAGAAACACGTTTTATTTAATTATTCTATAAAGTAATTTTTCCTGGAAAATTTATCAACTGTTTAAATTATTGAATGCAAAGTAATTATTAAAAAAAGTTAAAAAAAGAAAGCAAAAAATTTTGCTTTCTTAAACTTTTACCCTAATTTTATACTACCATTATGGCTTCCTGCCATATAACCACAAAATAACATGAAGAGAACCTCCCTGCATCTTTAACCAAGGTGCAGGGTTTTTTTTGTTGAAAAATTTCTGTCCTTTAAACTTTTTTCCCTTTTAGGTGTCCAATTGAAGGTTGTAAACAAAGCATGACCCTCTCATTTGATGTTTTTTCTACACCGAATAGTTTGATAACAATAATTATATTTTTACAAAAAAATGGTAAGAAATTATTTAATTGCAGTAATTATTCTGGGTTTTTCAGGTTTTATCTTTTTGCCTGAAACCCGGGGAGAACAGCCACCCACTCGGGGTGGTCGCGAAGGTCAGGGCCAGTCTATGCCAGCTATAGGAAAGGTTTACGGGAAGGTAATGGACGATCATACCAATGAGCCCCTGATGTTTGCCAGTTTGGTCCTGCATCGTGTAAGTGATTCTTTGATGGTTACAGGGGCCATTTCCGATGAGCAGGGAAAGTTTTCAATAGAAGGAGTTCCTTTTGGCCGGTATTACCTGGTGATAAATTATATCGGTTATCCCCGCAGGGAAATAAATGATATCAGGGTTACGCCCCGTTCTACCGAATTTGATGTGGGAACCATAAGGGTTGAACCCGGAGCAGAAATGCTTTCGGAAGTGACCGTGCAGGCTGCCAGGGAATTGATGGAAGTGGGTCTTGACCGCCGTGTGTTTAACGTGGATCAGGAAATTACCGCTGTGGGAGGTTCTGCACTTGAGGTTATGGAAAATATTCCCAGTATTGCAGTTGACTTCGAAGGAAACGTCAGCCTCCGGGGCAGCTCCAATGTTACCGTGCTGATTGACGGAAGGCCATCAACCCTCACCGGGTTGACAGTGTCAGAAGCCCTGGAGCAAATTTCGGCCGAAATGATAGAAAGGGTAGAGGTTATCACCAACCCCTCTGCACGATACAATCCCGAAGGTACTTCCGGTATTATCAATGTGGTACTCAAGCAGCAGCGAAGGGCCGGATACAACGGAATGGTCTCTTTAAATGCGGGTACTGCAGGCCGTTACAGCGGCTCCCTTAATTTTAACTACCAGCTGGAAAACTGGAACTTCTTTACCAACTACAGTGCGCGGCTTTCCGATATGGAAAGCTTTGGAAACAGCCAAAGACAAACAATTACTCCGGGAGGTGTTAATTTTATGGATCAGGATATTACCGGGGATATGGGAATGAACTCCCATAATATCCAGGTAGGAGTGGACTATAATTTCAATCCCAAAACCACCCTGACTTTTTCTTCCCGCTACAGCAACTGGAACCGCAATATGGACAACCTGACCGAATACATGCTATACCAGGATTTGACCGACCCAAGCAGTTTGTTTCTTATGGATAATGAAACCGACATGCTTCACAATTCCTTTGTACATCGGCTGGATTTCCGCCGCACCTTCGACCAGCAGCACAGAGAGCTGACTGCAGATGTGTCTTTTTCCACCCGCTCAATGGATCGCAACCAAAACTTCCTGCAGGAGTTTTATGAGCAGGATTTCTCTTCTCCCAACGGAGAAAGGGTTTTGGAAAGATCTCATATGGATGGCCAAAACTGGTCGTTCAATACACAGCTTGATTATGTGCATCCGCTGGGAGACGACACCAAGCTGGAAACCGGCTACCGGATTCAGATCAGGGAAATGGATTCCGATTTTCTTTTTGAAGATTTTGATGTGGAAGATCAAAGCTGGGTAAACAACGTCAATCGCAGCAATCATTTTATCTATAATGAACAAGTTTTTGCTGCCTATGCAATGTATGCCACCATGCTGGGGCGTTTCAGCGTTCAGGCAGGTCTGCGGGCCGAACAAACCTTTGTGGACGGCGACCAGCGTACCACAGAAACCACTTTCAGTGACAACTACCTGAGTTTGTTTCCCACCCTGCACCTTCGCCGCAACTTTGAAAACAACCAGTCGGCTCAGGTGAGCTATAGCAGGCGAATCAACCGCCCACACAACCGAAACATCAACCCCTTTATGCGCTATAGCAGCGAATATGAAGTTTCTATGGGCAACCCGGAACTGGAACCAGAATTTGTGAATTCCTTTGAGTTGGGCTATACCCGTTTCCGGGAATCCACAACCATTAACCCAAGTCTGTTTTACCGCCGTACCGATGGAATGTTTACCAGGTTCCGCTCGGTTTCAGATACCATACCTGGTTTGGAGGGAAGGGATGTAACAGTTACCACCTTTGAAAACCTGAATAAAGGGACATCTTATGGGGCCGAACTGGTGCTTTCTCAAAGAATTGGCGGATGGTGGAACATTAACGGAACTTTCAGCTATTTCCGCAATATTATTGAAGGCAGGGGAGCACAAATGGACCAGGAAAACGACAGCTACTCATGGTCGGGAAGGCTGGTAAGCAACAAGAACTTAGGCAACGGCTGGAGTTTGCAGGTCAATGGATTTTACCGCTCACCCATCATTATGCTGCAGGGCGAAATGGATGCAATGTATATGGTAAATGCCGGTGTCAGAAAAAATGTTTTGGGCAACAGCGGAACCGTTACCCTGAATGTATCGGATATTTTCAACACCATGCGCTTCAGCATGCATAATTATGGAGATAACTTTACCATGGATATGGAACGCTGGCGCACCAGCCGGCAGATTACCATTGGCTTTACATATCGTATCAACGAATTTGACCGGCGCAGAGACCGCCGCTCCAGGGATAATGGCAACGGAGACATGATGGACTTTGATGATTTTGATATGTAATATCCTGCTTTATAAAGGATAATTTTTTCATAACAAAAAACTGCGGCCTTTGGGTCACAGTTTTTTTTTGCCTGTTTGGCTGCCAAACCGGTTATGGTCTATTAAAATAATGGTTTTTGGGAGAGGATTACCCGGATTGTTCTGAAGACCGATAACCAAAAAGGTTTTTACTTTTAATGAAGGCTGATACATATTTGGGTACCATTTCTTCCCAGGCCGGATCGTTGTTTTTCATCTTCTGGTGTACCACGTGAGAAAAATATGGCAAGACCTCTTTGCGGTAATTGGGAATGTCGAGAATGCATTTGTTTTCAATTAAATGCCTGTAAAGGTAGCGGATGTCTTCATCCAAAGGCATGTTTTGAGAGGTAATCACCTCTTTATCCTTTTTTATTATCCCGGGATAGATATACACCCTGAGGTTTTCGATGAATAATCTCCCAAAAGCTTCCATAATCCCGCCCCTGAGGTGGGTATAATATTTTTTATTGATTACGTTGAGAAAGGTGAGTGCTCCCATGACCATGCGGATGTTTTTGATCCTAAATCGCCGGAACCACCCGGCCAGCTTATAAAATTCCCGGAAATTGGAGATCATTACATTTTGACCCATGCCGCAAAGAATATCTACCCGGTCCAGAAAGTCACGTTCATCAAAATCTCCGTCCTCCAGCAGGTTGTTCAGGGTTATTTCGCAAAGGACTTCCGTATCGTTTTTGGTTTTGTCAAAACCCACCTCTTCCTTAAAAAGGGAAAATCCGGTTTTAAGCATGTCGAATCCGGCATAAGTAATTGGACGGAAACTTCCCCTTAAAACCATGATGTTTTTTTTGTAAAGCAGGTCGGCGGGTTGCTGCACGTCACCATGGCGGTCAAACATGGTAACCGGGGTCATTTTGTTTTTTACAAGCTGCACGGCCAGCAGGCGGTTGTCCACATAATCCAGTTCCGGTCCGCTCATGCGGATCATATCAATTTCTATGCGGTCTTCTGAAATGCCTTCCAGCAGAGACTTTAAGAAACTGTTGGGATACTGGTAATTGTAATAGCAGGCATAAATCAGGTTCACCCCAAGAATGCCCAGGGTTTGCTGCTGATGAAGGTTGTCGTTTTCCAACAGGCGAACATGCAGCACCACATCGTTGGGTTTGGATTCGGGCTTTAACTGAAACCTGACCCCGATCCATCCATGAGGTTCATTGTCTTTGCGGTAATTCAGGGTAGCTACCGTATTGGCAAAAGCAAAGAATCGGGTACTTCCCCCACGTTTTTTTTCCAGCAGACTGATCAGATTGTCATACTCAAAATCCAGCATTTGCATCAGACGGGTCTCGGAAACATAGCGTCGGTTTGGGCTTTTTCCATACAAAGAGTCGCTGAAGGCCATGTCGTAAGCCGAAATGGTTTTGGCCACCGTGCCCGAAGCACCTCCTGACTGAAAAAAGAACCTGGCCACTTCCTGCCCTCCGCCGATCTCGGCAAAAGACCCGTAAATACTGTCATCAAGGTTAATAAACAAGGCTTTGCGGCTGCTGTCAAGGACTTCTCGTTCTATTGAAGTTTGCGGCATATCTTTTTTACCCTTTCATGGTTATCCTTTTCAAAATTAGCAGTTTTATTTAACTTTTTTCGAATACCGGCAGGTTTTCATCTATAAAACCTAAGATATCTGTGGTAAGTAAAATACATTTTATAAAAAATGGTTCACTTGCAGAAAAAATAAATAAATTTGTGGTGCAAATTTGTTCGGGTTTTTAATTTAATAAGGTTAAAATATAAATAAGGATTTTTCCGGAGTAAAACCAATCCTGAATTTGTGTAATATTGCAGTTTACTTAAAAAAGGGGCAATCCCGGGAATGTTAATAAAGCTTAGTAAAAGCAGATCTTCCTATTTATGAAAAAACGCATACTGGTAACCGGGGGGGCTGGTTTTCTTGGTTCTCATCTTTGTGAACGCCTGCTCAATGATGGGCACGAGGTATTTTGCCTTGATAATTTTTTTACAGGCCAGAAGCAAAATATCATACACCTGCTTTCAAACCCGTATTTTGAACTGATCCGTCATGATATTACCCAGCCATTTTTTATCGAGGCTGACGAGATATACAACCTTGCATGCCCTGCATCACCCATACATTATCAGTATAACGGCATCAAAACCATTAAAACCTCGGTAATGGGTGCCATCAATATGCTGGGACTGGCCAAAAGGATCAAGGCAAAAGTTTTGCAGGCATCCACAAGTGAAGTTTATGGTGATCCTAAAATTAACCCTCAGACGGAAGATTACTGGGGTAATGTGAATCCCATCGGTTTCAGGTCTTGCTATGATGAAGGCAAGCGTTGTGCCGAATCCCTGTTTGTGAATTACCACCGTCAGAACAAAGTCAGGATTAAAATTGCCAGGATTTTCAATACCTATGGTCCCAGAATGCACACCAACGATGGGCGGGTGGTTTCCAACTTTATTGTTCAGGCCCTGGAAAATAAGGATATTACCGTTTTTGGTAAGGGCACCCAAACCCGCAGCTTTTGCTATGTGGATGATATGGTAGAAGGCCTTATTCGGTTAATGAATACCCCGGATACTGTAACCGGACCGGTTAATATCGGCAACCCCAGGGAGTTTACCATGCTGGATCTGGCAGAAAAAGTGGTTGCACATACCGGCTCAACCTCTCAAATGGTATTTGAGCCTCTGCCGGAAGACGATCCGGTCCAGCGCAAACCCGACATTGCCCTTGCAAAGAAAACCCTTAACTGGGCCCCAACCATTGAACTGGATCAGGGCCTTGAACTTACGGTTAATTATTTCAGGAAAATTTTAAAGTGAAAGATCAGATATGAATATATTGGTTACGGGAAGTAACGGACAATTAGGAAGCGAGTTTAAAGAACTGGCAAAACAATACAAAGATTACCAATTCTTTTTTACCGATAAAGAAGAGCTTGACGTTACCATAGCAGAACCGTTAGCAAAGTTTTGTAAGGAAAATAAAATTGATGTGCTGATCAACTGTGTGGGGTATACAGCCGTAGACCAGGCCGAAAATGATAAACCCAATGCCACTTTGCTTAATGCCACAGCGGCAAAATATATGGCGGAGGCCACCGCAAAAAACGGGGCACTGATGGTTCATATTTCCACAGATTATGTTTTTGAAGGGAAAAATTTTCGTCCTTATACCGAAAACGATACCGCCAGCCCCAAAACCGTTTATGGAAAAAGCAAACTTGACGGAGAAATTGAAGTGATCTTCAATGCCAAACGGGCCATTATTTTTCGAACTTCATGGCTGTATTCTTCCTACGGGCATAACTTTGTGAAGATTATCCTGGATAAGGCAAAAAAAGAAAAAGAGCTGAAGGTGGTTTATGATCAGATCGGAAGCCCAACTTATGCCAGGGATCTGGCAAAGACCATCCTGGACATTTTGCCAAAAATTCCTGTAAAGATACGTTCGGAGATCTATAACTACAGCAATGAAGGAGTAGCCAGTTGGTTTGATTTCGCAAAAGCGGTTACCGATTACAAAGGCATCAAATGCAAGCTGTTTCCGGTTCAGTCCAAAGACTTTCCTTCGGTTGCCACCCGGCCTCACTACAGCATCCTTAATAAAAGCCGTATTAAAAATGAATTTGGAATTGAAATTCCACACTGGGCGGACAGTTTGAAAGAATGCCTAGAGAAACTTTAAGAAATAGTGCAGGCGTCCGCTTTTGTTCCCTTAACTAATTTTTCGTTTTATAAAGCTGCCACCAGGATATTCCGGGGTTGTTGTGGTGCTCGCGGTGGTAACCAAAAAAATAACAACTTAACATTGCCCA
>SL_3KL_010_SEDDRAFT_10000441_pt1 | contig 34036 bp, 25 predicted proteins | sample SodLakKL_010_SED_2_FD_10381 | JGI IMG/M metagenome (IMG submission 10381) | reverse complement strand
TATTTGGATAACTTCATCCTGATCTAATCCGATCAGACATACCATGTTTCAAAACAACCCCTGCCAAGAATCAAACATGGTATGTCTCTCCAACCCCGTCTCATCGATCTACGCCTGATCGTATTTGGATAACTTCATCCTGATCTGTCCCGATCAGACATACCATGTTTTGTTTAAGACATTTAGCCTGTAACGGCGGAGATATTATCGTATCTTTTTCAATACCAGAAAAGCTAACCAGGCATATACCCTGCTGCATGACTTCATCAACTACGGACCCGTTTCAGGTTCCCGGATTTCCTCACCTTTCATTTGGCACTCTGTTCTGTATTGGACGCAACTACGCCAAACATGCGGCTGAGATGAAAAGTGAAATCCCGGAAACGCCGGTGGTTTTCCTGAAGCCGCGAAACAGTATTATTTCTTCAGGTGAGACAGTGCGGATTCCCAATATCTCAAAAAATGTACATCACGAAGTGGAGATGGTGGTGTTAATGGGTAAAGAAGCTGACTCTATCTCTCCTGAAAAAGCGGCCGGAAAAATAGCAGCTGTAGCGATTGGCATTGATGTTACGGCACGTGATTTACAGTCGGAAGCCAAAAAAGCAGGCCTCCCCTGGTCGCTGGCAAAAGGTTTCAGAACGTTTGCACCAATCGGCAATTTCGTATCCGCCGATGATGCCGGAAACCTGCAAAATCTCCGTGTCCGGGTAAAGGTAAACGGAGAGGAGCGTCAGTCTGGCAATACGGCCGACATGATATTCCCGGTAGCTGAGCTGGTATCATATCTTTCGGAACACTTTACCCTATCCCCCGGCGATCTTATATTTACGGGCACTCCTGAAGGAGTATCGCAAATAAAACCGGGTGACATCATACATGCCACACTCGGAGACGGACTATCAACGTTGCAGGTTCATGTTTCTGAATAAATACCTTCCGCTGCTAACCATTTGTCTGCTTTTTTCGGCACACTCCGTAAACGCACAGCAGGAATTTATCGACTTTCTCGATGATTCGGTTAGCTATATCTGGCCAACGGATGCAAGCACGCAGCTCTCTTCAACATTTGCAGAAACACGGTCGGCGCATCTTCATGCCGGAATTGATATCCGGACCTGGGGGCGCGAGGGCTATCGCGTTTTTGCTTCCCGCGACGGTGTGATTTATAGAATCGGAATTGGACCGCACGGGTACGGTCACGTAATTTACATGAAGCACGGTGACGACTCCTACACCGTTTACGCTCATCTGAATCGTTTTGAACCCGGGCTTCAGGCATTTGCGGACTCCATCCGCTTTCTCGATTACAGGTACGAGATTGACATGATTATTGAAGAAGAGGGATTTCATTTTAAACAGGGTGACGTAATCGGCTACACAGGTTCTACCGGCGTGGGGCCTCCTCATCTTCATTTTGAAGTCAGAAACCCGGAGTTTAAACCGATAAATCCTCTGCTCACGAATTTACGTGTCAGAGACACTGTTCCTCCTGTTTTCTCCCAATTGGCAGTTGAGTTTCTTGATCCGGAGAACCTGAAACGCACCGGGCATACGATATTGCAGAATCGGGAAACCGGTGCAGTTTTTGACTTTGGTGAGATATCGGTCGAGGGGCCGGTTGGTTTAGCTGTTAATGTGCACGACAGAGCCAATCAGACCCCGAATGTGTACGCTGTTCACTCGCTAAAAATGATCCATGACTCAGACACACTTTTCCATTCAGTTGCAGATTATTTCTCGTTCGAAAATGGTGGAAACATGTTTCTTGATCGATCCTACCCGATACTTGCGCAATCTCGCCGTGGTTTTCAGCGTCTTTTTCGGGTGCAGGGAAATCGCCTCCCCTTTTATCAAAAAGCCATCAACGAAGGTATTTTAAATCTGCCCAAAGGAACTCACAAAATTTATATCGCAGCCAAAGACATTTACGGAAACGAGAGCAAAGCACAAGTGGTACTTCATGTTAAAAATCAAAGCATGCATCATGAAATCACCCATGTACCTGCGTACCCTGCATTCCAAAACCGCTCTGCTTTCGCGATGATGCCCTGGCGATTGAGTGAGATCCCCGTATCAAAATCTTTGCTGGCATCCACGGATACCGACTTCACTTTTATGCCGGCACAATCTGCAACAATGCTCTTTTCGCCACTTACAGAATCTGTTCGCACGAAATTGTCACCCGGCAAGAAACAGACTCTTCATACTCCGGATCAAAATGTATGGATTCAGTTCCCCTCAAATTCCCTGTATGACTCGCTGGACGTTAAGATGACTGTTTCGCAGGAAGCAGGGACAATTCATATCACCTTCAATCCAGGCAGTTTACCCCTGAACAGGCCCGCATACCTGAACTACATCTTACCTGAAGGCTTCAACGAATTGGAGGGATTGGCGCTCTTTGCATACAATCCATACAGAGACCGTAAAAGCTTTATCAGTTCGAATATTTCCGATGGCATACTGCGCGCGCGAATTCCGGAGCTGGGCCATCTCATGATTCAACAAGACAGAGTATCACCATGGGTGGGCAGGCCTCGTCTCGATAAAAATCTTGCCGGCAACCACATTTTGATTCTTCCTGCCGTAGACCGCGACACAGGTATTGACTACCGACGTTCCGAAATTATTGTTAACGGTATGCGTGGCATCGTTGAGTATGATCCTGAAAAGGATTTCCTGATGTTCTATAACCCGGAGTTCACACCAAAGCCTCAGAATACAGTTGAGTACAGGGTTTATGATGGGGCAGGAAATTCTACATCAAGAAGTCTTACCGTTTCAAGATAATTCGCCCATCGCCGGCACGCAACGAGCCAACAATCTGGCACAACTTCGATTTATTATTGGCGAATTGCCACTTTTGCAGATCAGATATAGGCGATGCAGCTGATCTCAACAAGAACATTTTTTGGCAGAGTTTTGACAGCTACCGTTTCTCGCGCCGGAAGATTTTTATCAAAGTAGTGTCCGTAAATCTCATTTACGGTAGAGAAGTCATCCATATTTGCCAGGAAAATGGAGCATTTGAGGACTTTTCCGAAACTGCTTCCCGCTTCCAGGAGAACCGCGCTTAAATTCTCCATCACTCTAACAGTCTGTGCATCTATACCGCCATCTACAATTTGCATAGTATCGGGGTGCAGCGCTATTTGGCCGGAGCAGTACAACAAACCGTTGTGAATTACAGCCTGGCTGTAGGGTCCAATCGCCTCCGGGGCCTTATCGGTGTGAATGAAAGTGTGGTTCATAGGGTCATTATTATTTCAGAAACAATATCGATTCAAAGCACTTAATATAATGCCTAACACCACGTATGTGAAGCTTGGAACCTCAAAACTCTGTATAGCCGAATTATTGCGGAAAGCACGATATATGGTTACTTTTACGATGTTATAGAAAAAAATCTCCAACCGATAGTCATACCAAAATGAATCGAATCAAACCATTCTTACTCATCTTTGCTCTCGCGGGAATCTTTTGGGCTTGTGAAACCACTGATCCGCTGGTGAATGAAGTACAAATTTTTCTTGTGACCGGCGAGCTCGATCAAGCTCTGGCAGTTGTTGAAAACGCGATTGCCGAAGATGATAACAACTATATCGCCCACTACTATAAAGGAAATATTCTCTCTGTGATGGCAGAAGAATATGAAGATCCGCGCGACAGAAAACAATACTATGAACGTGCGAGGGCTTCGTTCGACCGTGCTATTGAGCTTATGCAGGGACTGGAGGAGATGCCCGATGAAATGGAAGAACTTGAAGAAACAGTGACTTTCTACTGGGCTGAGGAATTCAACGCAGGCGTAAATATAATCAACGATGACAGCGTTAGGGCAGCCACACCGGAGCCTAATTTTACGGCCATTGCACACTTCGAAAATGCCGCAACTGTTCAGCCCGACAGTGCACTATCGTATATGGTGATGTCTTCATCTTATTTTAACGAGAATATGATTGATGAAGCTGTTGAGATGTATGAAATAGCGATTTCGCTGATGGAAAGGCCTGAAGCTGAAGATTATGAATACATGATCAGCATTCTTCTCGTTCAGCAAAACTTTGAACGAGCCATTGAATATTCTGACAAGGCCCGGGCAGACTATCCAGACAATACCGTTTTTGTACAGCTTCTCGCCGACGCCTATCTTCAGTCGGGAATGCAAGAAGAGGCAATTTCGCTTGTTGAAGGGCTCATCGCGGAAGATCCTGATAATCCCCAATACCGCAGGGTGCTTGGTACTCAAATCTATCAAACAGTGTCCATTCTTTCTGACCAGGTAACTGAACTGTATGAAACTGCTTTCGAAATGCGGCGTGATATGCGGTCATTGCAGGGAAGCGAGCGCGATGCTGCTGAAAGGGAGCTGAATCAACTGCAAGACAGAATTGACTCTTTGGAGGAGGAAATGGATGAATTAACCCAGATTTCAATCCGAGAAATGCAGATTGTTGCTGAACTTGAACCGGACAGTGAGTCAGCTAATTTCATCCTTGGTATTATATTCCAAAACCGTGCTGCAAGCTTATTTGAACGCAGAAATAACACCGAAGATAATCAGCGAGCCCAGCAATATGATGACCGCGCGCGTGATAATCTAAGGGAAGCCCTCGTTTACTATGAGCGTGCCGCTGAAATAAATCCCGACAATCCGGAAAACTGGCAGTCGCTATTCCAGGTTTACACTACCCTTGGAATGGAAGAAGAGGCTATGGAAGCCATGGAACGAGCCGGACTATAATATTCATAACCAACATAATTCAATGATCTATTTAAATACCCGAATGGCGAGCACTCTGTTCGCCTTCGGGATTTTTTTTACCCTTTCATGTGCACAGCTTGGCTTAACAAGCAGTGATGAAGAACAAGTTTATACATCTACCGAATACGAACAACAGCTCGAACAGGTTAGTGAAGAACTAACAAGGAACCCGGGTGACGCGGAGCTTGAAAAGAAAAAGGCCGAAATACTCGCCAGTATTGCTGCAAATACTTCAGTTCCAGATCAAAGAAATGCCATCTATGCAAATTTGAGAGAGCTTGGCGACACGCAAATACTCCGGGATGGCGAATCACAGCCGGAGATTGACAACCTCATCAGAACGGCATGGACAAACGAGCAGAGCGAAGGTGTGCGACTCTTGCAGCAGGAACAAGACGATATGTCTGATCATACTTTTGGAACCGTTATTTCTCATTTCGAGAACGCCATTACCTTGAACCCCGACAGTCTCAACACCTATAGTTTGCTGGCTAACACATACTATCGGCACGGTGATTTTAATGACGCTATACATACTCTGGAACGATCGCTCGAGCGTTCGCAAGCTGCGAAACCTCAAATCAGAGAAAAGCTTGCTTACCTCTATCTTGAATCCGGAGACATTGAAAGCTCCATTGAACTTTATACGTCTCTTGTAGATGAAAATCCGGGTGATGCGCATATTCGCCATGGATTGGCCAATGCGCACATCCTCGACATGAACCATGCAAAAGCTATTGAAATTCTCAGGCCACTAACCGAGCAATACAATACCCGTTATGAATACCATGAGGCGCTTGCTTCACAACTTTATTTCAGGTTCGCAGAGCAGGCGGGCACGATACTTCAGGAAAATGAATCACCATCGGATGAAGACGCTCAGCTTTTGATAATGATGCTCGAAGAAGCCGATTCCATTTTTGAAACTCTCAGCGGTGTGCTTCCTTTTCATGAAGAGCAAAAATTAAGAACTGCAACCTTTTATAAAAACTCTGCAGCGATGCTCAACAGATTAAGTACCTTCGCCGATGGTGAAATCAGAGAAGGCTTTTACGCTATGCACCAGGATTTTTTAGACAAAGCACTTCCTGCCTGGGAGGCATTGGCTGAAAATCATCCTGAAAACATCGACTACATACGGGCACTGATTGACGTTTACTCTGAGCTTGGCATGGATGATGATGCAGAATCACTGAAAAGATCCTACAATCTCTAATTTGCAATGAAATTCAATACCAAGGCCATACACGCCGGACAAAACCCTGAACCGACTACCGGTGCTGTAATGCCCCCGGTTTTTCATACATCTACCTACGCCCAAAAAGCTCCGAACGATCACCAGGGTTATGACTATGCAAGAGTTGGAAATCCAACCAGAACTGCGCTTGAAAAACTGATCGCCGGACTTGAAAATGCATCCGAGTGCGCTGCATTTTCAAGCGGTGTCGGGGCAATAGATGCCATCATGAAAACGCTGAACCCCGGCGATCATGTGATTTCTACGAATGATCTGTATGGAGGCACATACAGATTATTTACCAAGGTTTTTGAAAAGTATGGCATTACCTTCAGTTTTGTTGATATGACTGATCTCAGCCAGATTCGTAATGCCGTAACTGCACAAACAAAGCTGATCTGGATCGAAACGCCTACCAATCCTCTGCTTCGTATCATTGATATTGCAGCAGCTTCTGAGATTGCAAAAAAAGCCGGCGCTTTAAGTATTGTGGATAACACGTTTGCATCTCCATATCTGCAGCAGCCACTTGAACTCGGTGCGGATGCGGTAATGCACTCGACTACCAAATATCTTGGCGGCCACTCTGATGTTATTGGTGGCGCAGTAGCTTCTTCTAACCATGATTTGATGGAGCAGCTACGTTTTCAGGTAAAAACAACCGGTGCCGTTCCCGGTCCAATGGACTGCTATCTCACCCTCAGAGGAATCAAAACACTGCATGTAAGGGTGCAGCGTTCAGTAGAAAATGCAAAAGAAATTGCCCGTTTTCTCGAAAATCATCCTGATGTAGGAGAATTGCATTATCCCGGTTTAAAGAAGCATCCTCAGCATGAACTTGCTTCAAGGCAAATGAAAGATTTTGGGGCTATGGTATCATTCAGCCTCAAAAACGACTCAATGGAAGCAGCATCAGCCTTTATGAGCAAAACGAGAATTTTTACTTTGGCTGAAAGCCTTGGCGGTGTAGAGTCGCTGATCAGCCATCCTGCGAGCATGACACACGGATCCATTCCTAAAGAAGTCCGGGAAAAAGCCGGCCTATACGATTCATTGATCAGGCTTTCAGTTGGCATTGAAGATGTTGACGATCTGATCGACGATCTGAAACAAGCTTTTTAATTAAATCAAGTCTACCATTATGAAAAACGTTGTTATTGTAGCGGCCAAAAGAACGCCTCTTGGTTCTTTCGGCGGCAGCCTCTCCTCTTTCTCTGCTCCCGAACTTGGAGCGTCTGTAATTTTTGAACTCGTAAAAAGTGCCGGAATCAAACCCGACGATGTCCAGGAAGTGGTTATGGGAAATGTTCTGTCGGCAGGTGTTGGTCAGGCTCCGGCCAGGCAAGCAGCTCTAAAAGCCGGCTTATCGGAAAAAACTCCTTCTACAACCGTTAATAAGGTTTGTGCATCCGGTACCAAAGCCATAATGATTGCCGCCGATCAGATCGCCCTTGGTCAAAATGATATCATGGTTGCAGGAGGAATGGAGAGCATGAGCAATGTTCCTTACTATCTGCCCAAACACCGATTCGGGGCCAAAATGGGCCATGTTCAGGCCGAAGATGGAATCATTAAAGACGGGCTCTGGGACGTGTACAAGGACTTTCATATGGGCAATGCCGGAGAGATATGTGCTAAAGAATGCAGCATAACGCGTGAGCAACAAGATGAATTTGCCATAACATCTTATAAAAGGGCGATTGAGGCACATGAAAAGGGATATTTCAAAAATGAACTTATCACTATGAAAGTGAAAGACCGCCGTGGGAATGTAACTAAGGTGGACATGGATGAAGAGCTTGAGCGTGTTAATTTCGAAAAGATCCCCCAACTCAGGCCCGTATTTGATAAAGACGGAACCATTACAGCTGCAAACGCCAGTAGTATCAATGATGGAGCAGCCGGCGTACTGCTGATGAGTGAGGATAAAGCCAACGAATTAGGTATCAAACCACTTGCGCGGATTTTGAGTCATGGAAGTGCTGCCAAGGCGCCGGAATGGTTTACAACTGCGCCCGCAGACGCAATCCCCATAGCGCTGAATCGTGCCGGGCTTTCGAAAGATCAAATCGATCTTTTTGAAATCAACGAAGCGTTCTCTGTCGTTTCACTTGCCAACAACCAAATCCTGGAACTTCAACCGGACAAAGTAAACATACACGGCGGTGCCGTCAGTATCGGGCATCCTATAGGCTGTTCCGGAGCCAGAATAGTAGTCACTTTGCTTCACGCACTGCATCAAACCGGAGGAAAGTACGGGTGTGCCGGCATTTGCAATGGCGGCGGAGGAGCCTCGGCTGTAGTCATACAGGCATTATAACTTTCTTATCAGCATCCGTCAGGGCAAAATAGAGTTGCTTTTTTTGCCTGACGGGCGTATAATTTTATAATTATTACATGTAACGCTTTAGATAATCTCATTCCCCAAACCGGCATTCATGATGTGTAAGGTTTAAGAAATGGGAGAAAAAACCGATCTTTTACGCCTATTATAAAAAGCTACTGACAAGTACTTAATTTTTGTCACAAAAACCCTTCGGCGCAGTCTTTAATATTGTGGCCACACATGTTTAGCGGCCACTATATTTAAAAGTCTCTACAGGAGGATGAACAGTAACTTTAAGCCGAACAATCAATTTGTATTTCACTCGTTTCGGCAGGTATACAGGATGTAAACTGGCAATATCATGATGAAAAAATTTTTAACTGCACTTACACTTTCCGCGGCACTATTGTTTTCAGCTCCAATAGCTCAGGCTCAGGTTGGAATTACCGCCGTACCTTTTCTACAGATTGAGCCTGATTCCCGAGGTGCAGGTATGGGTAACACAGGTGTTGCCCTTGCCGACAATGCCGCTGCGATTTTTTGGAATCCGGCAGGTCTCGCTTTTCAAAACCAGAACCAGATAAGCATCACTCATGCTAACTGGCTGCCAGCTTTTAATGCCGACCTCTTCTACGATTATCTCGTGGGCACCTATTACATAGACGGTATTGGTATGATAGGCGGCCACATTACTTTTCTGAACCTCGGAGAACAAACCAGAACTGACGAAACCGGACTTGAACTCGGACGTTTTAACAGCTATGAAATTACCGCAGGTCTTTCTTACGGCTTCAGATTATCAGACAACTTCGCACTCGGTACGGGCTTAAGATTTATTTACAGCTCGCTCGCGAGCGGCGACGTGGGCGGCCAGCAGATCAACCCTGGTTCGTCAGTAGGCCTTGACATTGCAGCGCTCTACAAGAGCAACCCTTTCACGGTTGCTAACCGGGAAGCTACCATCAATGCAGGCCTGAATCTTTCCAATATCGGACCAGGCATTCAGTATACCGATAATGCCCAAAAAGATCCGCTGCCAACCGTTCTTCGAGCAGGCTGGGCCTACACGATGGATCTTGACAGCGACGGGATGAATACCCTTACCTTCTCCAACGATATTTCGAAAATTATGGCCCGCAATCAAAGATTGCAGGATCCGGAAGGCGATGATACATTTGAACCTATGGGTGTCGTTGAGGCACTGTTCAATTCATGGGGTACACTGGAGCGATTCAACGGAAATGAAATGGTGAGCCTCAATCTTGCCCAACAACTGATGTTAGGCTTTGGCCTCGAATACTGGTATAACGATCTGTTTGCTCTCAGAACCGGTTACTATTATGAAAATCCTGAAAACGGAAACCGCGAATTTCTTACCCTTGGTGCCGGTCTCAGGTACAATATTTTTGGAGTGGATTTCAGCTACATCTACACTCTTGAGGAAGATCACCCGCTTGCCAATACCATTCGCCTCAGCGTGCTTGTGAACTTCAGATAAACAGGCTATGTGAATGAGATTTCATCCGATTTTAAGCAGTGGTACTATTTTTGTATCACTGCTTTTTTTATTTACGGTTCTTTCTCATTCGATTTACGCACAACAACATTTTGAGCCTTCCCTCTACTCTGTTCGCGGAGAAACCCCTCCATTTCGGCTACAGCCGGTTCAAGGCACGCTTCACATTGTAGCGATCATGGTTGAGTTCCAACCAGACGACAACCGTTTCACCTCAGGTATAGGAACGTTTGAACCGGGTGCTGTACCCTACCTTGAAAATCCCGGCACAACACTAGATGCACTTCCCCACGATCGTGGGTTTTTTGAATCTCGCCTCGAATTCACCCGGAATTACTTCGAGCGCATGTCGAATGAAATGTTAACTNTTGAATACACGGTACTCCCCAACATCTATAGATTGCCGAACCCCATGCGAGAGTATTCACCGGTTGGTGAAGACCCTGAACTCGATCCGCTNGCCCGCCTTGCAATGGATGCCTGGCAGCTTGTTGAGGCCGGCGGAGAACTCAATCTTGGCTTAAACAGCTCAGACAATATCGCTTTTATCGTGTTTCATGCCGGAATTGGCAGGGATATAGAACTCACGGGTACAACGCTCGACAGAACCCCGCAGGACATACCATCCGTTTACCTGAGCCGCAACGCCATTGCACGATTACTCGACGACCCCGGCTTCAGTGGCTTTCCGATCGACAACGGTAATCTGCTGGTAAATAACACCCTCATTCTTCCGCGGACGCTTACCAGGTCGGGTGAAGATGTAACCGGAAACAGGTTTGTAATTCCGCTCTCTGCAAACGGTATGACCACCGCCCAGATTGGAAGTCATCTCGGCCTGCCGGATCTCTTCAATACCGAAACCGGCGAATCGGGTATTGGCCGGTTCGGACTGATGGACGGTGCCGGAATTTTTGCTTACAACGGACTTTTCCCCCCGGAAATGTCGGCTTTTGAAAAAGTATGGCTCGGCTGGGCAGAACCGTTCCCAGTTGATTACGATGAAACAGGGCCTGTGTCACTGCCGGCGGCATCGTCGCGACAACCGAACAGCATTGCGCGGATTTCACTCTCCGGCCAGGAATATTTTCTCGTCGAAAACCGCCATCGCGATCCTTCCGGAGATGGAGTTACCTTAACCATCCGAAGGCCGGACGAAAGCCTCGCAGTGCAGACGTTTAGCAATATGGATACAGAGTTTGTAAACCAGGAACCCGGCTTCGATGAACTGTTGGAACCCGGATTAGTGATCAATGTGAGCAATTACGATTTCGCACTGCCCGGTGGATTTGATCCAGGCGAGGATGGTACAGCAGGCACAGACGACGACAGAGAACTGAACGGCGGCATTCTGATCTGGCACGTAGATGAGTCGGTGATCAACAATAAGATTGGCAGAGCCGGAATCAACAGTGATCCGGACAGAAGGGCAGTGAACCTTCAGGAAGCGGACGGTGCACAGGATATCGGCAGGCCCGTTCAGGTTGGGCTGTTCGAAAATCCTGTAAACGGGTCGCCCTTCGACTTCTGGTGGAGCAGCAACGATGCAACCGTTATCACGCAGACGGGACGCCAAATCAGTCTCTACGAAAACCGGTTTGGGCCAGACACCACCCCGGACAATCGAAGCAATTCTGGTGCTCCCTCCTTTTTTGAGCTATACGGATTCTCCGATAACCTTCCGGTGGCACAATTCAGTATCAGGCCGGCCAATCTGTTTTCAGGGTTTTATGAACTTGTGGATGAAGGCACTCTGCTTTCTGTAAACACAGTTAACCCTGTCGGTGATAAATATCTGATCCGATATCCCTTAACGATGGTCCCTTTTTCTGAGGACCCTTTTGATCATTTTCTGATACCCGGCCCAGACGGATACCGGGTATACGATATTACGAACCGTGAAGCACAGCAAACGCTTACATCCGGGACTTCCACTCAGCAGCCGCTGATCACCCGTGAACCTGCGGGTTCTTTTTTGATGATTGCCGGCAATCCGCTGCAAACTGCCAGAAGCCTGAATGCTGACCTGTTCACATTCGATAATGGCGAATGGCAGCTAGAAGAATCGATATCCACTGAAGCGAACTCCGGGTTTATCAGCCGATCACAGGAATCGATTATAGATTTCGACCGTTCCGGCACTTCCTTCAATCTCATCTCCCGCGAGCTGGTTGACATGGAAAACGGTGTGAGCTTTCGGTCGGAACAAATCGGACAGTTCCGCTCAGAAATAGATAACGGTACGCTCATACTACGATTTCCGGGCGGCGCGGCCACCCACGCTGTGAATCTTAGCAACGAAAACGAAAGAGTCCATTCCGGAGTTATTGATCTGCCAGGTCAGGATGCTCTTTTTTACCTGCTTACCGACAGCAGATTAACGCTTTATGGGTCGGACAGCGGTTTTGAGGAAGGTGTTTTAGCTGCCGAATCCGGATTTCTTGGCTGGCCGGCCATTGCTGACGTTAACAATAACGGATCTCCCGATTTGCTGTTTGTGGACCACTCCCGGAACAGGCTCGCAGCCGTGAACCGGAATGGCGGCTTTCTTGACGGGTTCCCTTTATCAGCGCCTTCCGGGTCGAGGTTTACGGGTACTCCGCTTATCGCCGACCTGAACGGTGATGGCGATCAAAACCTGCTGATTGCCGTTCAGGATCAATTTTCTCTCAACATCATGGCATACGGGATTGATGGCGAACCATTGGAAGGATTTCCTCTTTACGTTGGAGGTGTTACTGATGAGCAGGATCATCCCATTAACCCGGCCCTTCTGCCTCCATACCTTGCTGCAGTAAGCCACACGTCTGAACTGAAATTGTGGAGATTCCCGGAGATGGGTGAAGTTCGATGGGCAGCAGCCTATGGGAATGATCTCAACAACAAAGTAACCGGCCGCGTTACGGGCGAGGTTCAGCAGCCTGACGGGTTCATACTGCTGAACAGAGACGAAACCTACAACTGGCCGAATCCGGCAGCAAATGAAACGTATCTCAGGTTTCAGACAAATGGTCCGCTCGAAGTAAAAATCAGGATCAGCACACTCAGCGGCAGAACCATCTACGACCGGGTAATTTCGAGCCGCGGCGGTCCTCCGGAAGAGATCCTCATCAACACCTCTGCCTGGGCAAGCGGAGCCTACTTCGCCCGTCTCACAGCCAGCGACGGTTCCCGCACGGAAACCAAAATCGTGAGGATCGCAATCGCAAAATGAAGCTTTACAGCATCAAATATCACCTGTTGTTCGTAATCAGCGCATTTTGTTCGCTCCCGGTTTATTCACAGGTAAGCCCCCAGCTTCTCGACTACCCACAGAATCATCTGCCGTGGTTCACCATCGAAAGCGATCACTTTCTTGTTCACTACCAGGAAGGCAATTATCGCAGTGCGCTTTTTTCCTCTCAAATAGCCGAAGAAATTTATAAGCCCATCACAGATCTCTACGGTCACCACCCCCGCAAGAAAGTGAGCATCGTTATCAGAGACCGTGAAGACTATTCCAACGGAGCCGCCTTCTTTTTTGATGACAAGATTGAGATCTGGCTGCCTGCACTCGATACCCCGCTTCGGGGAACGCATCACTGGCTTCGTAACGTCATTACCCACGAGTTTACGCATATAATACAGCTTGGCGCATCAATGAAACGCAGCCAGACCATTCCGGCCATCTATTTCCAGTGGCTCAGCTATGAAGATGTTCGCAGGCCTGATGTGCTTTATGGCTTTCCAAATGGAATCATCACCAAACCGTTTGCCACAGTCGGGATCCCTGCCTGGTTTGCCGAGGGTACGGCCCAGTATCAGCGAAGCGGCCTCGGGCACGACACGTGGGATAGCCACCGCGATATGCTGCTTCGAACCAGGATTCTGGATCACTCGGAACTCGGGTTTGAGGAAATGGGTATATTTACCTCCAAGAACAGCCTTGAGCGAGAACTTGCCTATAACCAGGGATTTGATTTCACGATCTACCTCACCGGGCGATTTGGTGAACTGGTGATTGCGGACATAAGCCGTTCGGCAGCCGAAAGCGGGCACAACAATTTCAGCCGGGTGATGAAGCACGCCACCGGCTACAGCGGAAGGGATTTGTATGATCAATGGATTGAAGACCGCAGACGCACCTACAGAGATGTAAGGGACAGTCTCGGGGAGCTTACTCCTTCCACTCCTGTTGAACCCGAGGGGTTTTTCAACTTCTACCCGCAGTACGGCGGTGACGGTTCGGTATTCGCCTACCTCTCGAACCGCGGACGCGATTATGCGAGAACAGCCCTGATCCTGAAACGTGATGACGAGGTTATGGAAATCGAACTTCCGGGCGGCCCCGATTTTTTTGATTCAGACCAGGCATACCGTGCCGCCCACGGGATGACCTCAAACATGACCCTGGATTTCATCAGCAACCGGTTTTCTTTTTCGCCTGATGGCGATGAAATCGTATACAATCGCGCTAGGCGAAACAGGCTGGGAGAAACCTACCAGGATCTCTACATCTATAGCCTGAATGAGCGAACACGCGAGCGGCTTACCGACAGTGAGCGCGTGCAGGATCCTGCATGGCATCCGTCAGAACGGCTGATCGCTGCAGTTAGACAGCACAATGGTACTCAAAACCTGGTATTGATTTCACCCGGAAGTGATTCCATCCGGCAGCTCACAAACTTCGACAGCTGGCAAACAATATATACTCCGGTTTGGCACCCCGACGGAAGCAGGATCTATTTCTCCGGAGCATCAGAGGGAAACCGGAATCTCTATTTCTACGATACCGGATCGGAAAGCATTACTGCGCTATTCAAAGACAGCAGAATTGATTTCAGGGACCCCTGGCTGTCACCTGATGGCGCTTACCTCTACTTCTCGTCCGATTTGTCGGGTATATTCAATATCTACCGCATGGATCTCGGCTCTGGCGAGGTTAAAAAACTGACAAACGTGGTTGGCGGGGCATTTATGCCGTTTGTCCAAAACGATTGGCTCTATTTTGCAGATTATCGCGCGCAGGGTTACATCATTGCACGTGCTGAAATAGGCCGGCCCAAACCCGTTAATATTGAGCCCGCTGCTGCAACGGGTGTACAACCACTGGCAGCGGCTTCCATGCCTGTCATCACAGATCCGGGGTTTGAGGCTGCAGAGTTTGAGGGTGACCCGATTCCGGTTCCGGGAGAGGATTCAAATAAAGTTTGGCAGCCCTACAGCGAAACCATCACAGGGATTTCCGTTTTCCCAATAGTCAGATTCGATAACTATACCAAACTGAGAGGCAGCAACCGTACCCTGCTGGGTGAAGGCCGGTTTGGTGCCCTGAGCGAAAACCTCTGGAGGGATATAAAACTGGGGGCTTATGTTTCATCCCGCGACGTTACTGAAAGGCTCTCCCTGTTTGCGGGTGCTCTGATCGGGCCTGGGTCCTTATCAGCCGTTGGCGTCGGAGACTTCTTTTCTCCGGGGCGAATCAATAACCTTGACAGGGATCTCTTCCTGATTATCGAGCACCGCGGCCTGCCGTTCATCAGGAGAAGCTGGTCGCCAACCATCGCCATTGAGCTCTACAACCTGAAGAGAAATGTTCGTGATGGCATCACCATCGAAGAATTTGCCTGCACTTCGTGTTTGCCCGAGGATCGCTCCATCGATATTCGCTACTCGATTTGGGAAGCCAATCTCTTTTTGAGAAGCAAACTGAATCGCTGGAGTCTTCTCGAACTTGGAGCTGCGTATTCGCCCTACAGTGTTTCAACAGAAGGATTTTTCTCCAGGGAATTCAACGAATTTATACCCGGTTCCACCTCACAATACTTTCGCGGTTCCACGTTCTCAGCATCCTACATTGCAGATATTCGGGAACCTGCCCGGCATGCCGATATAGCCCCTGCCGGACTTAAAGGCAGCTTCACCTACCGCTTTCAGCCGGGCCGTCTGCTGCAGGAGTTTGAAGTGAATGATGGGATTCTTTCACCGGTCTATTCAAGCGACTTCAATCACTCCCTCGAACTTCAGACACAGTTTGGTTTCCGGCTGACCGGAAATTCCACGGGAATGATTACAACCCGCGGGTTCAGCTACCTGAATCGTCCCGATGAATTTTTCTATCTCGATTATGCAGGAGGGCTTACCGGAATGCGCTCGTACCCGTTTTTTGCCATCGGCGGCCGGGCAACCGCGTTTGGAAGGGCATCGTGGATCACCCCCTTGTTCACAGGCATACACCGGCAAGCCGGAGCGTACACGCTCGACAAGATCTTCGCACACGTTTTCGTTGAAGCGGGCAACGGATGGGGAGGCCCTCTCAATATCGGAGACAATCTCAAAAGCGGTGCCGGTGCAGAGCTGCGGTTTGCGTTTAATAATTACTACCTTTTCCCGATGAAATTTTTTATAAATGGCACATATGGATTCAACAGGTTTGACGTATCGCTGCCATCACAGTTCATCACTCCTGATGGCGGCGGTACCGTTACCTACGGAAGAGACTTGCTGTTCTATTTTGGTTTAACATTTGATTTCGACCTTTGATGAAACTTTCGGCTTTACTTATTCTTGCACTTTTGCCCGTGTTCAGCCTGTCGGCACAATCCGTTGTGGTTTTTGATGGATCCGCTGAATCAACTGAAAATAAGGATGAAATGGTGGTAAGCCCCTCCATGCTGATATCACCGGTATTGATGCAAAACCGACAAATGCAGTACGAAAGAAGTGGTTTTCTGCAGCCGGCACGCGATCATGCCGGTATTGCTTTTGCCTCATCCGCGATCGTGCCCGGCCTTGGCCAGGCGGCTAACCAGAACTGGGTTCGAGCCGGCGTTTTCATGGCTGTGGAAGTTGCCTCTATCTGGCTGGCCGTCGAATACACCAACAGAGGCCGCCGTGGTGAACGCAGTTACGAGCGCTGGGCCGACCAAAACTGGAGCGTGGTACAATACGCAAACTGGCTGGTTGAGTATCACGACATTCATGGAATCTTTAATCCATATATCGATCAGCTCAGAGATATGCTGAACGGAGCCACAGCCGCATTCGACACTTCCATCGATTGGGACATTGTAAATCTAACCCTGCTCAGAAATGTTGAGCGGAACACCCCCTATTTTGTAACCGATGATCTGTTTGCAAGCAATTTTTCTCACGTGCTACCAGATTACGGTTCACAGCAATACTACGAGCTGATTGCCAAATATTTCCAATACCAGGCCGGATGGCGTGACTATGACGATTACCACAATTCACTCGGCCATGTGAACGGAATGTTCAATGAACGGTTCTTCATTGACCGTAACGGTGCCTATGCTAGTCCGCTATTCTGGGATGGTGTAGCTCGGGCACAGCAATTTAATGACGATTACCGGACAGGGCGCCATTTCAGAATGCTTCTTATTGCCAACCACGTTTTTTCTGCATTTGATGCTTATTTTACTGTCCGGCTGAAACAAAACCGGGTTGAAGCTAGTCCAAGTTTGATGCCGGGACACCAATTAAGCGTCTCATATCGTTTCTAAGATCACAGGTAAAGTCGTATTTTTAGCACCATGAAAACATTGAAGAAAATTTTTACGAGTAAATATTTCTATTTATCGGTTTTTGGACTGGCGGTAGCCGGAATTTCTTTTATCCTGCTGATCGATTCAGTAATCATGCCGAGATACACCAATTTCAATCAGGGTGTGACAGTGCCCGATGTCACTAAAATTTCTCTGGATGAAGCAGAAGAACTCCTCACAAGTATTGGCCTTCGCCACGAAGTACTTGACCGAAGGGCGCATTCGGCCTATCCGGCCAACTACATTATTGATCAGTCGCCCTCGGCACTGCAGCTGGTGAAACCAAACAGAAAAATCTATCTCACTGTAAATACCGCCGTAACGCCTCAAACAGTGGTACCCGATGTTGTAAACATGTCGTACCGAAATGCGGAGATTCAGCTTCAGAATCAAGGCCTCACGGTTGGAACCATCAGTTACGAATCATCTCGCTTTAGAAACACCATTATGAGGCAGTCGGTGGCTCCTGGTGATACGGTTGACCGCGGTACGGTTGTAAACCTCGTGGTGAGTGATGGCCTCGGCACCCGCGTGGTAAGTGTGCCTGATATCGTGGGTAAGAGCTATTCCGAAGCTCAAAGGATGATTCTCAGCTCCGGCCTCAGGGTTGGAGAAGTACGCTTCCAGCCCAGCCGGGATGAAGCACCCAACACCGTACTTTCATTCAGCCCGCAGGAAGAGGAACTTACTGAGGGTGAGCAGCTGCGTCTGGTTATTTCTGAGCGCTTCGATGCACGCGAAGAGTCTGAAACAGGTGCCATCATTGATGATACCACGGCAGTACAAATTCCTGATTTGATAGACCCCGACAACGATTCGGATAACGAACCTCAAGACGATAATTGACACTGCATGAATTTTGATCTCCCGGTACTTGCACCATCCATTCTTGCCGCAAACTTTTCAAAACTTGGAGAAGAGCTGCAAACCTGTTCAGATGCCGGGATACGATGGTTTCACTGTGACATCATGGATGGCCATTTTGTGCCGAACATTAGCTATGGCCCCATGATCGTGGAAACCGTGCGTGAGTGCCAGCCCGAAGCCTTTCTCGACGTACATCTGATGATAGAGAACCCCGATCAGTATCTCGAAGATTTTGCCGATGCCGGTGCCGACCTGATTTCCGTGCACTACGAGACATGCCCTCACCTCCACAGAACCATACAGCAAATCAAAAAAATGGGCTGTATGGCGGGAGCCGTCATTAACCCGGCAACCTCTGCAGAGCTTCTAAGGCCTGTACTTCCAGACCTTGATCTGACACTGATAATGAGCGTAAATCCCGGATTCGGAGGACAGGCATTTATTGAATCGAGCTATAGAAAAGTGCAACAGCTTGCCCAAATCCGACAGGAAGAACAGCTCTCTTTTCTGATTGAGGTAGATGGCGGAGTCGGGATAAAAAATATCGGAAAATTGGTGCAATCAGGCGTTGATGTTCTTGTAGCCGGGAGCAGCGTATTTAAAGCTGATAATATTCCGGCGAGAATAGCGGAACTGCAAAGCAAAGCTCTTACATCTTCCAATAAGCTTGTTTAAGAACGCTTTGGGAAAAAAGGATGTTTTTAAGACTACAGCTTATACTTTGGATCAGTTTCTTCTTACATATAAACTTATCAGAAAAATTTAACCACTCAACACATCACTACAATCGATACATCTCAACAAGTTAAGCAAGAGGTCATCTTTATAAATGACATCGAGCCAACTGTAATACTTGGTATGGGTGACCAGCACCTAAACCAGCTCGACAACGCATTCCCTGCAACCAAAATCACGGTAAGGGGAAACCGCATAAAAATTCTGGGGCCCAACAAGGAAGTTGACACAATAGCGACTATTATTTCCGAGATGATATCTGTGGGAAGGAGAAATGGTCAGGTTACGTCTCGGGATATGGGTACCCTGCTCGCACTTGCCGACAACGCCGTACGACCTGCAAGCAAGTCTTCTTCTGCCCCAAAACCGTTTATCCATGACACCGGTGATGTAATTTTACATACTCATACCGGTGAAGCTGTAGGTGCAAAAACACCGGGACAAAGAGCCATCGTGAAAGCTTCTGAACAGAATGATATCCTGTTTGCAATTGGCCCCGCCGGAACCGGAAAAACATACACATCGGTTGCTCTCGCGGTTCGCGCATTGAAAGAGCGAAAAGTAAAAAAGATCATTCTTGCACGTCCGGCGGTTGAAGCCGGTGAAAACCTCGGCTTTCTGCCTGGCGATCTGAAGGAGAAAATTGACCCGTATCTCCGCCCCCTCTATGACGCTCTTGAAGAGATGATCGAATTCGACAAGCTGGAATTTCAACTGGCTAAAAACGTAATTGAAATTGCTCCTCTTGCATACATGAGAGGCCGTACGCTGAACAACGCCTTTGTGATTCTTGATGAAGCACAGAACGCCACCAATACTCAGATGAAGATGTTTCTTACAAGGATTGGTTTTAACAGCCGCGCCATCATCACCGGCGATATTACTCAAACCGACCTGCCCAAAAAACAGGAATCCGGCCTGATATCGATTCAGAGAATTTTACAGGATATCGAGGGTATCTCCTTTGTTTATCTCGACCAGGCAGATGTAGTACGCCATAAGCTGGTCAGAGACATTATCGATGCCTATGAAAAATTTGAAAACAAGAAGAGATGAGGCCTGTAAAAGTTACTCCTCTGTACGAGGGGACCTTTTCAGTAGGAACAGATAAAGTTTTCAGAAGGATCGGCAGGGAAGATAAGCCGTACAAGAAATCGCTTAAACTTTCTATAAACCCATTCCTGATAGAAAACGGCGAAAGGCTGGTTCTGTTTGATGCAGGCCTGGGAGAACTCTTTGGTGACGAAACTTCCATCAAAACAATCCTCGGAAACCTCGAGAAACTCTCTATTTCGGACTACGAGATAACCGATGTATTTATCTCGCACCTTCATTTCGACCATATGGGCGGGCTTGCAAACCGGGAAAACGGCTACTGGGAGCTCACCTTTCCGGACGCTAAAATCCGGGTATCTGAAAAGGGCTGGAAAAAACTTTATTCCGTGCTGGAATACCATGGGGAAGAAGAGCAGGATTTTTTCCATTTTCTTGACTCACGCGGGGATATTGAATTTCTTTCGGAATCAGATGCACCGGTTGAACATTTCCGGGTTGAATTGATTGGCGGGCATACCGAATTTCACCAGGCTCTCTTTTTTGAAAATGGTAAAAACCGGTATCTGATGGCGGGTGACGTGATTGGTACACGGGGAGTAATAAACCGCACATATGCTGCAAAATATGATTATAATCCCGAGAAGAGTATGAGAGAAAGGAAAAGGCTTCAGAGGCTGTCTTATGAACAGGGACATGCTATCATGGCCTACCATGAAACGGATCACACGATTTTTCTCCTGAAGGAGTATGACGAGAAAAAAGGATATTTGATAGAAAACCTTACATGAACAAACTGCCTTACTCAATAACCCAGATCAGGAAGTTTTTACTTGAAAGAGACTTCCCCGAAAAAATCGATAGCGCCGTTATACTTGGGTCCGGGTTGGGGGATTTTATTTCTGTGATTGAGGATTCCTTTTCCATACCCTACAGCGAAATTCCCGGTTTTCCTGAAACATCGGTACAAGGCCACTCCGGTGATCTCTGGACAGGAACCGTAAGCGGAAGGTCAATTATCGCTTTTTCGGGCCGGTTTCATCACTACGAAGGCCACGCTTTTCCCGTCACCGTACTGCCTGTACGGCTGGCAGAGGCATTCGGTGCTGAAAAACTGATCATCTCCAATGCCGCGGGGTCTATCAATACGGAATTCAGCGTTGGTGACCTGATGGTGATCGACGATATCATACAGCCGTTTCAATCGGTTGCTGCCGCTCCATCCGATCGGTTCAGATACAACCTGTATCCGGAAGCCGCACGAGTAAGAAAAATTGCGGCTGAGATCGGCCTTGAGGTTCAGAGGGGCACATATATCTATGTTACCGGACCCAATTACGAAAGCAAGGCCGAAATACGGGCATTTCGGGTTCTGGGAGCTGATGTTGTAGGAATGAGCACAGTGCCTGAACTAGTCGAGGCTTCGCGTCTCAATCTCCGGGCTGCTGCAATATCTCTTGTAACAAACATGGCTGCAGGAGTGCTGAAACAAAAGCTGGATCACTCCGAAGTAAAGGAAGCCGCCGAAGCCCGTAAAGATGACTTCGCCCGCCTGGTTACAGCACTGATCGAAAAGCTTTGATCGATAGCATGTTTTCGATTTAACAGGGTAAAACGTCAATGTAAGTCAAACTACAGTCGTTCTATCACTGCTTTCACGAACAGTCACGAGTTACTGAAGGTTGTGATTTGTTAGCAGTAAAAAGTCTGCATAAGTTTTCGCTTGGCTACCGGCAGTATCGTTCTGCTAAAAGGGAATTCGAGCTCGGTATTAAACGCGTAGGTAGCGGGATTGGGCAGTTCTTTATCTTCGCGAATAAGTTCAAGTTTGATTCTTCCGGGTGATAGTTTTGCCATACCCTGCTCCAGGGATTTCAAAAACGTTGTTTTAAGGGATCTGTACTGATCATCCGAACTTTTAAACAGGGAAACCTCAAACCGGAACAGATTCAGACGGCGTCGCTTGTTATCTGGTAAAAAGAAATAGCCTTCGTCCCTGTAGGTTGGAAGAATGCCCACATGCTCAACCTGAAGCTCTTTTTCCACGAATTCATGAATGGCTGCCCCTTCTTGAATAACCATTTCAATTTTCGGAAGTGCCCATGTAATCAGATTTTCGACTGCTGTCAAATCCGTACCATCAACAAACACCACTTCGTGTTCAATGGTCTTATTCACCCAGTCAATTTTTCCGATGCGCTTAGGAAATTTGCTGCGAAGATCCGACAGCCGTGCAATAATATCATTCAGGGTTCTGCGGAGCTCAACCAGTCCGCTCAGATGAGGATAAATTTTGTAATACTGAAATTCCCTGGAAATCTTCTTCAGCTCTGCAAGGATAATATACTGCCTCTTTTCAAGGTCATCCTGCACTTTTGTGAAAAGATTCAGGTTCATGCGCGCTTCGTCATTCATGATATACCTCCGTTGATAATCTTTGGTAATAGCACCTAAACGCTATTTAAAAGCGTGCATTTTATCAAGAGGCAAACAATTATGTTAATAAATCTTCATTCAGGGCAAAAAAAAGCCCCGGCTTGTACCGGGGCTTTTTTGATTTTCAATAAATCGCGATCGATTATTCGTCTTCGTCGGGTGCGTCGGCTCCAAGTGTCTCAAACACCTTCTGAACCTCTTCATCCGCTTCATCATAATCGGCTTTGGAACCAACAATGAGTTCATCGTACTTGAGGAGGCCTGTACCGGCAGGTACTTTGTGGCCTACAATCACATTCTCTTTCAGTCCGCGCAGAAGGTCTTTCTTCGCTTCTATAGAAGCTTGAGTAAGAACCTTCGTTGTTTCCTGGAACGATGCTGCGGATAGCCAGCTCTCTGTAGAAAGTGACGCCCTTGTGATTCCAAGAAGGATTGGCTTCGAAATGGCCGGTTCAGCTTCTCGTGTCTGAAGCTCTTCTTTGCCATCCTGAATCAACTGGTTATTGGCTTCACGAACTTCCCGGCGGTCGAGAATAGCACCTCTTTTCAGTTCGCTTCCACCCGGATCGGTTACTACAAACTTACCAATCAGCTCATCATTTCTGTTGTTGAGCTCGAAACGATCTACCTTGTCACCTTCCAGGTACATAGTGTCGCCCGGATCGGTAACCTCTACCTTCTGCATCATGGTGCGCACAATTACTTCAATGTGCTTGTCATTGATCTTCACACCCTGCAGACGGTAAACCTCCTGAATCTCATTCACCAGGTACGACTGCACCGCGAATGGCCCAAGAATGTTGAGAATTTCCTGAGCGGGGATAGTGCCGTCGCTCAGTGCCTGGCCGGCCCTCACAAAGTCATTCTCCTGCACAAGGATATGCTTCGAAAGAGAGATCAGGTATTTCTTCTCTTCGGTTCCGTCTTTGCTTTCCACTATAACTTCCTGTGAACCGCGCTTGCGTCCACCCATCTTCACAATACCGTCAATTTCTGAAACGGCTGCGGGATCGCTAGGCGACCGGGCTTCAAAGAGCTCAGTTACACGCGGCAGACCCGCTGTAATGTCTTTCGACTTGGATGCGGCTCTTGGAATCTTAGCAAGTACCTGGCCAGCCTGTACCTTCTCACCATCCTCGATCACAATGTGTGTATCTACAGGGAGAGTATTTTCACGAATGCGGTCGTCGGCGCCTTTCACAACAAGTGTTGGCACAAGCGAACGGTCGCGGGAGTCGATAATCACTTTTTCCCTGTGCCCCGTTTGAGCGTCGGTATCAGAAGTAAAGGTAATTTCCTCAATGATATCCTTGTACTGAACCGTACCCTCCAATTCGCTGAAGATAAGCGCGTTGTACGGATCCCACTTACAAAGCGGCATTCCTTTTGGAACTTTATCGCCCTCTTCTACAAGCATTTCAGCACCGTAGGGTACATTGTAGGAGTTGAGGACTTTTCCGTCTTCACCTACAAGCTTCAATTCGCCGGCGCGGCTCAGCACCACATTGTGGATTTCTTCACCGTCATCGTATTCAACAACACGAACATTTTCAAATTCAACCTTACCGTCGAATTTAGCTTTGTGTTGAGAGTCGGATTCCATACGTGAAGCCGTACCACCTACGTGGAAAGTTCGAAGCGTAAGCTGTGTACCCGGCTCACCAATCGATTGGGCAGCAATTACACCTACCGCCTCTCCAACCTGTACAAGATTGTTACGTGCCATATCACGGCCGTAACACTTCGCACACACACCTCGCTCGGTTTCGCATGTAAGTACAGAACGAATTTCAACTTCCTCAATCGAGGTTTCTGCCACTTTCTTGGCAACTTTATCTGTAATAAGCTGGTTTGCTTCGCAGATTATCTCATCTGAAATCGGGTCGCGGATTTCGTGCATCGAGACCCGGCCCATAATTCTGTCCTCAAGACTCTGGATAACGTCTTCATTGTCTTTCAGGGCCTGCATCTTAATACCCCTGAGTGTTCCACAATCATCCTCATTGATGATGATATCCTGAGAAACATCTACAAGACGTCGGGTAAGATAGCCGGCATCTGCAGTTTTAAGAGCCGTATCGGCAAGACCTTTTCGGGCACCGTGTGTTGAGATAAAATACTCAAGTACGGTTAGTCCTTCCCGGAAGCTGGAGAGAATCGGGTTTTCAATAACCTCGTTACCCTGCTGCATTGAGCTCTTCTGCGGCTTGGCCATCAGACCACGCATACCGCCCAGCTGACGAATCTGCTCTTTCGAGCCCCGCGCACCTGAGTCTGCCATCATGAACACGGCGTTGAATCCGTCTTTATCATCAGCAAGGCTTTGGAACAGAGTTTCAGATACACGGTTTGTGGTACTTGTCCACTTATCAATCACCTGATTGTAGCGTTCATTATCCGTGATGAAACCCATCTCATAACGATCCTGAATCTCAGACACTTCTTCCTGTGCTTTGTTGATGAGCTCCATCTTGGCTTCAGGAATAATAATGTCCTCCAGCGAGAAAGAAAGACCACCCGTGGTAGCTCTTTCAAAACCGGTTTTCTTCATGTTGTCGAGAAATTCTGCAGCTTGCTGTGTTCCAACTTCGCTGTGAATGTCGGAAATCAACGTTCGCAGTTCTTTCTTACCCAGAGTTTTGTTTACAAACTCCAGCCCATCCGGCAAAATCTNGTTAAAGAGTACGCGGCCGGTCGTGGTTTTNATAATNTNGTACNCGGTTTCATTCTCTTCGTTCGTTTTNGGTATCCGAACATTAATTTTGGCATGAGTATCGATTTTACCNTGATCNTAGGCGATAACCACTTCNTCGGTGCTTGCGAANGTTTTCCCNTCGCCAAGCTTGCCNTTGCCCATTTTTGTGAGGTAATAGATACCCAAAATCATNTCCTGTGAAGGAACGGCAACGGGGCCGCCACTCGCCGGACTGAGAATATTGTGNGAGCCAAGCATCAGAATCGACGCTTCAAGAACTGCATCATGGCTCAACGGAAGGTGAACCGCCATCTGGTCACCGTCAAAGTCAGCATTAAATGCCGTACATGATAGAGGGTGCAAACGAATTGCTTTCTCCTCAATCAGTACCGGCTGATATGCCTGGATACCGAGTCGGTGAAGCGTTGGTGCACGGTTCAGCAGAACGGGGTGTCCGTCGATCACATTTTCAAGAACTTCCCAGACTACCTGATCGCGGCGGTCAACCACTTTCTTGGCACTTTTCACCGTTTTTACGTAACCGCGCTCAATTAGGCGTCGAATTACAAACGGCTTGTAAAGCTCAATAGCCATCTCTTTCGGCAGACCACACTCGTGCATTTTGAGTTCTGGTCCAACCACGATTACGGAACGTCCTGAGTAGTCGACACGCTTACCGAGAAGGTTTTGACGGAAGCGTCCGCTTTTACCTTTCAGCATATCGCTGAGAGATTTCAGCGGGCGGTTGTTATTGCGAACCGCATTCGATTTCCTTGAGTTGTCGTACAGAGAATCTACGGCTTCCTGAAGCATTCGCTTCTCGTTTCGCAGAATTACATCCGGAGCCTTAATGTCGATCAATCGCTTTAGGCGATTATTTCGAATGATCACTCTTCGATAAAGATCATTAAGATCAGACGTTGCAAAGCGCCCTCCCTCGAGGGGTACCAGAGGCCGAAGCTCCGGGGGTATTACCGGGATCACGCTTTGAGTCATCCAATCTGGATGATTCTCAGTATGCTGGTTGGCGGCACGGAATGATTCGATAACCTGCAGCCTCTTCAGTTTTTTCTTCTTGCGCATCTGAGAAGTCTCATTTTTCACTTCATCTCTCAGCTGATACGCAAGTGTATCAAGATCCATATTCTGGAGCAGGCCCTGAATAGCTTCAGCACCATCTTTCACAATGAATTTGTCTTCATCGTCATCATCCATTTCATAATGATCTTCAGGCAACTGGTCGAGAATGTCGTACTTCTCTTCTTCAGTGATGAGATCTCCGCGCTTGTAGCCAAGGTCGCGTGCAAAGCCGGGATTTATCACTACGAACGTTTCGTAGTAAACAATCCGCTCAAGATTTTTTGAAGAATAACCAAGGAGATACGCGATCTTGCTTGGCAAAGATTTGAAGTACCAGATATGTACGATCGGAACAGTGAGGGTAATATGCCCCATTCGCTCACGGCGTACAGCTTTCCGGGTAACTTCTACACCACAGCGGTCGCAGATGATACCTTTATACCGGATACGCTTGTACTTACCACAGTGGCATTCATAATCTTTCACCGGACCGAAAATCTTCTCGCAGAAAAGACCGTCCATCTCCGGTTTGAATGTTCTGTAATTAATAGTTTCAGGAGTCAGAACTTCTCCATGCGAACGGGACAAAATCGTCTCGGCAGATGCCAGAGAGATACCGATATTAGAAAAGTCTTTGGTAACAGTTAATGTTTTTGTAGACGGCAAGGGNNNACCTCCGTTTTAGATTTATTTAACAGAACAAACGTTTATCAATTAAGAACTCTCAAGCGTCCATCGGACCTTGAAGCGTTCGGACAGAGACGCTTGAAGGTCTGACGGACGCTTCAAGGTCTGCAAATNTCATTAGTCGATATGGATTTCGAGACCGAGACCCATCAGTTCACGTAACAGTACTTTAAACGATTCAGGTATATCGCCTTCAGGCAGGTTTTCACCTTTCACGATGGCTTCGTATACCTTCGATCGTCCTTTCACATCATCACTCTTAACAGTGAGCATTTCTTTCAGAATATTGGCTGCTCCATAAGCATAAAGCGCCCAAACTTCCATTTCTCCAAGTCGCTGGCCGCCAAATTGGGCCTTTCCGCCCAGCGGCTGCTGAGTAATAAGAGAGTATGGACCGATAGAGCGTGCATGCATCTTGTCTTCAACCAGGTGGTTGAGTTTGAGCATATACATGTAGCCAACGGTGGTTTTTTGATCCAGTTTTTCGCCGGTTTGTCCATCATAGAGGTGAACGCGGCCATCTTCCGGCAATCCTGCCTGACGAAGCTGATCCTGTACCTGATCGTAAGAAGCACCGTCAAAAATTGGAGAGGCATATTTAACGCCAAGCTTCATTCCGGCCCATCCAAGAATAGTTTCATAAATCTGGCCGAGGTTCATACGAGACGGTACACCGAGCGGATTCAGTACGATATCAACCGGTGTTCCATCTTCCATAAATGGCATGTCTTCAACGGGAACAACCTTGGCGATAACGCCCTTATTTCCGTGACGGCCGGCCATCTTATCACCAACCTGAATCTTTCGCTTCTTGGCAACATATACTTTTGCCTTCTGGATAATTCCCGGTGGCAGCTCGTCTCCAACCTGAATCTGATACTTGCGGCGCTTGGCATCCGTTTCAATGTCTCTGCGGAGTTCGCGATAGTTTTTGAAAAGAAGCTTTACGTGTTTCACCAGCTCCTCATCCGTTGCCCAATCAATGTTTTCATTGATTTCGACCGGATCGAGTTCTTCGAAAACGGATTTTTTATACTTCTCACCTTTCGGGATCAGTTCAACATTGCTGTAGTTGTACACGCCCGGCGAAGTTTTATCCCGAAGCAGGCTGTACATCTTGTCTGCCCATTTCGAATTGAGGTCGGTCAATCTGCGGACATAGCGCTCATTTTCTTGTTCAACAAGCTTCTTCTCCTCTTTTCTCGAAATCTGCTCATCACGTTTACGGCTAAACAGCTTGGTATCGATTACAACACCTGATACACCCGGGGGTGTCTTCAGTGATGCATCCTTCACATCGCCGGCCTTGTCGCCGAATATGGCGCGAAGCAGTTTCTCCTCAGGTGTCGGATCAGTTTCGCCTTTAGGCGTAATTTTTCCTACAAGTATGTCGCCGTGATTTACCTTGGCGCCGATTCTTACAATTCCCTTTTCGTTGAGATTTCGAGTAGCTTCTTCACTCACGTTAGGGATCTCACGGGTAAGCTCTTCTTCACCCCGCTTTGTATCTCGAACCTGTTGCTCGAATTCAGTGATGTGAATGGATGTATAAACATCATCCTGCACAATTCTTTCACTGATCACAATGGCATCCTCAAAATTGTACCCTCGCCATGGCATGAACGCAACGAGCATGTTGCGGCCAAGTGCAAGTTCACCTTTTTCGGTCGCGTAACCATCTACAATTGCATCACCCTCTTTCACTTTGTCGCCCACGCTAACAATCGGGCGCTGGTTGATGGTTGTATCCTGGTTACTTCTTTCAAATTTTTGGAGATGATAACTTTTCACACCGTCATCGAAATAGCAATTTTGCTCGAGCTCGGTTCGGGTATACTTAATTCGAACTTCCTTACCACTCACATATACTACTTCACCGTCGCCCTCGGCTGTAACAATAGCACGCGAGTCTTTGGCTGCCCTCTGCTCAAGGCCAGTACCTACAACCGGTGATTCAGGCCGCAGAAGTGGCACGGCCTGACGCTGCATGTTCGATCCCATCAATGCACGGTTGGCGTCGTCATGCTCTATAAAAGGAATGAGCGCTGCTGCTAACGATGTGATCTGATTGGCAGATACGTCCATGAATTCTACCTGCTCCGGTTTGGCAAGGCCTACATTACTGTCTCTGAATCTCGAGAAAATCGATTCGTTGAGGAAGTTTCCTTTCTCGTCGATCGGGGCATTGGCCTGAGCAATAATGGTTTCGTCTTCCTGCTCGGCAGCAAGGTACTCCACATTGTTGGTCACAATACCTTCCTTCACCTTACGGTATGGTGTCTCGATGAAGCCAAAATCATTTACCTTCGCATGAATACAAAGTGATGTGATAAGGCCAATGTTCGGACCCTCAGGAGTCTCGATAGGGCAAAGACGACCGTAGTGTGTATAGTGTACGTCACGAACCTCAAAGCCTGCTCGCTCACGTGTAAGACCGCCTGGGCCCAGTGCCGACATTCGGCGCTTGTGAGTAAGCTCGGCAGCCGGGTTGGTCTGATCCATAAACTGCGACAGCTGGTTGGTACCGAAGAAGCTGTTGATAACGCTCGAGATGGTTCGTGCATTAACAAGATCCTGCGGGGTAAGCTGTTCGGCATCACGCGAATTCATTCTTTCGCGTATGGTTCTGGCCATTCTGGCAAGTCCGATAGCAAACTGCTGTCCAAGCTGCTCGCCAACTGTTCGGACCCGTCGGTTGCTAAGGTGATCGATATCATCAACCTGGCTCTTCAGCTCCTTGAGACGGATTACCTCTTTTATAATCGCCAGTACATCTTCTTTCGTCAAATACTGAATTGCCGGTTCTATATCGAGCTTCAATCGCTTGTTGAGCCTGTACCTGCCAACTTCACCGAGGTCGTACTTCTTGTCGCTGAAGAAGAGACGCTCAAGCACCTGCCGTGCAGTTTCAGGATCAGGCATTTCACCGGTTCTGATCTGCTGATACACTTCGGCCAGAGCTGAAACATCGTCATGAGACGGGTCTTTTCTGAGCGTGTTCATAATTACCGATCGCTCAGATTCTTCAACGCCGATCTTCTGAACAAGTACTTTCTTGGCTCCCGCTTCTTCAAGAAGCCCAAAATCATCTTCTGTGAGTTCATGATCTCTTTCAAGAACTACTTTTCTGCTGGTGGCCTCCGTTACTTCACCTGTTTCGTCATCCACAACCTCTTCGGTAACTTCCATGGTGATATCTGTGGCCAATCGCTTGCCAACAAGCTTCGAGTTGTAGGATTTCTTATTGCCAAAGTCGATTTCTTCTGAAAGATCGAAGAGGCTCAGTATATCCAGATCGGATGAGTAGCCAAGAGCACGGAGAAGAGTTGTAGCAGGTATTTTCTTCTTCCTGTCGATGTATGCCCAGAGTACGTCACGGATATCATTGGTAAACTCGATCCACGATCCCTTGAAAGGAATTACACGGGCTGAATAAAGCTGAGTTCCGTTTGGATGTACAGACTGGCCGAAAAACACACCCGGAGACCGGTGCAGCTGGCTCACAATCACGCGCTCGGCACCATTAATTATGAAGGTGCCTCTGTTTGTCATCCAGGGAAGGTCACCCAGGAATACTTCCTGCTCGATGGTTTCAGAAGCCTCGTCTGTTTCATCGGCAGAAGATAGTCTGAGCTTAGCCTTCAGAGGAATAGCGTACGTAAGTCCGCGTTCCTGGCACTCTTTAATGTTGTATTTCGGTGTATCGACAGAATAGTAAAGGAATTCCAGAATATGAGTTTCCCTTGTGTCCTGAATAGGGAAATTCTCATTAAATATTCTCTGGAGTCCATTGTTTTCCCGGTCATTAGGAGCGATATCGAGCTGAGCGAAGTCATTGAATGACTTGAGCTGGATATCTAAAAAATCGGGGTAATCAATTACATTTTTAATTCTGCCGAATGAAAGGCGATCGGTAAACGGGATTTTCTCCATAGTAGTACTCAAAAGGATGTTCTCCTTTAGGTTAAAAATAAGGTGCGGATTCTCTCAAATGAGAGGGTTGAGGTTTCAAAAACCTCGTACATAAATAAGACGCCAAAAGCCAACACCCCTAAACGGGGAGTTGGCTTGGCAAATAGATCGGGTAAGCAGGAATTACTTCAGCTCTACTTCAGCGCCTGCTTCTTCAAGTTTAGCTTTAATCTCTTCAGCTTCTGCTTTCGGAGCAGCTTCTTTGATGGTGTTTGGAGCACCGTCAACGAGTTCTTTAGCTTCTTTAAGTCCGAGGCCGGTTATGCCGCGTACTTCTTTAATTACAGCAATTTTCTTGGCGCCTGCTGCTTTCAGTACTACATCAAATTCATCCTTCTCTTCAGCAGCACCAGCATCGCCTGCAGCAGGTCCGGCTGCTACAGCAACAGCGGCAGCAGCGGGTTTGATGTCGTATTCTTCTTCGAGAACTTTTGCAAGTTCGTTTGCTTCTTTGATCGTTAAGTTAACGAGTTGTTCAGCTATTTCTTTAACGTCAGCCATTGTTCGTATTCTCCGTTCGTCGGTTTTGATTTAAAATTGTATTGGAATTAGTTTTCGCCTTTTTCGGCTATTGTTTTTATGGCACCTGCGATATTGCCACCTTGTGCCTGAAGTCCGCCTACAACATTGGTAATTGGTGATAGCAAAAGACCCATAATGTCGCCGATAACTTCGTTTTTCGACTTCATTGCGGCCAGCGTATCAAGCTGGTCTTCGCTGTAATAATCACCATCAATCAGAGCAGCCTTAAACTCGGGCTTTTTATGCTCTTTGATGTAGTCTTTTAGCACTTTAGCAGGTGCTGCCAGCTCTTCGTCCACAAATGCAAAACCGTTCTGGTCTTCAAGGTGTGGAAAGAGTTCGTCATATCCGCCAATTGTTTCCATAGCGCGCTTTATCAGTGTATTCTTGTACACTTTAAAACGCACATTACCGTCTCTGAACTTGCCGCGAAGCTTGCCCATATCACTAACTGACATACCTGAGTACTTGGTGATATAAACCGCATTCGAGCTNTTCAGCTGTTCGGTAATTTCTTCAACAACTGCCTTTTTTTCTGATAGTGTCGGCATTTTGTNAACCTGTTAAAATTCTAAATTGCGGTAATGGATGAGCGGCTGATCGGGATACTTGGGCCCATTGTCGTACTTAAATAAGCACTTTTAATGTAGGCGCCTTTTGCCGATGCAGGTCTGAGTTTGATGATGGTTTGCAAAAACGAGATCAGGTTTTCACGGATCTCGTTTGCGTCGAAGCTCGCTTTACCGATGGAGGTATGCAGAATACCTGCTTTGTCCACACGGAAGTCGATCTTACCGGTCTTAAACTCTTTCACAGCATCTGCAACGTCCATGGTCACAGTTCCGCTTTTTGGGTTAGGCATTAAACCGCGGGGACCCAACTGGCGCCCGAGTTTACCTATCTTACCCATTACGTCGGGGGTAGCTACGATCACATCGATCTCAGCCCAGCCCTCTTCAATTTTTGCAATGTAATCATCCAGGCCTACATGATCGGCTCCTGCCTCTTTCGCTTCTTCCTGTTTTGCTTCGTTAACCAACGCAAGCACACGAACAGATTTACCTGTACCGTGAGGGAGCGAAACAGTACCACGAACCATTTGATCGGCATGACGCGGATCCACACCAAGTCGCAGATCAAGATCTACGGATTCGTCGAAACTTGCGATTTTGGTCTTTTTGACCAAAAAATATTCCATGTCACGGTTAATCAATTCAGCGACCTGCTGATATTTCTTGCCTCGTTTTGCCATTTCTTACATCCTAATTATTTATCTCGGATTACTCGCAAACCCATACTACGGGCAGTTCCGGCGATCATCTCAGCAGCGTTTTCAACCTCGAATGCATTAAGGTCTTCCATTTTCTGCTCTGCAATCTCCTTACACTGCGTCCAGGTAACTCGTCCAACTTTATTACGGTTGGGCTCACCTGAGCCGGACTTGATTTTAGCCGCCTGCTTGAGAAGAACTGCTGCCGGCGGAGTCTTGGTCTTGAACGTAAAAGACTTGTCGCCAAATACAGTAATCTCAACGGGGATAATCGTGCCCGCCTTTTCCTGGGTTTGTGCATTGAATGCCTTACAAAACTCCATGATGTTGATTCCGGCCTGGCCTAAAGCTGGACCTACCGGAGGAGCAGGGTTTGCCTGTCCACCAACGATTTGAAGTTTAAGCACCTTTTCTACTTTTTTTGCCATATTGAATCAATTAGCGATTCGTGCTTCTGTTTGCTGCGTAATAGCTCACGTGTTAAAGTTCTTATGTGGTTGATTCAACCTGATTCAGGTCAACCTCAACCGGGGTCTTACGTCCAAAAATGCTTACAAGTACTCTGAGTTTCAGTTTGTCGGCAAGCACTTCCTGGACGGTACCATCGAATTCCTTGAAAGGACCGTCAACAACCTTAACCAGATCTCCTTCCTTGTAGGGAATGTCGACCACGCCACCTTTTTCAACGGCTTCTTTATTGTCGAGAACCCGTCCAAGAATACGATCCACTTCACGCTGTTTAAGCGGAGTTGGTACCACATCGTTGCGGCCTGCCTTTAGAAAACCCAGGCAAGAAGGTGCACTTTGCATCAGGTTATTTACTTCTTCATCGTAACGGGTGTGCACAAGTATGTAGCCCGGGAAAAAGTTTTTTTCCTTGGACTTTTTCTTTCCGGATCTGATTTCTATAACGGTTTCGGTAGGTATCAGAATCTCGTCAATTTTGTGTTCAAGACCTTTTTCTTCAATTTCCCTTTCAAGAAACTCTTTCACTTTCTTTTCGTGACTCGAAAAACAGCGAACTACGTACCAATCATAACCGGTTTCTGAACTCATCTGTAAATCGCGTCTAAGATTGTACTGTATACTTGGTCAACACCAAAAATGAATGCAGATACAATGATGGTGAATACAACAACAATGATCGTGTTATCTATCAGTTCTTGCTGAGTGGGCCAGGTTACCTTCGCCATCTCTTTTCGAACTCCATCAATAAAATTCTTAATTTTTTCCATATTCTGTTTTTGGCTTAATCAATTGCACGGGCGGAGAGACTCGAACTCCCGACACCTGGTTTTGGAGACCAGTGCTCTACCAACTGAGCTACG
>SL_3KL_010_SEDDRAFT_10000440_pt1 | contig 34062 bp, 32 predicted proteins | sample SodLakKL_010_SED_2_FD_10381 | JGI IMG/M metagenome (IMG submission 10381) | reverse complement strand
GGTCAACTGTACCATGATGGTGAGTATGCACATCAGATTGAGTATAAACGCCGGTGGTTTGATTTGCTGAGTACCGATGTTTTTGTACGGTCATTCCATCACAGCTCGTTTGAGCTTGGCGGCGGAATAACAATCCGGTTGCCGTTCGTTCAGATGTTCTATACACAGGCCGCTGCTTCCGTTCCGTTTAATGATGCATATCCCGGGGGAAATGTATTGCCCGATTGCGGGCTATGGTTTCCGTTTAAACCCGATTATTCATACACGCTCCGGGGTGGAATGTTGATCCCGTTGGGCAATCCTGCGACATTTCCGTTTTATCTGACCTTTTCGACCGGAAAAAGCTGGTATGTGGATAATAATTTCCGTCGGGTGCACTGGTTATCGACAGATAGCGATATGCCCTGGAGCGGAGAATATGAAGTCCGTACCCATAAAGTAACGAAAGAATATGGTATGTTTGAGGCGGGAATTGGTATTCATTTTTAGGAGATTACATATGAAAATGTTAACTCTATTCATAGTTGTTTTATTTTTTGCTGCCTGTGATCTTGTCCAACCGGTCGAGCGCCGGTTAAAGGATATCGATGAATTATTGGCTGCACCGGAACGTATTACGATTGATGACCGGGAATACTATCTTGACACTTTTTTATGGCGTGATTTTCAACCGGTCGCACCTCCGGATGGGCGACCTCTCATTGCACTCATATGGGTAATAGCGGCGGATTCATTGGCTATGCCTCCGGACATTGATGCCACTCGAATATGGGTGATACATAAAAATGAAGTCTGGGAATCGAGATTTTCCGATGAAAGTCGTCCGGATTCTGTACCTGAATATCAACTGGAAAAAATTGCGCGGAACGGACCCAAATGGGGTCCGGATGTTTTTGTGGAAGTGGTCGTACGGGTTATCGATACAAAAAGTGGTGATGTTTTTCTGCTGAGGGCATCGGAACAGTATATTGGAATGACGATGTAGTTGACGGGAGACGACATGTAAACCACATACCGGAGCAAAAATGCGGTTACAATCATTTGTAGCACTTATATTTTTGAGCAGTATTTTTGTATTATCATATGAGAGTATCGCATCAGAAAATGATAACAGTACGGCAAACTGGTATGATAACTCAAGATACGGATGGTTGTATGCAGGCTATGGTTTGGCAGGCAGTAAACAGTTTGGTGGTATTGCAGGGATAGTCGGTTTTTCATATCTAAAGGATCACACAAAATATACTGTACGATTGATAACTGCCGTGGAATTACCTCTATACTTTTCTCAGGATTATCTCGATACAGTCGGATCAAGCGGTTCATATGGATTTATCGATGCGGGGTTATTACACGGTTATGCAATAAATAGCCGTTACATTAAAATTTCGGCTTCGGCGGGCTTGAGTTTTCTCCGGGGTAACGTACCTCGAGAAAAAGATGATGTTCGTCTATCTACAGTCGGTTTCCCCCTTGAGATCGATTTATTTGTTTCACCGCTGCCCCTTCTCGGGTTCGGTTTTGTCGGATACGGAAACATTAATTTTATATCGCCATTCTACGGGTATATGGTGTGTGTCCAGATAGGAAAGGTTTGGTAGGATCTATATATTTTAACAGAGAAGCAGAGGTTACGATTTCCGTGCATTATAACCTCTGCATTCTCTACGGTTATTATACTTTTCGCTTACTTCAATCCCCTCAAAATCCTCTCAATCTGTTCAGCGTGATCCGTCTCTTCGGCAATAATATCTTCCAGTTTAACTTTTAATCCGACTTCACCGACGGCGTCAGCTTGTTCGACGCGTTTTTTATAGTTTTCAATATCTTCACGCTCCATTTTAAGATCATATTCGAGCATTTCCTTTACATTTGTATGTTTCTCAAAATCGGCAGGTTTAGTCGTTGGAGTTCCGCCGAGTGCATAGATCTTGTCCATTAAATAAGTTGCGTGTGCAATTTCTTCGTTGATATCGGGACGAAGGATTTCACGTAGTTCTTCGCCGTTAAATCCTTCGGCTATTGCTGTTTGATACATATACCGGATGGCTGCACCTAATTCTTTTGATAAGTCTTCATTCAATCCTTCGATCAGTTTCTGCTTATCCATATATTCCTCCTCGTGCATTTAGTTTGTGGTTTGCGATTTCATAGTTTGTTTTGATTTCTTCTGACAATCTCCGCATACACCTTTTATCTCAACCTGGTGGTTTATGACCTGAAAGTCCTCAAGCGGAAGCGATTCAATCGGCAAATTTGCAAGTGCATCGTGTGATATATCAATGACTTTGTCGCAGTGAATACAGACCAGGTGATGATGATGTTCTATGTTCGTGTCATAGCGGGTCGTGCCGGCTCCCGACCGGAACGGAGAAAGCAATCCGATCTTCACAAATGTATCGAGTGTTTTATAGATAGTCGCGAGGGATATAGTCGGGAATTGCTCTTTCACCCGCCGGTATATCGTCTCTGCATCGGGATGTTCGTGATGGTTCAGTAATTCCTTGTATATCACGATCCGCTGAGGCGTAATGTTCAGATTTGCCTCTTTACATATTTGAATAAATCGATCTATCATAATAATCGCATGCAGTTGATAATAACAACTAATTAATAATAATTATTGATTAATAATATATTAAAATCAATACTCATTGTCAAGACCTTTATTGTAATTTTTGATTTTTAACGCAATTGGAGAGAATCAAGAAAATCAATGAATCTCTTATTCCCGGGCCAGTGAAATAACATCGATCCCAGTGCGATACCGCCGAGAATAGCAGAAGGGTATGAATATCCGCTTATGACCGCTGCGAGACCTGCAAACAAGACAACACCGAGACATAACAGGAATGCGATTACCATTGTCATACGGAATCCGGTTACGAGCATATGCTCGGTTAACTTCGGGGGTAGCCGTTGCGGTATATATTTCCAGATATAAAATGACAGGGGCACCTGAACTGCTCCGATAACAATACCCAGATAAAAGACGGAGAACATTTGCGGGTCTACCATTCGCTGTTCTCCTATAAATAGCATAAACCCCAAAAAAATGACTGAAAAAGTAGATATCAAAAATGCAATAAGACGAAACTGTGATGCATATTGCTGGAGAATTTTCAGTGGACTTTTATCACTCATTGTGTGTATTGCTTCTTTTCTTCGTCGGTCAATACTTCGTTCATGCTTCCGGAACGGAAGCCGAGCAAATCGAGTGTTATGTAGGTAAACCCGATCTCTTTCAATGCAGATACGATGTTCTCTCTGAATGAATCATCGGCAAATCGTTTAATTTCATCCGGTCCGACCTCAATGCGGACTGTCCGGTCATCGTGATGGCGTGCCCGGAAATAGGTGAACCCGCTGTCGCGCAATACATTCTCGGCAAGATCAATCTTGGAAAGTTTTTGTTTGTTTATCGACTGACCATACGGGAACCGGGAAGAGAGACAGGCGAATGATTGTTTATCCCATGTTCGAAGATGAAGGAGTCTCGAAAGATTGCGTATGTCATCCTTTGTCATATGTGCCTCAAGAAGCGGCGATCGGACATTTTTTTCACGATTAGCTGCCATGCCGGGACGAAAATCACCACGGTCATCCACATTCGAGCCGTCGGCAATCCATTGTATACCTTCTCTTTCAGCAATTTCCTTTACTTTTCCGAATAATTCGGTCTTACAGAAATAGCACCGGTCCGGTGGATTTTCCTTGAATTTCAATACATCTGTTTCTTCAGTTTTTACTACTTCAAACCGTGCTCCGATTTCACGTGCGAGTGAACGGGCTTCTTCAAATTCTCTTGTAGGATACGTTTCAGATTGACCTATTACTGCGATTACCCGTTCACCTAATGTGTCGTGTGCAACTTTCAGTAACAGAGTACTATCAACACCACCTGAATAACCTATCACAAGACTATCCATTTCACGGAGTATCGATTGCAGCATCTGATATTTTGCGGTTAGTTCTTTTGATAATTCAGTCATGCACTTTCCTCTTGTGTTCTCTGTTTTATGTGTTTCATCACGACGGGAGTTACTTCATCCATCGGGAATGTAACCCCGGTCCATAATGTGAATGAAAAGGCTGCCTGATGTAATAACATGGAAATCCCGTTACGGGTTCGCGCTCCGGCACGCCCTGCCTGCTTCAGAAAAAGTGTCTCAACCGGATTATATATCAGATCGATTACTATTTGTTCACTGTTAAATTTGAATGATTCCGCCACCGGGCTTTGATCTGCATATCTGCCGGACCCGACAGGTGTTGTTTGGATTATGCCTGTTGCTTCTTCAATTGCTTGTTGTAATGCAGTAGAATTCATCCCTAGTGCAACAGCATTGTCATAATTGTAACTTTTTTTAAGATGCCCGACAAGCTGTTCTGCCCGTTCGACATTTCTGTTTGCAATAAGGATTCTCGCAGGTGATATGTTAGTAATTAATGTATCGCAAACGGCACGGGCGGCGCCCCCGGATCCGATAATGACTATGACCTTGTTCTCCAGTGATTTAAGTTCGTTCGTATATGCCCGGTAAAATCCTACACTATCGGTATTTTCGCCCAATACCTTTCCTTTATCGAAATGTATGGTATTTACTGCCCCAATTTTTTTTGCCGATTCGGAGAGCGATGTCGTAAAATTCAACACAGTTTCTTTGAAGGGAATAGTTACATTTGCGCCGGCAAAATTCAAAATCTGTGCCGCCTCTATCGCTTTATTGAACCGGGCGGGTTCAATATCAGCGGTTATGTAAAGAAACGGTAAATCACAAATTCTGAAAGCGGTGTTATGGATAATTGGCGAGATAGTATAGGAGATGTTATTGCCGAAGAGTGCTATGCCACGATGCATGTTATTTTTTTATCAACCGTAGCAGTTTTTTCAACATCGGATTATTGGCGTATTCTTCTTCAAATTCTTTGATTTTCGAGTTATCACAGTCAAAGCTTCGCTTGAATGCTTCCATTGCATCGACGTAGCGGCGCATTGAGAGCAGTACTTTACCTTTGATATAATACGGTTCGTACGAATCGCTTTCCAGTTCAATAGCGGTGTTGAGTACGGTAAGTGCTTCTTCGGGATTGCCATACTCGTACAATGTGGAGCCGAGGTCAATCCACACCTCGGTATTATGCGGGTCAAGCTTTGTTACCATCCGGTAGCTTGAAATAGACTCCCATAGTTTACCGAGATTGTATTCGGCATCCGCTTTGGCATACCATAATTCAGGATAATCACGGTTAATATTCAACGCACGGTTGTAATCATTGAGTGCACGTGTATATTGTTCGAGTGAATCGTAGCAGCTACCCCGTCCGAAGTATGATTCGTAGTGGTTTTTATCGATTTTTATTGCATTGGTGAAGCATTTGATAGCTTCCCGGTACTGGTTGAGTTCTTCGTGAGCATTGCCCATATTGTGCCACGCCGCAACATCATCCGGATCAAGTCTGAGTGTTTCTTTATAGCAGGTAAGTGCCTCGTGCAGACGTCCCATATTAGCACATGCATTGCCTTTGTTGTACCAGGCGGCAGAAAATTTTTCGTTGATAGCCAGGGCCATATCGTAGCTGTCGACTGCTTTCCGGTATCTTCCGAGCCTGTTTAAAATAATACCACGGTTATACCAGGCGTTATAATTATAAGGATCAAGATCGATGTTCCTGTCGTATGCTTCGAGGGATTCTTCCAGTCGATCGAGAAAATCGTAACAGAACCCGAGTTCATACCACGCTTCTTTGTTTTCCGGATTTCCTTCAACCAGATATTTTAAAATATGTACCGCATCCTCGTAACGCTCCATTTTCTCAAACGAAACTGCTTTATTGAATAGTGCCTCTTCATTGGCAGGATCAAGCTCAAGGGCGCGATCGAAGCATTCGACAGCGTCTTCAAGCCGGTTCATATTGTCAAGCGTGATACCGCGGTTGATGAGCAGATCGGAATCCACGGGGTTCAGGGTCATGGCCTGATCATAACAAGTAAGTGCCTCTTCGTATCGATACAGGTTATTCAGCGCCATACCTTTACGCTGCCAGATATCGGCACTATAGGGGATGTGCTTAATGAGGAGATCGATAAAATGCAACGCCTCCTCGAAACGCTCGTTGTCAAGGTAAAAGTTTACAATTTCATCGAGTGCTTCCAGATTTGTAATGGTACCAGAGTTATTTAATCGCTCTTTTAATTTGCGTACCTGTTCTTCAAAGCGTCCGGACTTATCGGAATTATCTCCGGAGTCTTCCCAATCATCCTTGAAATCATCAAAATCTAATATGCTCATAATCCCCGACCACCTGTAAAGGGGTGAATATCTTTTTCTGGTTTACTACCTCTAATTAAATAAAAAACTTTTTGTATGTCAATAGCGCTAAAAAACCGAAAATTGCGCTTATTTTAACGTAAAACGCAAATTTAGTTGATTTTTAACGCTTTTCAGTTTATATTTGATATTTACTTAAATTTTGGCATGATAAAAGAAAATTTGCAAGACATAAGGAATAAAATCTCAGAAGCATGTCAACGGTCGGGGCGGGATGTTTCGGAAATTACCTTAATTGCTGTATCTAAAACATTTTCGCCAGAAAAGATACGGGAAGCGCACAATGCTGGAATACTCGATATTGGTGAGAGCTATGTGCAGGAAATGACCGGGAAATTCAATGAATTGAAAAATGAGACAATACGTTGGCATTTTGTCGGTCCTCTTCAGCGAAATAAGGTCAAATATATTGTTGATTTTGTTCATCTTATACACTCTGTGGAGAATCTCCGGGTTTGCCAGGAAATTGAGAAGCGGGCTTCACGTATAGACAGAGATATAGATATACTCGTTGAGGTTAATACCTCGGGTGAGCCACAAAAACACGGCATTTCCCCCGATGAGCTTCCGAAATTATTTGATGAAATTGGCGTATTTGATCATGTTCACGTTCGGGGGTTAATGACAATGGCACCGTTTGTGGATGACCCGGAGGATGCGAGACCGTCATTTAAACTTCTGAAGGATCTACGCAAGAGACTGCTGGACGATGGTCTGCCCGAAATACAGGTACAGCATCTTTCAATGGGAATGTCTAACGATTTTGAAGTAGCAATTGAAGAGGGTGCAACGATGGTGCGTATCGGAAGCAGTATTTTCGGTGAGCGCCCACATTAACTAATAAACAGGAATTCTATTCCGGAGGCGCACAATGAAAATAACTCCAATGGATATTAAAAATCAGGATTTCAAGCGTGTGATGCGCGGTTACGATCCCATTGAAGTTAACACATTTCTTGAAATGCTCTCGAATGAAGTCGAGAAATTGGTTCGCAACCAAAAAGATAATCGAGAACGTGTCAAAGAGCTGGAGGAACAGCTAAAACATTATAAACAGCTTGAGAAATCATTGCAGCAAGCATTGCTCCAGGCACAGGAATCGGCGACGAAGGCCCGGGAACAATCAAGTCGTGAAGCAGAAATCATTATCAAACAAGCCGAAACCCGTGCAAGTGAAATAGTACAGGACTCACGCAGCTCTCTATCTCATATAAAGAATGAAATTGAGCAATTGCGCACAATACGAGAGACAATGATAAGCCGGTTAAAGATTTTATTAAACTCGCAACTTGAACTCCTCCAGTCTCTTGAATCCGAAAAGGACAGTGACGAGGACGAAGAGAAAACGGTAACCGTCGGCAGAAAATCTGTCGATGTGGATGATTTACTTGAAAAAATGGATTAGGAAACAGAATACATTGACTGAAAATTTAAAAAAGCAAATTCAAGAAGCTGTAGAAGTTATTCGAAGCCACACAAAAATGGAACCGGCGGTCGGGATTATTCTCGGCACCGGGCTTGGTGGACTTGCAAAAGAGATAAATAAAGAAGTTGAAATACAATACGGAGATTTGCCGCATTTTCCGGTATCAACGGTTGAGTCACACGAAGGAAAGTTGATTTTCGGTACGCTGGCCGGTAAGAATGTTGTTGCGATGCAGGGCCGTTTTCACTTATATGAGGGCTACACTATGCAGCAAATCACATTCCCGGTCCGGGTAATGAAATTTCTCGGTGTGAATACGCTACTCGTCTCAAATGCGTGCGGTGGTATGAATCCCCTCTTTTCCAAGGGCGATATCATGATCATGACCGATCACATTAATTTACTCGGAGATAATCCGCTGATCGGACCAAATGATGACGAACTCGGACCGCGATTTCCGGATATGTCGGAGCCGTACAGCAATGAATTGATCGAGCTTGCTGAGCAGGTAGCGCTCGATAAGAAGATCAAGGTTCAAAAAGGCGTATATGTTGCAGTATCGGGGCCAAATCTGGAGACAAAAGCAGAATACCGGTTCCTTCGGATAATCGGTGCCGATGTAGTCGGCATGTCAACAGTGCCCGAAAATATTGTGGCGAATCATATGGGAATGCGTGTCCTCGGGATGTCGGTAATTACTGATGAGTGTTTTCCGGATGCACTTGAACCGGCGGTTGTAGAAGATATCATTGCCACCGCCAATAAAGCTGAACCCAAGCTGACCACTATTATGAAGCATGTGGTTGAACGGTTGGCTGAGTAAATAATCGAATTTTTAATTTTTTTCTTTTCCATCAGGGTTCTGTGGGTATGGACCAAACAATCGGTAGAATGCTGATCATTCTTGGATTGATTTTCGTTGTAATCGGTGCAGCATTTTTTTTCTCTGATAGAATCCCTTTGATTGGCAAACTTCCCGGTGATATCAGAATTGAACGGGAGAGTTTCAGGTTTTATTTTCCCTTAGGAACAAGTATATTACTAAGTATTCTATTAACAGCAGTATTGTGGATTATTTCAATGATCGGGAGAAAGTAACGAGAGTATGTTCAAGCAATTGACAGACAAGACAAATCATAAGGATATTGAAAAAGAAGTAAGTTCCTACTGGCAGCAGCACGATATTTTTGAAAAAAGTATATCGACACGTGCAGATAAACCGGTATTTACGTTCTATGAAGGCCCGCCAACGGCGAACGGTAAGCCGGGCATTCATCATGTCGTTAGCCGGACGCTCAAAGATCTTGTCTGTCGCTACAAGACAATGCAAGGATACAAAGTAAACCGCAAAGCGGGATGGGATACGCATGGCCTTCCGGTTGAGATCGAAGTCGAAAAGAAACTCGGATTAAAACATAAAGACGAAATTTTTGAATACGGAATTGAGAAATTCAACAAAGAGTGTTATAAATCGGTTTTTACCTATCTTAAAGACTGGGAAGAAATGACCCGCCGGATAGGATACTGGATTAATCTTGATGATGCATACGTAACATGTACACGGGAATATATCGAGTCGGTCTGGTGGGCACTCGATCAATATCATAAGAAAGGGTTGATTTACCGCGGTCACAAGATCCAGCCGTATTGTCCGCGTTGTGAAACACCGCTTTCTTCGCATGAGGTATCACAGGGTTACCAGGATACGAAAGATCCGAGTATTTATGTTCGGGTTAAGTTAAAAGATGAACCGAATACATATATTCTCGTCTGGACCACAACTCCGTGGACATTGATTTCGAACGTTGCACTGGCCGTCCATCCTGACGTCGAATATGTGAAGATCAAATATAAAGATGAACATTTAATTCTTGCTAAAGAACGTCTCTCAGTTGTAGAGGGTGATTATAAGATTGTACAGACGTTCAAAGGTAAAGAGTTGCTCGGCAAGGAATATGAGCGGTTATTTGATTATATTCCGGTAGAGGAAAAAGCTTTTTATGTTTTAGAGGGTGAATTTGTAACCACCGAAGACGGATCGGGCATCGTACACATCGCCCCGGCATTCGGAGAAGACGATAATCAGATAGGTAAGAAGTATGATTTGCCTGCATTACAGCCGGTTAATAAATCCGGTGAGTTTACCGAGGAAATAACTGATTTCCGCGGTGAATTCGTAAAAGAAGCCGATCATAATATTATTATGAATCTCAAGCGGCGCGGGTTGATGTTTAAAAAAGAAACTATTGTGCACAATTACCCGCACTGCTGGCGTTGTAATTCGCCGCTATTATATTATGCAAGGTCGTCCTGGTACATTCGCACAACTGAATATGCACAAAAAATGCTCGAGCTCAACAATGACATAAATTGGGTACCACCGGAAGTCGGTACGGGACGGTTCGGCAACTGGCTGGCCGAGAACAAAGATTGGGCATTATCGCGCGATCGATTTTGGGGCACACCTTTGCCGGTATGGGTTTGTACCGATTGCAACAAAGAAAAGAGTATCGGCAGTCTTGAAGAGCTTGCCCGGGGTACCTGGCGTGTTGACGGAAAAGAGCAACCAATTGATCCGAAAACATTCGATCCACACAAGCCATATGTCGATCAGGTTTATTTCACCTGTGAATGCGGCGGTGAGATGCAACGGGTCCCCGAACTAATCGATGTGTGGTTTGACTCCGGCTCGATGCCGTTTGCACAATGGCATTATCCGTTTAAAAATAAAGAGATATTCGAGCAGAACTTTCCCGCTGATTATATTTGTGAAGGTATTGATCAGACGCGCGGTTGGTTTTATACACTGCACTCGATTTCATCAGCACTGTTTGAAAAACCGGCATTTTATAATGTTCTTGTCAATGAACTAATCCTTGACAAGGATGGTTTAAAAATGTCGAAATCACGCGGGAATACCGTTGATCCATTCGATATTCTTGATCGCTACGGGGCGGATACATTACGGTGGTATCTTGTAACAACGAGTCCACCCTGGCGTCCGACACTTTTTGACGAAGAAGGATTGCAAGAAGTGCAACGACGCTTCTTCAGTACTTTGACGAATACCTATGCGTTCTTTGCATTGTATGCTAATATTGACAGCTATACCGGAAGTGAAGAACGCATACCTGTAAAAGAGCGTCAGGAAATCGATCGCTGGATCATATCAGAGCTTAATTCGCTCTATGATGAGTATACACGGTTGATGGATGAGTACAGTGTTACACACGCTGCACGTCTCGTATCGGAATTCACCATCGATAAATTATCGAACTGGTATGTACGGCGTAACCGCCGACGGTTTTGGAAAAGTGAAAAGGGATCGGATAAAACTGCAGCGTACCAGACATTATATGAATGTCTGGTCAGTATCGCAAAATTGATGGCGCCGTTTGCACCCTTTACTGCCGAGGCATTATACCGGAATCTGGTTTCAGTCGGCAAGACCGAGACATATGAGTCGGTTCACCTTGCAATGATCCCCAAAACAGATTCGTCTGTAGTGGATCATGAACTCGAGCATAAAATGAATCTTGCTCAGCGTGTTGTGTATCTTGCACGTTCGATGCGTTCGAAAACGGGCTTAAAAGTACGGCAACCGCTCAAACGCATTATAATCTCAGTGCGAGATAAAAATGACGAGCAAGCGATTTTAAATATGGAGCGTGTAATTCTTGAAGAGATCAATGTAAAAGGAATTGAATTTATTACCGATGAAACAGGTCTTGTGAATAAAAGCGCTAAACCGAACTTTAAATCGATAGGACCAAAATTTGGTAAAATTGTGCAAAAAGTTGCCCAGCGTGTGAAGGATATGAGCAGCGAGGAAGTCCAGACCTTTGAAGCGAACGGAACATTCTCTTTTGAAGTAGATAGACAACCGGTGTCCTTGGATAGTAACGACATCGAAATTGTCACTGAAGAAATTAAAGGATGGGTCGTTGAATCCGACGGGGTGGTAACCGTAGCCCTCGATACTGAATTGAGCGATGCATTACGTGCCGAGGGACTTGCACGGGAATTTGTTAACAGAATACAAAATATGCGGAAGGATGCAGGTTTCCAGGTCACCGATCGTATACGAATCTATTATAAAAGTGAAGACACATTGTTGAATAAAGCATTGACCGATTTTCACGAGTATGTAAAAACCGAAACCCTTGCCGATGAAATGACTTATGCAGTATCGGACGGGGAAAAGCTGCAACATCAATTGATTAATGGCATCAAATGTAAAATAGGAGTTGAGATAGTCAACTGATAAGTAGTAGATCCTTGATACATTTTACTATAACCCAATAAATAAAGCCGTAAAGGAGACGAGATGGCTAAGAAAGCGAGCAGTAAGAAGAAGACTCAAACAAAGAAAACCCCGGCGAAGTCATCTGCAACAAAAGCAAAAAAGAAGACAACAGCGCCGAAATCAGCAGCGAGAAAAGGGTATTCAAAAAAAGATCTCGAACATTTCCGTACTATAATTAACGAGCAGAAGAGGGAAATTTTGGAGGAGCTCGCCACACTTCGGGAAAGTATGATGGATACCTCAACCGGTGAATATACCGGGGAAAACTCATCATATTCAATCCATATGGCTGACCAGGGTGGTGAGCAGATGGAACGGGAAATCACGTTTATGTTCGCATCGCGTGAGGGGAAATATCTCCGCTATCTGGAAGATGCACTGCAACGGATTGAGAATAGCGAGTATGGATTCTGCCGTGATTGCGGTACCCTCATTGAAAAAGAACGGCTCGAAGCGGTACCGGTCGCTCAACAGTGTGTTGAATGCAAGACGAAAAAAAGTAAACAGACTTAAGTAAACCATTGAAAGTACTTTACGTTACGCTGAGCATTGTTGTTCTTGATCAACTTACCAAAATCCTTGTGAAGGGATTTGCGATTCCTTTTCTCGGGATTCAGTGGGAAGGTATGCATTACGGGCAATCAATACCGTTAATTGGTGACGTACTCCGTTTGACCTACATCGAAAATCCCGGAATGGCATTCGGAATCGATTTCGGCGGAAAAGTATTTTTTGCACTCTTTTCCATTATCGCCTGTATTGGTATATTCTGGTACTTGTACAGAATAAGAGAAGAACGGCTCAGAGTTCGCTTACCGTTTGCACTGATACTCGGCGGAGCGTTCGGCAATCTTATCGACAGGGTTTTTTACGGTGTTTTTTACGGCGAAGCACCGCTGTTTCAAGGATCTGTTGTTGATTTTATCGATGTCATATTTTTCAATATAAATATTTTTGGCTATCAAATGACACGATGGCCGGTATTCAATATCGCCGATTCAGCAGTGACGATTGGCGTTATTCTTCTCCTGATATTCCACCGCGAAGCATTCCGAACTCACCACGATGAGGATGATGTATCACCCGCAGAAAAAAGTAGCGATAATGATGGGCAGGATAATGAAGTTGAAAAGCAGGAAGAAGTTAAGAACGGTGTTACCGAGGCTGAGCGGCAGCATGAAAGGGAGTAGGTAGTGAACGGTTTTAAAATAGTATAGTGAACGAAACAATTATCAATATCACCGTACCACCGGGAAAGAAAAAAGAACGAATCGATGTTTTCCTTGCCCACCAGATAGAAAATGCTTCCCGCAATAAAGTTCAAAATGCAATAAAACGAGGATATGTTACAATAGACGGCGAACCTGTGAAAGCGAATCATATCGTTGCACCTGGAGAAAGCATCACCGTCACCCTGCCGATGCCTCCGCCGCCCGATGCAGTTCCCGAAGATATCCCGGTTAATATAGTTTATGAAGATGAATCCTTAATTATCGTAAATAAACCCCCGGGTATGGTCACGCATCCTGCATATGGAAATTACTCCGGTACATTAGTCAATGCATTGTTGTATCATATTCAATCCGGACTTGCCGATACGGATGATCCGATGCGGCCCGGCATTGTGCATCGACTTGACAAAGATACCTCCGGGCTCATGGTTATTGCCAAGAACGATCATGCTTTACATTTTATTTCAAAACAATTTTCAGAACGTACAATCGACAGGGAATACTGGGCGATTGTGTGGGGTACTTTTCCCGAAAACAAGGGTACTATCGAAGCAAGTCTCGGGCGCAGTAAATCCGATCGTAAAAAAATGGCGGTGCGTGAAGACGGTAAACCTGCTATAACACGGTATGAAGTCATTGAAGAGTATGACGGTTTAAGTTTAATTAAATTAAAGCTATTAACCGGACGTACTCATCAGATTCGTGTACATCTTGCATCGGAACACCGCCCGGTTTTCGGCGATCCAACATACGGAGGCAGAAGAATAGTCTATGGGGGGGTGACACCGAAAAGAAAAGCATTCATTCAAAACTTACTCGAACATCTGCCGCGGCAGGCATTGCACGCAAAAACCATTGGATTTGTTCATCCCGATAAAAAAGAAAGAGTTTTTTTTGAGACCGATCTTCCCGATGATATGGTGTATGTTGTTGAGCAACTACGAAAGCAAAATACATCGTGAGAAACTTTTCTTTAAAACATTCGTCAAATTTTATACGCTCATTCCAATAAAAACCGGAGGTATTATGTTCCACCGTTTCACTGCTTTCATAATAGTAACCATATTGTTTTCAAGCTTACTTATTTCACAAACAAAACCTGTCGAAGGGTTGCGTGATCACACACCCGCGGTGCATGCACTCATCAATGCACGAATTGTTGTAAGTCCGGGTATTGTTATCGAGAGTGGCACCGTTGTTATACGGGACGGTATCATCGAGTCGGTCGGTGCCAATGTCTCTCCCCCGGATGATGCACGAGTCTGGGATGTCGACGGACGCACGCTCTATGCCGGTTTCATCGATTTATATTCCGATATCGGTGTACCTGAGCCCGATGTTGATCGCGACCGAAGAGGAGCCGGACAGTTATTACGACAGGTTCCCGCTCAGTTTAGGTCATTCTTAGCGGCAATGTTAGCGGATGATGAAGAACCTGAGGGAACCTTTTACTGGAATCCACAGGTACGCTCATATATCGATGCCGCCTCGGTGTTTAAACCTGACGAACAGAAAGCATCAGGTTTGCGTTCGCAGGGTTTTACAAATGTTCTTACAGCTCCGCAAGATGGAATTTTTCGCGGCCGGAGTGCTCTTGTCTCCCTTGGAAAAGGTGATGGTAATGAGATTGTGCTTCGGGATAATATAACACACAATATGTCATTTGATCGGTCGGCAAACCTCGGCGGCAGATATCCTACTTCCTTAATGGGTTCGATTGCCCTGATCCGGCAAACATTAATTGATGCAGATTGGTACCATCAGGCACACGAGGCATATGCTGCCGATCCTGCAGGTAAACAACGACCTGAAATAAATATTGCCCTTGCGGCACTGGGAGATGTTGTTAACGGTGATCAACCCGTTATTATTGATACATCGGATGAACTTGCTTTATTGCGAGCGTCAAAAATTGCAAAGGAATATAATATTACAATGTGGGTACGGGGAAGCGGCCACGAGTATAAACGTGCCGAAGCAGTTAAGGAAACAGGTTTGCCGGTAATACTGCCGGTGAATTTCCCGTCACCGCCGGATGTTACCGATCCGGAAAAAGTGAGAGAAGTTTCACTCGAAGAACTGCGACATTGGAACTTTGCACCCGATAACCCTGTGCAGTTGTCTCAGGCAGATGTGCAGTTTACGTTTACCACAGACCAACTTGATGATAAACAGAAGTTTCTTGCTCAACTTCGAAGAGCAGTTGAGCGCGGTCTAACAGAGGATGCAGCCCTTGCTGCGTTAACTACCACCCCGGCACAACTTCTTGGTATGCAAAACAAGCTCGGTGCCATCGAACAGGGAAAGATTGCAAATATCGTAGTTGCAGACGGTGATATTTTTTCAGCAAATACAAATATAAAAGATGTCTGGGTTGACGGTCAGCGATTTGAGATTGAAACAGTACCGGATGTTGATGTTCGCGGTACCTGGTCGATCTCAGTTGTCAATACTGATTTTGAAGGGACGATGGAAATCAAAGGAAGACCGGATCGTCTAAACGGTACAATAACTATCGATGAAAAAGAAATAGAATTAAAAACTGTTCGCTACGATTTGCAGCGATTGTCGGTAACTTTTCCCGGTGATTCAATTAATATAGACGGTCAGATATTAATGTCATCATCAGTATCACGTGAGGAAATGTTTGGATCGGGAACCTATCCCGATGGTCGGGAATTCAACTGGCGTGCCCAACGGGAAGAGGAATATACACCGGAACAGGATGAACGCCCCGATCATGTTATTGAGCGTGTTGAGTTACCGACCGTGTATCCTGCCATGGAATATGGCATACCACACAAACCGGAACAACCGCGGCACGTGTTGGTCCAAAATGCAACAATATGGACGCAGGGTCCGCAGGGTATTCTTGAAAATGCCGATATGCTGGTAACGGATGGAAGGATTGTCCGTGTTGATCAAAACATCAGTCCGCCGGGTAACGCAATCGTTATTGACGCTGAGGGTAAACATGTGACGCCGGGATTGATCGATGCACACATACATACAAGCATTGCCGGAGGCGTTAACGAAATGGGGAGTGCTATTACCGCTGAGGTTAATATCCAGGAAGTGTTGAATAGTAATAACATCTGGATGTACCGCTTGCTGGCCGGTGGATTAACAACTGCAAATGCGTTACACGGTTCGGCAAATCCTATCGGCGGTCAGAATGCTATCATAAAAATGAGATGGGGTGCACTGCCGGATGAAATGTTGATAGAGGATGCACCAAAGGGTATTAAGTTTGCACTTGGAGAAAATGTTGTGAGAAGCGAGCAACGTTATCCAAACACACGCATGGGAGTGGAACAAATTATACGTGATGAATTTCAGGCAGCACGTGAATATAAAGAGGAGTTGAAGGAATGGGAACGGTCACCATCAGGTATACCGCCGCGACGAAATCTCAGATCGCAAACTGTTCTCGAAATTCTGAATGGGGATCGGCACATCCACTCGCATTGCTACCGGCAGGACGAAATACTTGCGCTCATTCGCGTCGCGGAAGATTTCGATGTAACTATTCAATCGTTTCAGCACACGGTTGAGGGATTTAAAATAGCCGAAGCCCTGCGCGATCACGGTGCAAGCGCTGCTGTTTGGAGCGATTGGTGGGCATTTAAAGTCGAAGCTTACGATGCGACAACCTATAATGCACGATTATTGCATGACCAGGGTGTATTGACGGTAATACATTCGGATAATACACAACTTGCGACACGTATGAACTGGGAAGCGGCTAAAGTGGCACAAACCGGTGTACCGGATGAGGAAGCAATGGCTATGATTACAATCAATGCCGCAAAGATGCTCGGTATTGATCATCGGGTCGGATCGCTTGAAGAAGGGAAAGATGCAGACTTTGTAATCTGGGAACGTGACCCGCTCGCGACCGATACGCGTGTTGAACAAACGTGGATAGACGGACGAAAATATTTCGATATCGAGGACGATAAACTGAAGCGTGAAGAAGTTCGTGAACAGAGAGCTCGATTAATACAACACGCACTCAAGGCACTTGAAGCCGGTGAGCAGCCACAACGTGCACGGCGTGGTGGTATCTCTCCCTTTAATGAAGATTATTCATGCACGGAGGATCATTATGAATTTCATTAAACCGATTTTAATTTTAACAACATGCCTGTTTCTTTTTACTGTCATTATGCAGGCGCAAATTCCTGCACCTGCCCAAAAGCAACCGATAGCGGTTACCGGTGCAACAATTTACACACTCAGCGGTGAGGTTATTGAAGACGGTACGATTATTTTTGAAGACGGAACTATAACTGCAATCGGTGCAGGGATCGATATTCCGGCTGAAGTGGAACGCTATGACGCAACGGATAAAATTATTTATCCCGGATTAATTCTTGCACATACAAATATGGGATTGACAGAGATTGGTGCGGTTGATGTCACATCCGATTTCAATGAATATGGTGAAATTAATCCGAATGTACGGGCAGAAAAAGCTTTTCATCCCGAAAGTGAACATATCCCCGTTGGCCGATCGCATGGCGTTGCCATTACCATTACATCTCCAGGTGGCAGTTTAATATCCGGTTTATCAGCTGCGATGTTGATGGACGGTTGGACATGGGAGGGGATGACCCTGCACGCACCGACCGGTTTAATGATTAATTGGCCCACTATTGATGAGAACAATGATGCAGGACGTAAACAATTGAAGATGATACAGGATGCATTCGATAATGCGCGTGCATACCACGTTGCACGGTCGGCATCCGACGGGCATCGTACCGATATGAGGTGGGAGGCAATGCTCCCGGTGTTGGAAAGGGAAATTCCCGTCGTTGTGCAAGCCAATGATGTACGGTCAATCCGTGATGCAATTACGTGGGCTGAATCGGAGGATATCCGGATTATCATCCTTGGCGGCAGAGATGCACACCTGATGACCGATCAACTTGCCACGAAAGAAATTCCGGTAATCCTTACTTCTGTGCTTGCAAGTCCCGGACGTCCATGGCAGGGATATGATGAGGTCTACGCTCAAGCCGGTACATTATATAATGCTGGTATACGGGTTGTCATTGCCGGTGGATACGGTTCGGCAAATGCAATGCAGCTCCGTCATCAGGCAGCAACTGCCGCGGGATTCGGATTTCCAAAAGAGGAAGCACTGAAGGCAATTACTATCTATCCGGCAGAGTTGTTCGGTCTGGATAACAGGGTCGGAACGCTTGAAGAAGGTAAAGATGCTACCTTCATCATTACCGATGGTGATGTTTTTGATCTCCGATCGAGTGTTGAACAAATGTTTATTCAGGGAAGAAAAATTGATATGGCCGATAAACAAAAGAATCTCTTCGAGCGGTACAAAGAAAAGTATCGCCAGTTATCGACTGAATAAATATTTTTATTTTTCTAAAAAATATTGCAGGTGAGCTGTATCACGTGAATTTGCCGAATTCGTCTATCTGTTGTATATTAAAAAGTAATCCATATAAAGGAGAGGTTAGGCGAATATAAATCCTTTGATATCTGATTGATAACAGGGGGATCCCATGGAGGCTTCATCCAACGGCAAAGCGCAAGTTTTGCTCATTGAAGATGAGAAGAAACTTGCCCGGTCGCTCGAACGGCACTTGAAGCGGGAGGGGTATACTGTTGATTTAGTATTTGACGGGGTGGAAGCCGTAGAGAAACTGAAGGAAAGTTGTTACACATTATTGATTCTTGATATAAATCTTCCGAAAAAATCGGGATATGATATTCTTAATGACATACGTTTGCAACTCGATTCAACACCGGTCTTAATATTGTCAGCCCGCGATACGGTTGAGGACCGCGTAAAAGGATTACGATTGGGAGCTGACGATTATTTAGTAAAACCGTTCGATTCGAGTGAGTTTCTCGCACGCGTAGAGGCGATATTACGACGTGCCGATATGTCGTCGAATCATCTTCTAACAGCCGGTGATTTGACCATGAATATCAAAGAGCGAACAGTCACCCGGGGAGATAAAACAATCGATCTCTCGCCAAAAGAATTCGCGTTACTTGAATTCTTTCTCAGAAATAAAAATCAAGTGCTGACCAGAAAACGGATTGCCGAACAGGTCTGGGGGTATCACTTCGATACCGGTACAAACCTTGTCGATGTGTATGTATACTACATCCGGGAAGCGATTGATAAAGGGCAGCAGACCAAGCTCATCAATACAGTTCGAGGTCAGGGCTTTATTTTGGTAGATAAATAAAATATGCAGATCCGCAGCAAGGTGCTTGTATGGTATGGGGTGTTCCTTACCTTGGTGGTCATAACCGGTATCGCTGCGGGCACCATATTGTACAACTCATTGCTTGCTTCCGGAAACGAACCTTCAACTGCATGGTGGCTTTCATTGATATGGATCATTCCATGTATTGTTGCTGCGAGTGTTGGGGGAACGTATTATGTTATCAAGAAATTTTCTGAACCGATTAAGAAACTGAATCACGTTACACAGAAAGCAGAACAGCAACCACTTAGCAATTCCATCCCGGAACTAATAATTAACAGCAATGACGATATTGCTGTGACCGTCACTGCAATTCACAATTTCATCAAAGAACGTCATCAAAAATTACAACAAGTATTACATTTTTCATCGTTAGCTTCACACGAACTGCGAACCCCGCTGACTATTATTCGCAATCAACTTGAAGACGGTATGCGTTCGGATGTGACGCTTGATCAGTTGAATGCGATTGTTACTTCAACGTATGATGAGATTATCCGGTTGCACCATCTTGTAAACGATTTACTCACGATCAGTACACTGCAAGCGGGAACGTTGAAGCTTGAAAAGAAAACCGTGAATTTCCACTCGTTTATTAAAGAGTTCTATGACGAGGCGCTGTTTTTATCGAGGGAAAAGAATATTGCAATAGTTCTCTCAAAGGGACCGCAGGTAACACTCTATTGTGAACCGGATCGTTTGCGGCAGGTTTTGTTTAATCTCCTTGAGAACGCATTAAAATATACCTCGGAACAGGGCAGAGTATATATCTCTTATTTTATCGATGATGCAAATCTATATTTGAAAATAGCTGATACCGGTTCAGGAATACCTCGCCACAAAATTGATAATATATTTGAGCCGTTTTATCAGGTTGCCCGGCACGATCAATCTGTTCACCAGGGTGCAGGACTTGGTTTATCGCTGGTTCGTTGGATCGTAGATGCCCATGGCGGTTCTGTTGATGTTGAGAGTGAAGAGGGGAAAGGAACCACGTTTACGATACGCTTGCCGCGGGGTAATTAATTACTGATTATTGTACCTTTCCGAACTTCCTCCTTATGCATTCATCCAACACTTTGAAATAATACGATGTGACATGCGGCGGTTCTATACCACTCCCTGCAAGATCCCGTTCGCTATTTGATGCATCAAAAATTTTTGGCAGGGTGAGATGACCGATAAACGTATTCAACGCCCCCATAATTGCGATTAGTCTTTTATTATTTGATGCGGATAAGCGTTGCTTAAATTCCTGTTGCGAAATGATTTCAGGCGGCATAATTGAATCAGTATTGAAATCCTTCCTGAAGTGATTCACCGTTTCGTTGAGAAAGGCTTCAAGAGTAAAAGACCGCTCGGGACCACTGCAAATGTGATAAGTCGTCCCGGGTTTAAAATTATTTCGGTGTAAATGATATACCGAATGGACGGGGTAATCCGTCGGGATTAAATCGAGATGGCAGTCTTTTTCTCCCGCAAGAAAGGGAAGTATACTCTGTGCAAGCAACCGTACACTATTATGAAAAAAGCCGAATTGTCTGATATGGCCGGTTTTCTTATCACCGATAACGGTTGTTAATCGATGAATTGTAATCGGTAAGTTATTCATATACCGGTGAACCAGTGCTTCCGACTCTGCTTTCGTTTGTTCATAACTATTGAAGAAACCCTGGTCGGTATTAAGTTCTGCTTCTTTTATTGTGCCTGACCGTTTTCCTGCAACATGTCCTGTTGATATGTGCAGGAAAGCCTCTAAGCTCCGGCACCCTGATGCAAAATTGATAACGTTTTGTGTCCCCTGTACATTTATCAGTCGTGCTTCTTCAAGCGGCAATCCGAAGTCGACCGATGCACCTGAATGAATAATATTGGTAACCGATTTTTGGAGGGTTGCTATTTGTTCCAGTGATAAGCCAAAATCAGGACGGGTAAAATCTCCCTGCACGACACGGACCCGCCTGGTTGCTTCACGTTCTAATGAAGGAGTCCACGTCGGTGAACTTTGTAATAGTGCAAAGAGACGCTCAGCTGCACGTTCAGGCGAATCGGCTCGAACAAGAGCGTAAATAATTGATTCCGATTCACGGTGTAAGTAGTGTTCAATGAGCGCACTGCCGAATAATCCCGTTGCGCCTGTAAGAAATATATTTGAATTCATCTATACTAAAACGGCACACCGCATATGATGTGCCGTTGTGATTATTGTATTTTTTCACTCTTTTGAAATCAAGTCGGGATATCTTCTGGTTCCATACCCCAGTGTTCCGGTGAACGCCACAGACTCGACATGAGTAGTTCGCGCATATGGATGAATTCTTTTGGAAGTTTATCATAAAGTTTCCCGACAAAGAGTTCGTCATGTCCCATAACTTCGCGTTTCCACTCTTCACGTTCGACAGACATCAGTTCATTGAACTGTTTATGCGTAAACGATTCAAGTCCTTTCCATTCCATATCCTCATGCCGCGGCATCCAACCCAATGGGCTTTCAATAGCATATGCTTTTCCTCTTACTCTGTCGGCAATCCATTTGAGCACACGCATATTTTCCCCGAATCCCGGCCAGATGAATTTTCCGTTCTCATCTTTGCGGAACCAGTTTACAAAGAAAATTCGTGGCGGATTTGGTAACTCTCGTCCGAATTGTAACCAATGGTTCAAGTAGTCAGCCATATGATATCCGAGGAACGGGAGCATTGCCATGGGATCGCGGCGTACTTTGCCGATCGCCCCTGCAGCGGCGGCGGTTGTTTCGGACCCCATTGTCGATGCCATATAAACGCCAAAGTTCCAGTTTACCGATTGATATACCAACGGAACTGTCGTGCTGCGACGGCCGCCAAATATGAATGCACTGATCGGAACACCTTCAGGATCTTCCCATTTTTCATCGATTGATGGACATTGCCGTGCCGGCGCGGTAAACCGTGCATTGGGATGTGCGGCGGGTTTGTCACTTTCGGGTGTCCATTTGTTTCCCCGCCAATCGATCAATTCCTTCGGTGGTTCTTTAGTCATATCTTCCCACCAGACGTCGCCGTCGGGTGTCATAGCAACATTTGTAAAAATCGTATTTTCTTTGATACTTTCCATTGCATTGGGGTTTGAATCGTATGAGGTACCCGGTGCAACACCGAAGAATCCGGCTTCTGGATTAATTGCATGAAGTTTTCCATCCTGTCCAGGTTTTATCCAGGCAATATCATCACCGACGGTTGTTACTTTCCAACCGTCAAATGCTTTGGGTGGTATGAGCATTGCAAAATTAGTTTTTCCGCATGCGCTCGGGAATGCAGCCGCAATATATGTTTTCTCACCTTGCGGTGATTCAACACCGAGTATCAACATATGTTCTGCAAGCCATCCCTCATCGCGAGCCATAACCGATGCGATGCGAAGCGCGAAACATTTCTTGCCGAGTAATGCGTTACCACCGTATCCGCTGCCGAATGACCAGATAGATCTTTCTTCGGGGAAGTGGACGATATATTTGTTTTCTGCATTGCACGGCCATGGTACATCTTTCTCTCCTGGCTTTAATGGTGCACCAACTGAATGAACACAAGGTACGAAGTCCCCATCTTCGCCGAGGTGTTTATATACATCTTTCCCCATCCGTGTCATGATTCGCATATTCGCCGCAACGTATGCCGAATCGCTTATCTCTATTCCGATTTGCGAGATCGGCGAACCGAGCGGTCCCATACTGAATGGAATGACATACATGGTTCGTCCCTGCATACAACCATCGAACAATTTATGTAACGTTTGTTTCATTTCGTCAGGATCCGTCCAGTTATTGGTCGGACCGGCATCCGCTTTACGTCTGCTGCAGATGAAAGTCCGGTCTTCAACCCGGGCGACATCGGCAGGATCGGAAAAGGCGATATAGCTGTTCGGACGTTTTTCAGGATTGAGTTTTTTAAATGTGCCGCTTTTAACAAGACCTTCACAGAGTGAGTTATATTCTTCCTGTGAACCGTCACAAAAATATACATCGTCCGGATTTGTTAAATCGGCAATTTCTTGAATCCACTCTTTTAACTTTTCATTTTTTATATAATCGGGGAAGGTAATTTTCATATGGAATCTCCCTATTTCGATTGATCTTATATTTGATTTAAATGTAATATTTTAAAAGAAGTGAACGAATCACATCCTGGATTATATTGTCTTATATATAAGGGAATAAACCATAAATATATGAAAAATAATGAAAATAATCGACAGGAGGATGTATACGTGTATGAATTTTGTCGATAAATTAACTGTGTTTATCTTTTATTATTTTCATGAAATCTCTGGTTGCGGTCTCCGGATCATCTGAGCAGCATATTGCACTGATAACTGCAATTCCGTGAATTCCCGTTCTGAACAAATCATCAACATGCTCCAATTTAATACCTCCGATAGCCACAACCGGAATTGAAGAACGCTCAGCGACCCTTTTCATAAACTGGATTCCCTTTGGTTTCCCGGGATTCTCTTTTGACATTGTTCCGAATACAGGCCCGAAACCTACATAATCTGCACCGTCTTCAATTACTTTTTGTAATTCGTCGAAGTCGGTCGCACTTCCACCTATAATTTTTTTTTCACCGAGCAATTTTCGCGCAATCGTGAGTGGTATATCCGATTGACCGAGATGCACACCATCTGCATCAACCGCAAAGGCAATGTCGATCCGGTCGTCTACTATCATAGTTACATCGGCATCTCTGCAAAGTTTTACAATTTCTTCAGCGTTACGATACATTTCAAGTAATGTACCTTTTTTCTGTCTGAATTGGATCGTATCTGCACCGCCGTCAATAGCCATGCGTCCAAGATCCGGATGGGTATATTTTGATTGGAGTATCGTGTCGGTCAGTACGTGTAATTTACCGATTTTTGGTTTCATAAATTAAAGTATAACAAGTTGTTCTTTGAATTGATTAACTGTTCTGGCCACATCATCGGATTGCATTATTGCAGAGATTACTGCAACACCGTGCGCACCTGCCTCAATGCACATACGTGTTCTGTCGGGAGTTATACCGCCGATTGCGAACACAGGTATTGGAATATTTTGTGTCACACGGACAATTGATTGCACTCCAGCCGTTTCCTGTAAATCGGGTTTGCTGTGTGTATCAAAGATAGTACCATATACAAGAAAGTCGGCTCCTTGCCGGTATGCAGTGACGGCACTTTCCGGTGAGTGTATGCTCGTTCCCAATAGCATATCGGGTCCGGTAATTTTTCGTGCTTCTGCAACTGGTAACGATGTTTCACGCAAATGCACGCCTTCCACACCCACGGCAAGCGCAACATCGATCCTGTCGTTTATAAACAGAAATGCTTCGTGTTTCGCTGTTATTGTATGGATGCGCCGGGCAAGATCGAACAGTTCGCGCGCATCGAGATCGCGCTCACGAAGCTGCACTGCACGTACTCCCGCTGCACATGCTTCTTCAACGATTTCTTCGAGTGTACGGCTGCCGGTTAGCTTCCGGTCGGTAACCAAATATAGCGTAAAGTCGATCATTCCGGTGTACTTGAAGTAATGAGACCTTCAATGGGACTTGTCGCTTTTGCATATAATTTCCGGGGAATCCGACCCGCTTCATATGCAAGCCTGCCCGATTCAACAGCGAGCTTAATTGCTTGTGCCATTTTTACCGGATGCTGCGCACCGGCTATTGCCGAATTCAACAGAATACCGTCGCAGCCAAGCTCCATTGCGATCGAAGCGTCGGATGCCGTGCCAACCCCTGCATCGACGATCAGCGGAACATCGACCATATCGCGGATGATCATTATATTGTATGGATTGCGAATTCCCATCCCCGAGCCGATCGGCGCACCGAGAGGCATAACCGCCGCACATCCCATATCGGCAAGCCGTTTGCATGTGACGGGATCGTCATTGCAGTAAGGAAGTACGGTAAATCCGTCGTCGAGTAATTTCTCCGTTGCTTTAATCAGTTCGGGAATATCCGGGAAAAGTGTCTCATCATCGCCGATCACCTCGAGTTTGATCATCGATGTTCCGAGTGCTTCCCGTGCAAGCTGCGCGGTCAGGATTGCTTCTTTTGCCGTATAGCATCCCGCGGTATTGGGCAGTACATCGAATTTATCTTTCACAAGGTTGAGCAATGATTCTTCTGAATCGTCTTCCAGATTAACTCTTCTGATAGCGACCGTAACAAGTTCGGTACCGCTTGCTTCAAGCGCTTTTAGCATAATATCGGGATTCGGGTACTGCGCCGTTCCGACTATTAATCGTGATTGTAATACTTTATCGCCGAATTTTAGTTCGCTCATTCTCTATTCACCTGTCATTGATATTTTATTTGAAATATATAATAAAGACAAAACTATTGAGGGTAAAATAATATTATTTTTAAAAATAGTTTTGCCCTCAATAATTTTGCCTTAAATTATCCACCCTGTACTGCACGAACGATTTCTATCCGTGCTCCTTCTTCGAGTTTTATAGATCCCCACTCGGATTTCGGAACAACGTCATCGTTCAGGGCTATTGCAACGCCTTTATCTTCTTTCGAGATCCGTTTTGTTTTGAGGAAGTCCTCAAGCGTTATGTTGTTATCAACAGTTTCCTGTTCACCGTTTACGTATATTTTCATAATCGAATCAATCCTAAAGTAAAAAACAATCACCTAAACCTTAACAAAGAGAAGGGTTTAATGAGTTCAGATGGTTTGTCGTTCAGAATAATTCCGGCCATTTCGTATGCCGTTACCGGTGTCAGCAATATGCCGTGTCGATAGTGACCGGTTGCAATATATAATCCTTTTACCGGCGTATCGCTGATGATCGGCTCATTATCGCGGCTTGAGGGTCTGAACCCCACATTGATCTCTTCAAGCGGCAGATCGTAAATGCCGGGGACCGCTTCCCACGCCTCTTCGAGAATATACTTCACGCCGCCGGCGGTGGGGAACGTTTCGAAACCTTTCTCTTCTACCGTCGCCCCGACGATCAATCGTCCGTCTTTCTTCGGCGCAAAATAAACTTTCGGTGAGCGCAACACCTTTTGCAGGGTGAACTCTTTTGTCATGCGCAATGTCAGTATCTGTCCTTTCACGGGACGTACCGGCGGCCGGACATTGTCGGGCAATCCCTTCATTTCCCGTGCCCAGGCTCCGTTTGCCAGAACTACCCTTTTTATCGTCTTCTCCTCACCATTGATGGTAATGCCGGAAATTGAATCATTGGTTACTGAGACGGACTCTACGGGTGTATGTTCATGTATCGTCCCGCCCCGTTTTTTCACTGCCTCGATCAATGCAAGGATAAGGTTCCGGTTGTCGACCTGGTAATCGTTCGGAATCCAGACTGCCGATTTTATGGCAGGGGAAAGTTCGGGTTCCCGTTCCCGGGCTTCGGAGCCGGTAAGCCATTCGACCGGCAGTTCGATCTTCTTCCTGAATTCATACAGCCGCCGCAGTTGTTCCGCCTGATCGCGGTCGACGGCGATCATCATTGTTCCTTCGGTTCTGAAGTCGATATCGATGCCGGAATCCTCTTTCAACTCTTCTGCAAATTTCGGGAATTGCTTGATGCTCTCGAGGTTCAGGTTCAGCAACTCCATTTCTTCGAACCCTGCCTCCGACACCGGTGCGAGCATACCCGCCGATACCCAGCTCGCTGCTCTCCCTGCTTTGTTGCTATCGTATATTTCAACCTGTTGTCCGTTCCTGAGCAACTGCCAGCCGATCGAAAGACCGATCACCCCGCCGCCGATAATCGCTATAGTGTCATTGTTCATATTATTCAAATATATCCAGTTGTTTGTTGCCGCTTCGTTTAAAAATATTTGTATCGAGATTGATTCTCGCCGTATTTAAACCGAGCCGGTTAACCGAAGTTGTAAAAAGCTGTTCTATGTTTTGTGCAATTTTACCGGTTCCTTTTAATCGCTGTCCGAACACCGAACAGCTCAACTCGCCGTCGCGTACCTGTTTGATGCGGTTTATTACTTTGTTTGCTTTCAGCGGATAGGTACGCTGTATCCAATCTGTAAAGAGATCCTTCACCTGATAGGGAAGCCGCAGCATAATATATCCTGCAGACAGCGCGCCCGCATCTTTTGCATTTCTTAATATAATGGGAATTTCTTCATCATTCAAACCGGGAATTACCGGTGCCACATTCACGCCGACCGGTATGTTGTTCTTCGCAAGCATTTCTATTGCCTCAATCCGCCGGTGCGGTGCGGAAGTTCGCGGCTCCATTGTCTTTGCAAGCTCAGGATCCATCGTGGTGATACTGATCATCACAACGGTGAGATTATCTTTTGCGAGATCGGCCAGGATATCGACGTCGCGTGTTACCAGAAAGTTCTTGGTAATGACCGAGACGGGATTCCGGTATTCACGAAATACCTCAAGACACCGGCGGGTGATCTTCAACCTGCGTTCGACCGGCTGATAGCAATCGGTATTGCCGGAGAGACAGACCACCTGCGGCTGCCAAGACCGTGATGAAAACTGTTTCCGAAGAAGATCTGCAGCATTTTCCTTAACCATGACACGGGTTTCGAAATCCAGTCCCGATGAAAAGCCCAGATACTCATGCGACGGACGTGCATAGCAGTAAATACAGCCGTGCTCACATCCCCGGTACGGATTGATACTGTAGTTGAACGGCAGGTCGGGACTCTCGTTTTTTGCCAGGATGGACTTGCTTTCATCAAGCAGAAACCGGGTGGGGATCGTGCGTTCCTCACCCTCCTCGCCGGTGAGGTATTCATCCGGCTCGATATGCAGCGTTTCGAACCTGTTTGCGGGATTCGATCCCGAAGCCCGGCCTTTTGTTTTAATCATAATTACTATCTATTTTACAAAATTTTTCTTTAATTTCAACTATATGGTTTATCAGATACTTGCTGAAATAGTTCTCGGCATCCATTTTCTGTTCATTATCTATGTGGTACTCGGTGCGCTGCTGGTATTGAAGTGGAACTGGACTGTTTTCATTCACATACCGGCGGCAGCCTGGGGAGCACTCATTATGTTCATGGGATGGATTTGTCCGCTCACGCCGCTTGAGAACCGGCTGCGACGCCTTGCGGGCGATGAGGGTTACAGGGAAAGCTTTATCGAGCACTATATCATGTCCATCGTTTACCCGGAAGCGCTGACACGGGATCTGCAGATCTATCTCGGTATAGCGGTCGTGTTGATCAATGTGGTATTGTATGCGATTGTGATAGCAAGGAGACGGCGGAAATAAGTATTTGAAAATGCTGAATAATCATTTTGTATAATAAAGTTCATATCTATCGAGGTCTCCATGGAAATTGAAATTATTTTATTGTTGATCATAGTACCCGCATTAATAGTGTGGATATACAAAACCATCCAGCAAATAAAACTGAAGAAAGAAATTAAACGCCTGAAGGAACACCTGCACACAAAAATGGAGATCGATGCGGAGGGCAACGCCAGATTGAAAGCAGAGCTCGAGGATTTGAAAAAACAGAATGAAAACCTTCGTATCACTAACCATACCCTGCAGAATAAACCGGGCAGGAGGGAGTTATTGCTTTTACATATATATGATAAAGCCGTCAATGAATTGATCGCAAAGAATCCCTCTGTAGCACCGGCGTGGGAGGATCTCTACCAAAAAGCCGAACAGGAATTACATGAAATTGAAAGCGGTTTTAAAGCATATGTATCTCGTATGTTCCGTAAATCCCCCTCCGCTGAATTATCGTCTGCGACGAGGCAGTTGCTGGATAGGGAGAAAGATAAGGGTTCGGGTGAGTAATGATTTGGTGTGCTGAAGCTCGTTTCAGCTTTGGAATTCGTTCTGCAGAGAAGTTGGATTAGTAGCAGGGAAGGTGTTGTATTGTGGGAAGTTTGTGCTTAAAGTTGGAAGTCTGTGCAAGTTAGATACCAAAGCGGCGGCAAGCTACCACAGTCCAAAGAAAAGGGCTTTAGATTTAATTTATTTCGCAATTATTGGCATTTTCGAAATAAATCGTTATTTTTAAAAAACAGGCAAAAGCAGCGTTACCGGCAGGGAGCTATTACGATCGAAATATTCATTATTCTAAAAATTGTGCCGGTATTTATAATGCCTCCGTTCATTTTACCGGAAAGGTTATCGCAGTGACCCCGGAACAACAGGCACGGGAAACAATTGACGAGAAACTCCGGCAAGCCGGCTGGTCTGTTCAGGATTATAATTCTTTTAATCCCTCCGCAAACCCAGGTGTCGCTGTATGTGAATACCCCACTGATACGGGCACCGCAGATTATGTTCTCTTCATCGACCGCAAGCCTGCGGGTATAATAGAAGCGAAGAAAGAAGGTCACACACTCAGCCAGGTTCACGATCAGACAAAGCGTTACGCATCGGGGAAATTGAAATACATTATCAAGCAGCAGGAACTTCCGTTCCGGTATGAATCAACCGGTGCCGAGACGTATTTTACCGATGCACGCGATCCCGCCCCGCGTCAGCGTGAGATATTCAGCTTTCACCGTCCCGAAACATTGCACGATCTTTTAAAACACGAAGACTCACTCCGTGCCCGGCTGCAGAAAATGCCGCCGCTCAATAGCGAAGGACTTCGGCACTGTCAGAAAGTAGCAATTCAAAACCTCGAACGTTCGTTTGCACAAAACCGTCCGCGCGCTCTCGTGCAAATGGCAACCGGTGCCGGAAAAACATATACCGCGATCACATCGGTATACCGGCTTCTGAAATTTACCGGTGCCCGGCGAATTCTCTTTCTCGTCGATACACGGAATCTCGGCAAACAGGCGGAACAGGAATTCCGTGCTTACAAACCGGTTGACGATAAGCGGCTTTTCCCGGAATTGTATAACGTTCAACGTCTCCAATCGAATTTTATCGACACGTCGTCGCAGGTATGCATCAGTACCATACAGCGTATGTATTCCATTCTGAAAGGAAAGGAACTCGACGAAACCCTTGAAGATGCATCGCTTTATGAAAATAAGATTGTCGACAAACCCGTCGATGTTTCATACAATCCCGACGTTCCCGTCGAGATGTTCGACTTTATCATCATCGACGAGTGTCACCGCTCGATCTATAATCTGTGGAAACAGGTGCTCGATTATTTTGATGCGTTTATGATTGGCCTCACCGCAACACCCGATAAGCGGACTTTTGCTTTCTTTAACGAGAATGTTGTGAGTGAATACACGTTGAAAGAATCCATCGGAGATAAAGTTAATGTCGGATATGATGTTTATACAATCGAGACCAAAATTACAAAACATGGTGAAAAAATAAAAGCAAAACAATTAGTCGGGCTGCGTAATAAAATGACGCGGGAGAAAGCGTGGCGATATCTTGAAGATGAGATACAATATGAAGGAAAACAGTTGGATAAGGATATCGTTAATTACAGTCAAATCAGGAATGTCATTAAGGAATATAAACGGGTTCTGAGAACTCACTTTTTCCCGGAGCGGGGTGAAGATTTTGAAGTACCCAAGACACTGATCTTTGCAAAAACAGACAATCATGCGGAGGATATAGTACATATTGTGAGGGAAGAGTTCGGTGAGGGAAACGAGTTCTGTAAAAAGGTAACCTACAACGTGAAGAACGAAGACCCCGATTCCATTTTGCAGCAATTCCGTACCGGTTATAACCCGCGTATTGCTGTAACTGTTGATATGATCGCTACAGGTACCGATGTTAAACCCATAGAGGTTTTAATATTTATGCGGGATGTACGCTCGCGTAATTATTTTCAACAGATGATCGGTCGGGGAACACGGTCGTTCAGCAAAGATGAGTTGATGCAAGTGACTCCCAGTGCAAAACTGAACAAAGAACGTTTTTACATAATTGATGCGGTGGGGGTATTCAATACAGTAAAAGTGGATTATCCCGTTATGGATAAGAAACCCAACGTACCGCTCAAGGATTTGATGAAGATGGTGATGCTCCAGCCAGATGAGGAAAACCTTACGTCGCTTTCATCACGTCTTACACGACTCGATAAGCAGATTGACGTAAAGGACCGACAACGTTTTAAAGAGATTTCCGGCGGAAAAACTATCGGAGAGGTAGCCGATGAACTGGCAAACGTATACGATCCCGATGAACAGGTCAAGAATGCACGAAACGTATTCCAGTTACCCGATGATATCGAGCCGACCAAAGAGCAGATACAAGAAGCGAGCGAAAAAGCAAGTATTGAAGCGGTGAAACCGTTCGATAAACCGGAACTTCGCGATTTTGTGGAAAACGTGCGACAGAAGATATACCAGGTTATAGATAATGTAAATACGGATGAAGTTGTTCGTTCGGGATTCGATGTGCAGTCGAAGGAGAATGCCGAGGAGATCCTCAACAACTTCCGCAAGTTTATCGACGAGAACAAAGACGAGATCGTTGCCCTCAGGATACTCTACTCACAGCCCGAACGGCGCAAGTATCTGACATACAAAATGATAAAGGAACTGCGCGACATACTGAACAATCCGCCGTATAGTTTAAGTGTCGAACAGGTATGGGATGCCTACCGCCGTGTCGAACCGGCACGGGTTAAAGGTACGACACCGCAGCGGATATTGACCGACATTATTTCATTGATACGCTTTGAGTTGAAGATCGACGGCACCCTTGAACCGTACGGCGAGCTGGTCAACCGCCGCTTCAAGGACTGGGTCTTCCGCCGCAACGCCGGACCCGTCCAGTTCACCGACGAGCAAATGGAATGGCTGCGGCTGATAAAAGACCACATCGCCAGATCGGTTCGCATAGAAAAAGACGATTTCGAATACACACCCTTCGACGCAAAAGGTGGGTTGGGGAGATTCTGGAGAGTATTCGGCGATGAGGCGGAGGAGTTAATCCGGGAGATGAACGAGGAGTTAGCCGCGTGACTTTGGATTCTACCAACATTTTGCCTCTCCGGGACATTATTTGAGGTAGTGTCTCCATAATTGATGACGTTTGTCGAGATATTATATACAAATATGTGATGTCGTCAAGAATGTACAAAAATTGAAAAGCCCGTCGGAGACGGGCAATATTGGTAGCCAAATGTATATCCCAAAAATTATGGCGCCTCGGAGAGGCGCAATGATAGTAGTATAATCCGTGAAATTAACTGGTCGTAATACACGCATTATGAATTATACCTCACAGGTAAAATATTATTTGCTTATCTCATAAACAATTCTTATTTTTACTTCATAATAAAGATAATTGATTGGAAATANTATTCGGAAATAAACACCTAAGAGAACTATTTGAAAAGGGTAGAAGCAGGAAGTATAAACTTCAACCAAAGCTACTTGAAATATTTTTAATAAGAATTGCTACTCTCGAATCTGCAGAGACTATTTATGATTTGTGGAATTTAAAATCCCTGCATTTTGAAAAACTTGAGGGGTCTCACAATAGATATTCCGTCCGGGTTGATAGGCAATGGAGATTGGAACTGGAGATTGAGTGGGATGATGAAATGAAAACAAAGGGTAAGATTACGATTGTGGAACTATCAAAACATTATGGTGATTGATCATGGTTAAGAATTTAAAACCTTTTATGAATATTGGTCCCGGCGATATATTGCAGGAAGAACTTGATGCTCGCGGCTGGAGACAGGAGGACCTTGCGGAAATACTTGGTATGTCTCTAAAGTCGGTTAATCAACTTATAAAAAATAAACAGTCTATAACTATAGAAACTGCGAAGCTGCTCGGTTCTGCATTTGATGTATCGCCTCAGTTTTGGTTAAATCTGGATACAAACTATCGCCTCCGACTTCAAAATAACGGAAATACTCAAAAGGATGTAGAAATTAAATCTCTTATATACAGCTATATGCCGGTAAAGGAGATGGTTGAAAAGGGATGGTTGGATAAGTGGAATAGTACCAATGAACTGATCGGGCAGGTTAAGGATTTCTGGGATATTAAAAAACTTGATTTTTCTTTTCTTGAAAAAACCCAACTTCCAAGCTTAAGAAAATCTGACGCATATAGACAATTTAATAAATATTATGCATTGACCTGGTTTAAAATGGCACAGCATGGTGCGAAAAAGTTTACGGTACCAAAGTATTCCCGGAAGAAACTTGAGACGGTAACAAAACAATTCCATCGTTATACTATGTTGAAAACCGGAGTTACAAATCTAATCAATGATTTAAATAATGTTGGGATCAAGTTTTTCGTTCTACCCCACCTGCAAAAGACATATATAGACGGGGCATCATTTTGGGATAAATCAAATCCGGTTATTGTATATACGATGCGGTATGACCGTATTGATAATTTTTGGTTTACCGTAGCTCATGAAATCGGTCATATAGAAAAACATTTAAAAAACAAAAGCGATTTTTTTATAGATAATCTCGATTATATTACAACAGATAAAGAAAAAGAGGCAAATGAATATGCTTCGCTGTTGTTGAAAGTGCAAGAAATTCTTGAATATTTTGCACCGTATGAAAAATATGTTTCAGAAGTGCGGGTTGTGAATTGTTCTATTGAATTAGGGG
>SL_3KL_010_SEDDRAFT_10000439_pt1 | contig 34100 bp, 32 predicted proteins | sample SodLakKL_010_SED_2_FD_10381 | JGI IMG/M metagenome (IMG submission 10381) | reverse complement strand
GCTCATTTATTGGCTGTTCGGAAAGGAGATGAGGTGAAAAGGAGCATGCTGCAGGATGTTGTTTTGGAAAGCGGGGACGTGGTTTTGTTTCAGTGGCCGGGAGGAGAATTCCGGGGTGGGGGGCTGGAAAATGTTCAACCGGTTTCACCCAATGAATTGATCAGGGTTTATCGTCTTCATGAGGTTTTATTCCTGATGGATATTGGGAAAGACTCCGGGCTCTCTGAAAAAACCATTGAGGAGAGCCAGCTGGGCAGTGCCTTTGGCTTGAGTATTCTGGGCGTGATTCAACCCGGCAAAAAATTGGTGGCGGCTTCACCCAAAGAAAAGTTAAAGCCTGGAAGCCGGCTTTTGGTCAAGGGCAATATCAACGATCTTCCATTAATTAAAGGGTTGAAAGACCTGGAATTGACCAGTGAGGAAACACCGGAGCCCCATGTGCTGGAAACGGATCAGGTGCAGCTTGCCGAAGTGGTGCTTGCCCCGCGTTCCCTGTTGGCAGGAAAAACCTTAAGAGAGATCAACTTTCGTAAAAAATACGGCCTTACGGTTTTGGCCATCTGGCGTGAAGGCAGAGCCTACCGCACCAATTTGCATAATGTGCCTTTACGCCCAGGTGAAGCACTGCTGTTGTACGGAAAAAGGGAAAAACTGGAAATATTACAGGAAGACGCCGATTTTATCCTCTTATCCGAAACCCTTGAAAAACCCCTGAGAACCAACAAGGCCCTTTCTGCTTTTCTGGTCATGGCAGTGGTGATCCTTCCTGTTCTCCTTGGCTTGATTCCACTGGTCATTTCGGCGGTGGTGGGCATTGCCCTGATGGTGCTCACCGGCTGTCTGCGCATGGAAGAAGCCTATCGTGCCATAGAATGGCGCGCCGTTTTTCTTATTGCCGGCATGCTGCCACTTGGCACTGCTATGCAGCAATCGGGGGCTGCCAGCTACATTGCCGAAGGAATGGTAGATCTGCTGGGAGGATTCGGGCCGTGGGGCATTATCATCGGATTATACCTTATTACCAGTTTAGGGACCCTTGCCATTCCTCCTCCTGCTCTGGTAGTTGTAATGTCCCCGGTGGCACTGCAGGCTGCGGCAGGTTTTGACATTTCCCCTTATACCATCATGATGGCCATTGCCATTGCTGCGGCTTCCAGCTTTATGAGCCCGGTTTCACACCCGGCCAATCTGCTGGTAATGGGGCCCGGAGGATACCGGTTTACCGATTACATCAAGATTGGCGTGCCCCTCTCCCTGGTGGCCATGATCATGGCCCTGTTGCTTCTTCCTGTATTCTGGCCTCCCGGAGGCTAAAACGGATAAATTCCGCCGGTTGATACATTCCGGCTTCTCTACTACAACCGGTCATAAAATACCTTAAATGGAGTGGCATTTTGCAATGGGTTTTATATTTTTGTGTTTTAAGGCAATAATTCAAAAATTTTTTGATATGAAAACAACTTTTGGCCCCAAAAAGATCATGTTTCCCTGTCCCACCTCCCTGGTGGTAACCGGTAATATGGAAAATGCAAACATTGTGACCATCGCCTGGGTAAGCCTGCTTACCAGCCAGCCGCCAACTCTTGGTATTTCTGTCGGGCAAAAGGGTTTCTCCGGAGAGGCCATCAAAAAGAATAAAGAATTTACCGTTAACATTGCCACGATAGAGATCATGAAGCAAGCCGATTTTTGTGGGATCACTTCGGGTAAGGATATAGACAAGTTTAAAGAAAGCGGTCTAACCAAAATGCCCTCCAAGCATATTCAGTCACCAATTATTAAAGAATGCCCACTGAACTTTGAATGCAAGCTGGTGGACTCCGGCATTGTTGGCCGAACCAATCATTTTGTGGGTGAAATACTGGAAGTTCACATTGATACCGATAAATTGAAGGATCCTGAAAATTATGGATCCATAGATATTGATGCCTTTAACCCGCTCATTTATATTGGCGGGGTAAGGGAGTACCGAAAAGTAGGTGAAAAAGTCGGAGATGCCTACCAAATAGGCAAAACCCTTAAAAAATAAGTTGTTTTCCCTGATTTCTTCTTTTGCCTGGTATAAACCTTAAAATCCAAATTCTTTAGATTCGGGAAGGATTTCCCGTGTTCGGTTTTACGGAAAAATTTTAAGGACTGGGTAATTCTTCTTTCCCGTTTATTATCGTCACATTTTTATCTCCCTTAAGTATTCTCCCGGAATATGTATCTGCCGAAAACAGGTGAATTCCTCCCTTAAAAAGAAACTTTACTTTCCGTATTTTACGTATAATCAGGGTATGAGAATTAATTAGTTTTAAATCCGGATTATACTCCATTTCCGTTTTTCGGAGGGATGAATCAAATTTTTGTAAGTATCTTTTTTTTAGATATTTACAGCAATTTGAAAAAACATAATCCTATCAAGATTTATGCGAATATCAAAAAAAACCGTTTTATATGAAAACGAATATTTCTTTCCGCCATGTGTTTTTAACCATTTTTTTTGGGGCCTTGCTGGTTAATTTCACTTCTGCCCAATCTATTTATTATCCCCGGCCTGCTTTTGTAAATTCTCATGCCGGAATTTCCGGGGAAAAATCCCTGGAGCAAAAGGAAGTTATTTGGTATGAAGATTTTGACGGGGGTTTGCCGGATGGATGGCTCAGTGTTGATGAGAATGACTTCTGTGCCTTTGAGCATACCTACGATGGACCCCAAGGGCCTTTTTCCCAGGGTGTGCCGCCCATCAACTCTGTTTCTGCCCACAATGGATTTATGATACTTGACAGCGATGTTTGCTGGGACAACAACCCCGATGGGTTAACCGATGCTTACCTGCAAAGTCCGCCCATTGATCTTTCGGCCCATTCAAGCGTAATGTTGTCTTTTCAACATTTTTTCAGGTACTGTTGCAGTTTTGAGAATACCATCATGGAAGTTCAGGTAAGTAACGACGGCGAAAACTGGACCTCCTTTGACGTTAAAAACGGTATTTTGCCCAACAACCTCAGCCCCAATCCCCTTCACCAGTATGTAAACATTACCGAAGTGGCCGGTGGGCAGTCTGAGGTTTGGATACGGTTTCGCAAGGTTGGGGCATCGCATTATTTCTGGATGATTGATGATGTAAAAATTTCTGCTTCCCTGGAAAATGACCTGGAAGTTTTTCAACCGGATTATGGCGGGTATACCATGATCCCCGGAGGACAGCAACAGGCTTTTATTCCGGGTGCAGGGGTAAGAAACCTCGGCGCTAATCCCCAGACCAATGTAAAACTTGAAGTAAAAATAAATGAATTTCTTTTCCAGGAAATTGGCGGCCCCATTGCTTCTCTGCCATCCGGGGCATCAGAAGTGCTGAAGGTAGGAACTACTTTTACTCTTCCTTTCAAAGGATTGTATGAAATAGAGTATGTTGTAAAACAAGACCAGGAAGACCAAAATCCTTCCAATAACCTTTTGGCCATAAACCTTCAGGTTACCGACACAATTTATGCCCGCGACCGGGGAATTTATTCAGGTGAAGGCATATGGGGAGGTGAAGATGCAACCTATATTACCGGTAACCGTTTTGGAATTTCCCAGAATGTGCAGCTGACATCGGTTGCAGCGGCTTTTCATGAAAACTCCGCGGCAGATGCACCGGTAAGGGCAAGGCTTTATAAAAAGCAGGGAGGCAACTTTTCTGCAATTGCCCAATCGGAATATTACCTTCTGCAACCCGGGGATATTTCCAATGCACCTGATCAGGAAGCAGTTTGGGTTACTTTTTCCTTTACCGGGAATGACCTGCTTTTGGAAGAAGGATCGGAATACCTTGCAGCCATTGAGTTTGCAGGAGGAGATTACCCTGCCGTGGTTGCAGCTGAAATGCCGGGTGGTAAAATCTCTAACGGGGCTTTTACTCGTTTGGAAGGTTTTTGGCAATCTGAACCCAAAACCCCGCTCATTCGCATGAACTTCGGCGAAAATATGGGCGAATGTCAGATCCTTTTTGAGGCGGAGGTAACCGATGCCTATTGCGGAGCCGAAGATGGGGAAGCCACCATTTACCCGCTTACCGGTTTTTCCCCCTATACCTTTTCCTGGCAGACCGATCCCCCCCAAAACGGACCCACTGCTACTGGCCTTTCTGCAGGTTTTTATGAAGTGGAAATTACCGATGCTACCGGTTGCCAGGATATTATTGTTGTTGAAATTGGCAACCAGGAGCTGATGCTGGAAACCGAAAGCATACCTTCCGGGTGCGGAGCTCCCAACGGGCAAGCCACCGTAATACCGGTGGAAGGGATGGAACCCTATACTTATTTGTGGGATACGGATCCTCCACAAACTACCCAGACCGCGGAAGGACTTTTGCCTGGAACCTACTCGGTATTGGTTACGGACAGTTCGGGTTGTGAGGGAACTGCAGAGGTTACCGTGGAAGAAAATGATTACCTGCTTGTGGACATCACTTCACAAAATCCCTATTGCACTGCTACAAACGGAAGTATTTTGCTTGAACCGGTGGGAGGTAATCCGCCCTTTGTTTTTGAATGGGATGATTTCCCGGGGGTGGATACCGGCTACCTAGAAAATATTCCAGCCGGCACCTATTCGGTTATGGTTTATGATCAGTTAAATTGCGAATCCCAGATGGAAATTACCCTGGAAACGGAAGATACCGGATTGGAATTGCAGCCGGCCGTTACCAATGAAACCTGCCAGGAAGAAAATGCCATGATCGATCTGAATGTTACGGGTGGAGAAGAACCGTTAAACTTCTTCTGGAATACCGGGCATGAGGGACCTGTTCTGGAAAACGTGGGAGCAGGCACCTATGAAGTTACTGTAACAGATATTTATGGTTGCTACCGGGAAGCTTCTTTTGAAATTACCAACCAGGGCGAGCAGCCGCAGGTAGAAGCACAGGTAACCCATTCTCCCGGATGCGGTCAAAGCGGGGGTTCCATAAACTTAACCCCTGTTGATCCCGAAGCCGGTTACGATTATTTGTGGTCGGGTGGAGAGCAAACCCCGGCCATTGAAAATCTGCCTGCCGGTACCTATGTTGCTGAGATTACTGAACCCCAGTACCAGTGTTTGCTGGAAAAAACTTTTTATGTCAATGATGATGGTTCACCCGGTATTAATTCTCACATCACACATATCTCCTGCCATGGAGAAACTGATGGTGCCATTCAGATTACCATGGATGAGGATGCAAACGATCCCCAGTTTAATTGGAACACCGGAGATAATACCCCTTCAATTGATGATCTGCCTGCCGGATGGTACACCTTAACAGTAACCGATGGGGATTGCGTTGCTGCAGAAACATACGAGGTCATCGAACCCGACCTGCTTGGAGTGGATTATGTGGTAACCCACGTTTCCTGTTATGGCAAAGATGATGGAAAAATTGCACTGCAGGCAACCGGCGGTACCAGTCCATTCAGTTTTTACTGGACCAGCGGAAAGGTAGGCCCGGTTATCGACAGCCTTACGGCCGGAAATTATTCGGTTATGGTTACCGATTACCATTATTGCACCTATGATCGCGCTTTTGAAGTGCTTGAACCCGATATGATCGTGGTGGACGCGGAGGTGGTAATACCCGATCCCGGGCAAAGCAATGGAAGCATTGAACTTGAAGTTTCAGGAGGAACCGGCGGCTATACCTACACCTGGAGCAATGGATCTAACAACCCTGCGATTTACAATTTGCCGGTGGGAGATTACACGGTAATGGTTACCGATGATTCGGGATGCACCGTGGTAAAGACCTTTAATCTTGGCACGACAAACATGGATGACCTCTCCGCCCGACCTGATATTACCATTTATCCCAATCCTGTGGATGACCATTTGCACATCAGGTTTGAAAATCCCGGCAGCGGGAAGCTATCCGTTTCCCTGCTGGATATAAACGGGAAGCCCATCAGGAATATGGGGTCACGTAATTTTGCAGCCGGAGAACAGATGACCTTATTCCTCAGTGGGCTGAATCCGGGAGTATACGTTCTTAATATATCAGGAACAGGCTTAATGATCAACCATAAAATTATCAAACGGTAATCTCTAAACAGATTTGTTTTGCAGGCTGCTTTGCAAAAGGCAGCCTGTTTTTTTTGGGCAGGGATGCTTTTTCGGGTAATTTGGTTTATTTTTGCCTGAATACAAAAAAAATTCTGGAATGGTTTCCGAAATTAAGGCGTTAATATACAAAGAGATATTCCTGGAATGGCAGCAAAAATTTGCTTTCAACGGGGTATTGCTGTATATCATTTCCACAGTGTTTGTCGGATACCTGGCTTTTGAAGGAACCATAGGCACACGTGCCTGGAATGCCTTATTCTGGATTATTTTATTGTTTGCCTCCATTAATGCCATACTAAAAAGCTTTTTGATGGAAGGGGAGGGGCGCATGCTTTATTACTATACCTTGTCCAGTCCGCATGGGGTGATCAATGCAAAGATCATATACAATGCTGTGCTGATGGCGGTGCTTTCCCTGGTCGGTTTTTTTGTGTTTGCTGTTTTTATGGGAGATGTGGTACAAAACAAGGCTTTATTTTTCCTGAATATGATTTTGGGGGTTATAGGGTTTTCGGCGGTGCTGAGCATGGTTTCTGCCATTGCTTCCAAAGCCATGAATAATTTCACGCTGATGGCCGTATTAAGCTTCCCTTTGGTTTTGCCTTTGTTGCTGGTACTTATCCGGGTGAGTGGTGCGGCCATGCAGGGAGCAGTTATTTCGGAACACTTCTCCGACCTTTTGATCATTTTGCTGTTGACAGGCATTACCCTGGTTTTATCTAATTTATTATTTCCTTATATTTGGAAGGAATAGCTTTTTACTGATGCAATTTTTGAAACATAACTGGTGGAAATTACTTGGGATTCTCCTTTTGATCTATGTCATTTTTGGGGGGTTGTTATTTGAAGTACCTGCTTTGCCGGTAGTTCAGCAAACCATTAGAAACATTTATTTCCATGTAGGGATGTGGTTTGCCATGATGTTTATTTTATTTGTTGCACTGGTCTATAGCATTCGTTACCTTCGCCGGTTTCGGCCAATAGATGATCAAAAAGCCCTTGCAGCGGTAAAAACAGGATTGGTATTTGGTGTATTTGGGTTGGTAACCGGTATGATCTGGGCTAAAGCTACCTGGGGTGTTTTCTGGGTAAACGATCCAAAGTTAAATGGGGCCGCGGTGGGGATGCTCACCTATCTTGCCTATCTTTTGCTCAGGGGATCGGTGGAAGATCAGGACAAAAGGGCAAGGCTTGCCGCCGTTTACAATGTATTTGCCTTTGTGTTGTTTTTTGTTTTTATTATGATCCTCCCGAGGATGGCTACCGCTTCAATCCATCCGGGATTAGACGGCAACCCTGCCCTGGCCACCGGCGATCTTGACCCCCGGATGCGAATGGTGTTTTTCCCTGCCATGGCAGGATGGTTTATTTTTGCATGGTGGGTGTTTTCGGTTTACTTTCGAATCGGGCAGGTGGAGGAAAAGATAAAGGAATTGTCAGAAAATTAAATAATTATGCTAGAACAGGACGGTAAAATATGGGTGGTGGCTTTGGTTATGGCCATAATTTTTATTGGTATTGCCGCGTTTTTGTTTTTCCTTGAGTATCGCTTAAAAAGAGCTGAAAAAAAACTCCGGGAATTGGAAGAATCAATGGATCAACCGGATCAAAATAAAGAACCGCAGCCTTCAAGACATTGAAAAAGGGTTTTGGTTTTTTTAATAAAAATTACAGAATGAAAAAATCACATATAGCAGGCTTATTGTTTGTGGTTATTGCCATTGGCGCCATCATCAGCACCGTTTACAATGCCGACACCTATTCCAATTTTTCGGAAGCCAGGGAGCATCCGGGGCGTGAGTTTCAGATCATTGGTGAGCTTGTGAGGGATAAACCCATCGAGGAAAAGGTAGTTGACAATACCCTGTTGTTGACTTTTTTTCTTACCGATAACCAGGGTGAGGAAAACCAGGTGACCTATTTCGGCCCCAAACCCCAGGATTTTGAAAAGATAGACCAGGTAGTAATGATTGGTCGTTTTGAAAAGGATGTTTTTATCGCATCCAGTTTGCTGCTGAAATGCCCTTCCAAATACAATCCCGAAGGGGAAGGAACTACAGAATTTGCAGCACAATAAAAAAAGGCATGACCATTACCTGATCATGCCTTTGTAGCTTATAGAAATTTTTTATGATCTGAGCTTCTCAATAATTTCCGGAAGTTTTTTCACCATGGCCAGTTCCTTCATTTTTTCCCGGGCTTCCTGCACCGGGCTTCCAAAATAGGTTTTTCCCCCTTCAATAGATTTGGACAGACCAGACTGACCCAGCACCACGGCCCCCTTGCCAATGGTAAGGTCTTTCTGAACGCCCACCTGTCCCCACAAAATAACGTCATCTTCAATATTCACGCAGCCTGCAATTCCAACCTGCGCGGCAAAAAGACAGTTTTTTCCGATCACCGTATCATGCCCTACCATGATGTGATTGTCCAGTTTGGAGCCCCATCCTACAATGGTATCTCCGGATGCTCCCTTGTCAATGGTGCAGCAGGCTCCAATTTCCACATTGTCTTCAATAACGGCCCTTCCTCCGCTTTCCAGCTTGTCATAGAATTTTTCCCGGCGCTTGAAATAAAAAGCATCTGCCCCGATCACCGTGCCCGAATGAATGATCACATTGTCGCCAATTACCGAATGATCGTATATGGAAACATTGGGATGAATCAGGCAGTTTTTTCCAATGGTAACATGGTTGCCGATAAAGACACCCGGTTGAATAACCGTTCCTTCCCCAATGTAGGCCGTAGGACTGATCATGCCGCTGGCATGTTCGAAGGGCCTGAATTTTTTGATCAGGGAAACAAAATCCCGGAAAGGGTCATCGGAAAACAGGAGTGCCTTTCCATTGGGTGGAGCAACCTTTTTGTTTATAATAATGGTGGAAGCTGCTGAAGACAGCGCCTTGTTATAATATTTGGGATGATCCACAAATGTGAGGTCTCCGTTTTCCACTTTATGGATCTCATTGATCCCGCTGATTTCAAAATCCGGATCTCCGTCAAATTCAGCATTGATAATACCGGCAACCTTTTTCAGGGTAAGGGCAGGGGATAATTGCATGAGTTATGGGTTTATTTTACTCTTTCGGAATAAGAATTGTCGCGGGTATCAACTTTTATTTTTTCTCCAATTTCAATAAACAGGGGAACATTAACCACGGCACCGGTTTCCATAGTGGCCGGCTTCAGGGTATTGGTTGCGGTATCGCCTTTAACACCGGGTTCAGTATAAGTAACTTCCAGCTCAACGAAGGCGGGTAAATCACAACTCAAAGGAGTTTCGGTGTCGGCATGAAAAGTGATATCAACTTCCTGGCCTTCTTTGAGCAATTGAGGGGCATTGATGATCTCTTCAGGAATCATGATCTGCTCAAAAGTGGAAGTGTGCATAAAATGATAGCCTATATCGTCTTTATACAAAAACTGGTAAGGACGTTTTTCAACCCTTGCGATATTTACCTTCATCCCTGCATTGAAAGTGTGGGGGAGCACTTTACCGGTTTTCAGGTTTTTCAGCTTGGTGCGAACAAATGCCCCTCCCTTTCCGGGTTTCACGTGCTGAAAATCAACAATGGTGTATAATTCGTTATTAAGTTCAAGACATAGTCCGTTTCGGAAATCTGAAGTTGTTGCCATAAAAAGTTACGCGTCAGGTTATTTTTAAATTTTCGGGCACAAAATTAATAAAAATAATTGGCACCTTGGATTTTAGTAAGCTGTGGGCGTAATTTTTATGCCAGTGAATGGATTTTACTAAAGGAGGTATATTCTGCAGGATAATGGTTAGAAGCGATAATCAGGGTACGGTTGCGGCAAAATTCCTTTACAAGATCTTTGTACCACCCGGTGGCATCGCTGTCGAGATTGGCGCAGGGCTCGTCAAGCAAAAGAAGTTTTGCTGAAGACATGATGGCAAGCAGGAGGGAAACCCGTTGTCGCATACCGGAAGAAAAGTGTTTGAGTGGTTTGTTATAATGGACTTTTAATCCGGAAAGTTCTTCCAGGTCTTTTTCGGAATATCCTTCCAAAAAAGGTTTGAATTTTTTCTGAAACCTGATGGCTTCCCTTAAATTAAATTCCTGGATCAGCTCAAGGTAAGGAGAAGCTATGGATATTTGCCTGAACACCTTTTCCGGAGGCACAGGATGGTGGCTCAATTGCCAGGTAACTTCGCCACGGGTTGCAGACAGATAACCTGCAATGATCTTAATGAGAGTTGATTTTCCGGAACCGTTTTTTCCGAGAATAACATGATGCAATCCGGGTTCAAAATCCATGTTCAGATTTTTGAAAACCCATTTATCATGGAATTTCTTGCCAATGTTGGTCAATTTTACCTGCATGATTTCAGGCAGGTTTATTTTTCATTATATGCGTATCCCTTCATAATTCCCCGGCTGGACTGGGAAATAAAACTGAGAATCTCATCCCGTTCGCTTGAGGCGGGCATTTCGGTTTCAATGTAGGTGATGGCCTGGGACACGTTAAGGTTTTTCAGGTAGATCACCCGGTAAATATCCTGGATCTCATTGATTTTTTCGCTGGAAAATCCTCTTCTTCTAAGCCCGATAGAGTTTATTCCGACAAAAGACAGGGGGTTGCGTGCGGCTTTGGTAAAAGGAGGAACGTCCTTTCTCACCAGTGAACCACCTGATATCATCACATGGGAGCCGATATTCACAAACTGGTGAACAGCAGAAAGCCCTCCCAAAATGGCAAAATCGTCAATGTTGATATGGCCGGCAAGGTTGGCGGCATTGGCCAGGATACAGTTGTTCCCGATCACGCAGTCGTGGGCAATATGCACGTATGCCATCAGCAGGCAGTTTTTTCCGACCACGGTTTTGTTATTGGCTTTGGTACCCCGGTTCACGGTCACAAACTCCCTGATGGTAGTATTGTCGCCAATCTCAACAGTAGTTTCTTCCCCGTCGAACTTCAGGTCCTGGGGAATGGCACTGATAACGGCTCCCGGAAAGATCCTGCAGTTTTTACCAATACGGGCTCCTTCCATAATGGTGACGTTAGACCCCACCCAGGTGCCTTCACCAATTTCCACATTTTTATGGATGGTAACAAAGGGTTCAATAACTACATTTCGGGCAATCTTTGCCTGTGGATGAACGTATGCTAAAGGTTGATTCATTATACTAAAAAATTATTTTTTGCTGATTTGGGCCATTAGTTCGGCCTCTGTAACTAATTTGCTTCCCACATAGGCCACAGCGCGCATGTGACAGATGCCCCTTCTGACCGGAGCAATAAGACTCATTTTAAACACCAGGGTGTCACCGGGAACCACTTTTTGCTTAAAGCGAACTTTATCTATTTTCAGAAAGTAAGTGTTGTAATTTTCCGGATCTTCCACAGTTGACAATATCAGGATGCCTCCGGCCTGGGCCATGGCTTCAATGATGAGGACCCCGGGCATTATGGGTTCTTTGGGGAAGTGCCCAACAAAGAAGGCCTCATTCATGGTGACGTTTTTCATTCCCACCACATAGGAATCTCCCATTTCCGTAATCTTATCCACAAGCAGGAAAGGTGGGCGGTGAGGCAGGAACTTCTTAATCTGGTTGATGTCGTAAACGGGCTGGGCATCTGGGTTGTATTTCGGAATGCTTTCCTGCTCCAGTGAGGCTTTGATGTGTTTTTTCAGCTCTTTGGCAAAAAGTACATTGGACGCATGCCCGGGTTTGCTGGCAATGATATGTCCTTTTATGGGTTTGCCCGCCAAAGTAAGATCTCCGATAACATCCAGGAGTTTGTGGCGGGCAGGTTCGTTTACGAAATAAGGTTCCAGGTTGTTCAGGATGCCTTCATCGCGCACGGCAACCGATGGCCTGTTAAACAAAGTGGCCAGGCGGTCAAGTTCTTCCTGTGAAACCTGGCGGTCAACAAATACGATGGCATTGCTCAGGTCGCCTCCTTTGATCAGATCTTTGGAAAGGAGGTATTCCAGCTCATGCAGGAATACAAAAGTGCGACAGGGTGCTATTTGATCTTTAAATTCATTGATGTGATTGAGGCTGGAATGCTGATGTCCCAAAACTCTTGATTGGTAATCGATCAGGCAGGTGATGCGGTATTGATCATCGGGAAGGGCGATCAGTTCACAGTCCTTTTCTTTATGATAGAAGCGAATGGGCTCCTTTATCTCGAAATATTCTTTCAGGGCATTTTGTTCCACGATTCCGGCCTCTTCAATGGCTTCTACATAAAACCGGCTGCTGCCATCCAGAATGGGCGTTTCCGGGCAGTCTACGTCTATAATGGCATTATCGATTCCCATACCGGTAAGGGCTGCCAGGGCGTGCTCTACCGTTGCCACCCTGATCCCGTCTTTTTCAAGCGTGGTACCCCTTGCGGTATCCACTACAAAATTTGCATCAGCCTCGAGGTAGGCATCTTCTCCAATATCACTTCGTAAAAACCGGATACCGGTATTTTCTTCCGCAGGCCTGAAAGTAAGGGTAACGGTATTACCAGTATGTAAGCCAACTCCTTTTACTTTTGCCGGCTGTTTTATGGTTTTTTGTTTTTCATTCATACCTAAAAAAAGAATAATTGTCTGTTAACTGCTAAAAAAAAGCCAATCCTTGTAAAAAGCACCGGAAAAAACAGGCAAATATAGAATATATTTTTTATAAGAAAAAAAGACCTGTGTGTTCTGTTTGATTTATAGGTATTTAAGTTTTTTTATCTCCTTTTCAAGTTCATCAATTCTTTTGGCGAGTTTTTCAAAATTGCGGAAGTAAATAAAAGCTTTTCGATATTTGGAGGCTTCCATGGCCGGAGAGCCCATTATGATTTCCCCGTCTTTAACGTTGGAGGGGACGCCCGTTTGAGCAGCCATTTTTACGTTGTCACCAATGGTAATGTGGCCGCTCAAACCAACCTGTCCGCCGATCATACAGTTTTTTCCAACTTTTGAGGAGCCGGCTACACCGCATTGCGCAGCCATGACCGTATTTTCGCCAATCACTACATTGTGTCCGATCTGGATCAGGTTGTCCAGTTTTACCCCTCTTTTGATAATGGTGGACCCCATAGTGGCTCTGTCAATGGTGGTTCCGGCCCCAATCTCTACAAGGTCTTCAATGATCACGTTGCCAATCTGGGCTACCTTACGGTAATTCTGATCCGACTGGGGAGCAAAACCGAAGCCATCGGCACCAATTACCGCATTGGAGTGAATGGTACATTCACGGCCAATGCTGCCATTTTCATAAATTCTAACACCACTGAAAAGAGTGCTATTGTCACCTATTGTCACATGGTCACCAAGGTAACAATGGGGATATATTTTTACATTTTTTCCAATGGATACGTTATCCCCAATGTATGCAAACTCTCCAATATAGGCAGCACCCTCTATGGAGGCTGTTGGGGAAATAAATGCCAGTTCTGAAATACCGTTTTTTTCAGGAATACTGCTTTTGTAAAGTTCAAGGAGACTGGCAAGGGCATCGTATGGATCTTTTACCCTGACAAGGGTGCAATTCAGGGGTTGCTCAGGCTTGAATTCTTTACTAACAAGGGCAATGCTGGCTCCTGTTTTGTAAATATGAGGAGTATATGCCGGGTTTGATAGAAATGTCAAGCTTCCTTTAGTTGCCTCTTCTATTTTGGCAATCTTACTCACCTTTTCTTCAGGATTTCCCTCAACCTCACCCTGAAGAAAATCTGCTATCTGTCTGGCTGAAAATTCCATTGATTTTGGTTGGTTTTTCCGGGTGCAAGTTACCAATATTTGATTGTATGACAAAGAAGTTTTTTTAAAGGGGCTTTCCTCATTTTTGTCAAATGGGGAGGTTTTTTAGGTTGTTAATTATGGCAGCACCCCTTTAGGATAGCATAAAAAATACTTTTCAACCGTGTGGGAAAGCACACTGATATTGAGCTGGTCACTTGCACTGGCAATATCGGTCAGGTCCCCGGTACGGGAAAGGATGCGGATGCTTCCCACCGCCGGGTCATAAGCATTGTTGCGGGTGGACCCGTGAATTACAAAATAATCGGTTTCAGCATGGGAAATATCAAATAATCTGCTGGTATGCACCCTGATGTTTTCTATGTATTCTTCCGGAAAAGGGGTTCTTTGCATTTCTATGCGAAATAACGTGCGGTTGGTGAGGTTTTTGCACAAACGGCTAAGCACCTGATCTTTATGTTCTGCCCACACTTTAATGGATGCATAAACATCATAATCATCCAGTAGCGAAAAATCTTCGAGCAGGGTAGGGTCTTTTTCAAAATCGGCTTTATAGTATTTTTTCCGGAGCAGTCTTTTCAGGGGTGGCGTGGAAAAAAGATCTTCACCGGCAAGGGCAAGCACTTTTGCCCGCTTAAGGATACTGGTGAGCAGGGTTTCGGCGGCAATTACGGTTTTGTGCAGGTATACCTGCCAGTACATCAGCCTTCGGGCGATGATAAATTTTTCAATACTGTAAATGCCTTTTTCATCAATTACCAGTTGGTCTTTCACAATATTGAGCATTTTGATAATACGGTCCCAGCTGATCACCCCTTCCGATACTCCTGTAAAAAAGCTGTCCCGGTTCAGGTAATCAAGCCGGTCCATATCCAGTTGGCCGGCTACCAGCTGATGAAGAAATTTCTTAGGATAGTTGTTTTTAAAAATACTGATGGCCGTATCCATGCCCTCGTGGTTCTGGTCCTTGAGCCGGTACATAAACATTTCCGAAAGGTCTTCATGATTCATTTGATGCACCAGGGCGTTTTCAAGGGCATGAGAAAAGGGTCCGTGGCCAATATCGTGAAGCAATATGGCCTGTGTGACCCCCAGGGCTTCTTCTTCGCTTATCTCATGGCCTTTAAACCGTAAGATTTCCAATGCCTGTGTGGTGAGGTACATGGCACCCATGGCATGATGAAACCGGGTATGCAGAGCTCCCGGGTAAACCAGGTGGGTGAGACCAAGTTGCTTGATATGCCGCAGCCGTTGAAAAAAAGGATTTTCGATCAGGTCGAAAACGGCTTCATTGGGTACATTGATGAAGCCGTAAACCGGGTCGTTGAAAATTTTTAACTTGTTTACGGTTTTATCGGACATAAGAATTGGGTTTGGGCCGGGATTCCTTTTGGGATTTTTTAAGGCTTACAAAGCTCAAATATCGGTATTTTTAGTTAAATTTGTTCTGGCTGAGAGTAAAATTAGCACACAGTAAAACAGGGTGTTTTTCCCTGAATGGAACCGGTAATGATCCGGTTCTCTTTTTGGAGTAAGGTAAGATATCCCAAAGCAACGTTTTTTCAGCCGCTATTTTTTTTGATATAAATCCGGGATGTTTGATAATGCTATGCTGCAAAGGTTCTTAAAACCATGGCATTCTTAAAGTCCCCCAAAAATATTCAAGTATAATGAGCGTATCCATATTGTGGGTAGATGATGAAATAGATCTGCTAAGGCCCCATATTATTTTCCTGGAAGAAAAGGGGTATGAAGTTACTACCGCAACAAGCGGCGACGAAGCCATTGACCTGGTTGATGAAGAAGATTTTGATATTGTATTTCTGGATGAAAACATGCCCGGCCTGCCCGGTTTAGAAACCCTAACCAAGATGAAAAGCAGCCGGCCGGGGCTTCCCGTAGTCATGATCACCAAAAGTGAAGAGGAGACCATTATGAACGAGGCCATCGGGAGCAGTATTTCCGACTACCTCATCAAACCGGTCAATCCCAACCAAATACTTTTGTCTTTAAAAAAGAACCTGGAAAATAAAAAACTGGTAGGGGAGAAAACCGCCATGGGCTACCAGCAGCAATTCAGGGAAATCAGCATGTCTTTGGGTGGCCGGCTTTCTTTTGAAGATTGGAAGGACATTTACCGCAAATTGGTTTACTGGGAACTGGAACTTGAAAAATCGCAGGACAGCAACCTTAAAGAAATTTTTCGCAGTCAGAAAAGTGAGGCCAACAATGTGTTCTCTTCTTTTGTGGGAAAAAATTACCGGGGTTGGCTGGATGGAAGTGCAGATGAAAAGCCGGTTTTATCCCATACGGCTTTCAGGGAAAAATTCCTGCCTATTATTAAAGAAGATGAAAAAACTTTCCTGATCATTATCGACAATATGCGTTATGATCAATGGAAGGTTATGCAACCTTTGTTTGAAGAGTATTACCGTGTGGCCAAAGAGGATATCTATTGCGGTATTTTGCCAACGGCCACCCAGTATGCGCGAAATGCATTTTTTGCAGGTTTGTTGCCAGGCGAAATTGCCAAGAGGTATCCCAAATACTGGATTGGGGAAGGTGAAGAAGGTACGCGCAATCAATTTGAACCTGAACTTTTTGGCGAACAGCTGCAAAGGCTGGGAGTGAATCTGAAATTCCATTATCATAAAATATTAAACCTGGGGGCGGGTAAAAGGCTGTTGGAAAACCTGAGCAACTATACTACTGCAAAGCTTAATGTATTGGTTTACAATTTTGTGGATATGCTTTCCCATGCCCGCACCGATATGGAAGTAATCAAAGAACTGGCTGATGATGAGGCAGCTTACCGTTCACTTACCATGAGCTGGTTTGATCATTCCCCGCTCAAAGAGATCATCCGTTTTCTTGCCGAAAAAAAGATCAATATCCTACTAACCACCGATCATGGGTCTATCAGGGTAAATGTACCTACCAGGGTGGTAGGCGACAAGAATACCAATACCAACCTTCGGTATAAGGTGGGGCGAAACTTGCAGTACGATCCCGATGAAGTGTTCGAGGTAAAAAACCCTGCAGAAATCTTCCTCCCAAAAACATCGGTAAGCTCAGGGTTTATTTTTGCGCTTGAAAACCGGTATTTTGTTTATCCGAATAATTACAACTACTTTGTAAATTATTATCGCAATACTTTTCAACACGGGGGTGTTTCTATGGATGAAATGCTTATTCCTTTTGTACACTTAACCGCCAGGTAGTCTTTAATATGGAAACCAGGGAAGCTCATCAGGTAAAGCATATTGATCAGCTTGTGGAAGTGGCTGAAAAATTATTGATCACCCACCCAGAAACCAGGCTCTTTGCTTTTTATGGCCCCATGGGTGTTGGGAAAACCACCTTTATTAAAGCCCTGTGCCGGGTGCTTGGGAGTGATGAAATAGTTAGCAGCCCCACCTTTTCTATTGTTAACCAATACCTTACGCAGGGGGAGGAAAGTATTTTTCATTTTGATTTTTATCGCATCAAAAACCTCAGGGAAGTTTATGACATTGGATATGAAGACTACTTTTATTCCGGAAACTATTGTTTTATTGAATGGCCGGAAAAAGTAGAACCTTTGCTCCCGGATTCCTGTAAAAAGGTTTATATGCAGGAAAAAGAAGGGGAGAGAGTGATTGAATTTTGATCTCATATTTTTTTGAAACAAAATACCCGATAAAAACAAAACCATGGAACGTTCGGGAAAAGATTATGTATTATTCAGCAGGGGAGGGCAGTTTATGCCCCAGGAAGAAATGCTGGAAGTAAGAAAGCGTAAAAACCACCTGGTAATTGGTATTCCCCGCGAAACGGCCTACCAGGAAACGCGGGTGGCCCTGGCCCCTCAGGCGGTGTCTCTTCTGGTACAAAACGGCCACAAGATCTGCATTGAATCCAAAGCCGGTGATGCTGCCTATTTTCCGGATAAAGAATACAATGAAGCCGGTGCCAGGATTGTCCATTCGCCGGAAGAGGTCTTTAAATCCAACATCATTCTGAAAGTCGCACCGCTTACCGATAAAGAGCTGGAATATATCCGGCCCGGGCAGGTTATTTTTTCCACGGTTGCCCTGCCCATGCAAAAGGAAGATTACTTTAAAGCCCTGATCAAAAAGAAAGTTACTGCCTTTGCCTTCGAATACATCCGTGATAAAACCAACGCCTTTCCATTGGTGCGAGGCATGAGCGAGATAGCCGGTAATACCTCCATTCTCATTGCCTCTGAATACCTGAGTAATAAAAAATACGGAAAAGGACGCATGTTTGGCGGATTTTCCGGAATTACCCCCACTGAAGTGGTTATTCTTGGTGCCGGTACCGTAGGGGAATATGCGGTACGCGCAGCCATGGGGCTGGGTGCCATGGTCAAGGTTTTTGACAATTCCATTTACAAGCTTCGCAGGCTGCAAAGTTCTTTGAATGTGCCCATTTTTACCTCTATCATACAGCCCAAGGTGCTTTCCAAGGCCCTGAAAACGGCCGATGTGGTGATCGGCGCATTGCATTCCTCCAGGGGACGAACCCCCATTGTGGTAACCGAAGAAATGGTCAGCCAGATGAAATTTGGCAGCGTGATTGTGGATGTGAGCATTGACCAGGGAGGTTGCATTGAAACCAGCCAGGTGACCAATCACAAAGATCCGGTATTTAAAAAGTATGATGTTACGCATTATTGCGTTCCCAATATAGCCTCCAGGGTTCCGCATACTGCTTCCTATGCTTTCAGTAATTTCTTTGTTCCTGTGTTTTTATCCGTTGGGGAGGAAGGAGGCCTGGAAAACATGCTCAAACGGGATCCGGGAGTAAGGCAGGGCGCTTACCTCTTTAACGGAATACTTACCAATCAATATATCGGGGAATGCTTTAACCTGCCCTACCAGGATATTGACTTGCTGATGGCTGCCTTTTAAAGCAACTTTTCCAAAAAAAAACCAACCCGGCGAAAATCGGATTGGCAATGTTTTTTTGTGACTCGGCTGGGGTTCGAACCCAGGACCCCATCCTTAAAAGGGATGTGCTCTACCAGCTGAGCTACCGAGTCCTGATTGTTATAAGACAGATAAAAATAAAAAAGTGACTCGGCTGGGGTTCGAACCCAGGACCCCATCCTTAAAAGGGATGTGCTCTACCAGCTGAGCTACCGAGTCATTTTTTGTCGCAGGAATTTAATAAGAACGAAAGAAAGTACCCTGTTTTTTTGAGAGTGCAAAGGTAATTTCTAATCCGAAAAAAGCAAAGTTTTTTTGGGATTAAATTTTCTAATCACCTGATTGTGGCTGATACCAGGGATTATAACCTACCTACTCTAAAACCTCATGTCGCTCAAATTCAGCCTTTTCGTTGAATAGCTTACGGTAGGTTACCAGCGTGAATGCTTTTTTTGAGCCGATGTGCTCAATGATATTGATCATTTTGGGGTTGAAATCGCCAATCCAGGTAATGTAAAGGTCTTTGTAAAATTGTTTTTTCTCCACAATGTTTTTCAAGGTCATGATCAGGGCGCTTTCCAGCCCCTTGTTGCGGTATTCGGGAACAATACCAAATACCAGTCCGTAGATAGTGCGGCATTTACCCCTCCAGCGGTGGTAAAGGAATTTTAATTTGCCCCATAAATCAAGTTTTCCATTAACATATCGAAAAAGTTGGTTCAATTCGGGAATACTTACAAAAAATGCAACCGGACGGTTTTCGTGGTAACCGAAGATCACCAGTTCCTCATCCACCACCTGCCTCATGTTGTGAAAGGTTTTCAGGGCCTGCTCCCTGGTCATGGGTTTGAAATGCTTGTGAGAGTTACTCCATGCCTGATTATAGATGGTCATGAAATCCTCTGCATACTTGTTGATATTTTTGAGCTTCATATGCTCAAAGTAATAGCCCTGGGTACTGATCAGGCGTTCGTATTTTTTTTCAAGAATGGGAGGAAGTACGGCATTTGTATTAATCCGGTAAATATATTGATTGTAAAAATTTTTAAACCCATAGGCTTCAAAAAGATCTTTGTAATAGGGGGGATTATAGTTCATCAGGTAGGGGGGGCGTTTTTCCTGCCCCTCCACCATCAAACCCCAGAATCTTTCTTTTTCCCCAAAATTAACAGGACCGTCCATGGCTTCCATTCCTCTTTCTGAGAGCCATTCCTTGCAGCGGTCAAAAAGCAGGAAGGCGGCTTTTTGGTCATTGATACATTCAAAAAAACCCATGCCGCCGGTTGGCTGCTTAAAAGTATAGGCAAGTTTTCCAATAATAAATGCCGCTACCCGGCCGATCAGCCGGCCCTGCTCATCTTTCAGAATCCAGCGGATGGCTTCCCCGTTCTCAAACTGGGGGTTTTCTGCAGGGTCAAATACGGCCTCAATGTCCTTTTCAAGGTGAGGTATCCAGTTTTTATCTGCTTTATAAATGAAGCGGGGTACCTGCAAAAATTCTTTGGCATCTTCCCGGGTGTTTACTTCTTTTAATTGCATAATTTACAATTTGAATTATACAAATGTAAATATTCCTTAATCTTTTGGAAAGGTTTTTTTTACACGGAAATTTACAGGATATAAAAAATCTCCGTAGGTTTGTGTTAAAATATAAGTACCATGAAGGACCTCAGAAACAAGGTAATAATCATTACCGGGGCATCATCGGGAATTGGAAAAGCCCTGGCTGAAGAAGCACTTTCCCGGGGATCCAGAGTGGTGATGGCTGCGAGGAATTTTGATGCCATGAAACAGTTGGTGGAGGAAAACAATTTCCTGCCAGAAAACTATTTGATTGTTAAGGCCGATGTTTCCCAAAAGCAGGAATGCAAAACACTGATTGAAAAAACCATTGAGCATTTTGGGGGTATTGATATTTTGATCAATAATGCCGGGATTTCTATGCGGGCATTGTTCTCAGAATCCGGGCTTTCGGTGATAGAAAAGCTCATGACAGTAAATTTCTGGGGTGCAGTATATTGCACTCATTTTGCCCTACCCTGGTTGTTGAAATCTAAAGGCAGCGTGGTGGGAGTTTCCTCCATTGCCGGGTACAAGGGCCTCCCTGCGCGGACGGGTTATTCCGCTTCCAAGTTTGCTCTGCAGGGGTTTTTGGAATCCCTGCGCATTGAAAACCGAAACAATGGCTTGCATGTGCTTATTGCCTGTCCCGGGTTTACCGCATCCAATATTCGAAAAACCGCGCTGGGTAGCGATGGCAACCCACAGGGGGAATCTCCAAGGGAAGAGAGCCGAATGATGTCGGCACCGCTGGCCGCCTGGCATATCCTTAGGGCAATCCAAAAACAAAAACAGACTCTGGTGCTTACCCGCCAGGGAAAACTTACCGTTTTGCTGAATAAATTTTTTCCCGTATGGGTGGACAAACTGGTGTTTGACCACCTGGCCAAAGAACCCGATACGCCTTTGAAGTGATCTGCATTTTTCCGATAAATTAAAGGACGGCAAGGAATAAATATTTATATTTGTTATTAATGATAGCAATTCCAACCCAAAAATTATATTCCCATGAAAGAGAATTTAGCAATTAAGCCGTTGATTGGTTTTGGTGACCTCAAATTTGGCGCAACCAAAAAAGAAGTAGAGGAATTCTTTGGCTCTCCCCAGGAAGTGGAAACCCTTGATATGGAAGGAGAAGACGGGCAAGTAGAAGTCTGGAGCTATTGGGACCAGGGACATTCTGTTTATTTTGAGAAAGAACTTAAGGATATCTGTTCGAACTTTGAAACGGATAATGAAACCGCCACCCTTTTTGGCAAAGAAGTTTTTTCATTATCAAAAGAAGAGATTGTGGGGTTAATGAAAGAACAAGGTTATGAAACTCAAGAGGAAGAAAAAGAAGACGAAGAACTGATCCTTTTTTTCCCGGATGCCCACATGCAATTCGTATTTGAAAACGATGACCTTATTTTGGTGAGCTGGGCGGTGGCCATGGATGACAATGAAAAAGTGCTTTGGCCGTAATAATAGTGGTGTAGAAAGTTTTTATTTTATGGTTTCAGGCAATAATGACCCCATGAAAGAACCCATTTCATGAGAAAATTATATCCCCTTAAATTTAAACCCATTTTTAAAGACAAAGTATGGGGCGGACAACGCCTGCATAAGCTTTTTGGTAAGGATTTTTCTCCCTTGCCCAACTGTGGAGAGTCATGGGAAATCTCCGGGGTTAAAGGCAATGTTTCCCTGGTACAAAATGGCTTTCTGGAAGACAACAACCTTCAGGAACTTATTGAGGTATATATGGGTGACCTGGTTGGTGAAAAAGTTTTTGGGCAATTTGGTGATACTTTTCCTTTGCTGGTAAAATTCCTTGACACCAACGATTACCTTTCCATACAGGTGCATCCCGATGACAAACTTGCCCGGGAACGCTATAAAAGCAAAGGGAAAAGTGAGATGTGGTATGTGGTTCATGCCGATCCCGGGGCAGAGATCATTGCCGGATTCAAGCATGATGTGGATCCCGATACGTATTTGCATCACCTGGAAAATAATACCCTTAAAGAAATTCTGAATGTGGAGGAAGCCCGGCCCGGGGATGTGTTCTATATTCCGGCCGGAAGGATCCATGCCATTGGTTCAGGCATTACCCTTTGCGAAATTCAGCAAACCAGCGATATCACTTTCCGGGTGTATGACTGGGATCGTCCCGGGCAGGATGGCAAGCTGCGTGAACTGCATACCGATGAGGCATTAAATGCCCTGGATTTTAAAAGCCTGCCGGAATACAAAACCCTTTACCGGGAAGAAACCAACGGATCTGCTCCATTGGTTGATTGCCCCTATTTTACTACCAACCTGCTGAACTTTAACCGTAAAATTCAAAGCGATTATTTTTTCCTGGATTCCTTTGTGATTTTCGTTTGCCTGGAAGGGGATTTCAGAATCGTTTATCCCGGGGGCAGTGAAAAGGTAAAAAATGGTGAAGCTGTGGTGCTGCCTGCGGAAATAAAAGCCGTTGAGCTGATTCCGGATAAACCCTGCAGGGTGCTGGAGTCTTATATAAAATAAATTAACCCTTTTTTTATAATCATTTGACTTATCCAGTTTCAGGCAGGAAATTCTCCGAACAGGGATTTGATTTTTCGGGCGCGGTAATCAAAAATTTTCTTAAGCTTTTTTTCAACCATCAGGCGGTTGATTACTGAACCGATCCAGCCGTATAAAACCTTGTAGTGGATGCTGTCGATCATTTCCACGCCCCCTTCCACCTTACGGATGTAGTGCTTATGATGCCAGAACATGTATGGCCCAAGGCGCTGTTCGTCCACAAAAAATTCAGGTTCCAGAGCGTGGGTAATCTCGGTGACCCAGGTCAGGGGGATACCCAAAAGGGGTTTCACAGTATAAACAATGATCTGTCCGGGGTGCAGTCTCTTCGGTCCTGAATATGAGCGTACCACAAAGCCCATGTCTTCCGGGGTAATTTTCTGGAGGTTATATGGATCGCTGAAAAATTTCCAGGCTTTTTCGGGGCTGATAGGTACAAGTTGCTTTCGGAAAAGATGATGAATCGCCATGCGGTTTTTTAATCAATCATGCTGGTTATTTTTTTATCTTCCGGCTTGGTGCGCGATGGAAATACGGCAAGCAATTCGCCGGACTCATCCACCAGGTATTTGTAAAAGTTCCATTTGGGGGCTCTGCTGTTCCATCCGTTCAGGTTTTTATCGGTCAGCCATTGAAAAACCGGGTGCTTGTTGTCTCCTTTTACCGACATCTTTTCACTCATCAAAAAACTTACCCCGTAATTTTTCTGGCAGAAAGCAGCGATCTCCTCATTGTTGCCGGGTTCCTGCCCCAAAAAGTCATTGGCCGGAAATCCAATAATAACAAGATCTTCTCCATGTTTTTGGTGAAGGTTTTCCAGTCCTTCATATTGCGGTGTGAAACCACATTCAGAAGCGGTGTTTACCACCATTACCTTTTTGCCTTTAAAGTCGGAAAAGTGTATGGGTTCTCCTGAAAGGGAAGTGGTTTTCAGCTCGTAAAACGAGGTTTTGCTCTGTGCTGCTTCCGGCTTCTTTTTTACGCCACAGCTGAACATCATGCCAAACATTGATAAAATAGACATATATTTAAGGACTTTTGGATACATCTGTTTAACTATTTTATTTGACTTTTAAACAGCTAAAGATGTGTGAATGTTTAACGGATGCTTGCCTGTCTGCAGATGATGCCCAGTTTATAAAGGTCAAAAAAGAAAAGACGTGAAGGAGGTTCGTTGAGGTGTTTTACAATGGGTTTTTCCATCAAATTGAAAATAAGGCCATAAGCCCTGTAAAAGTAAAACCTGCGCAAATTCTCATAGGTTTTTAATACCCTGACCATATTGCTCAGTTCGGGGTCTTTATCCATCATGTGATAGATCTTTACCAGGTTTTTAATGCCCTCCCTGGTTTTTCTCAGAAACTCTTCTGCGGTTTCCAGACCGATATGAAGCAGGGGGTTTTCAATATGATGGATGGCAATACCATTTTTTTTCAGTTCAAACCCAAACAAAGTGTCTTCATGCCCATAACCTTTCAGGTTCTCATTGAAAGGGAATTTTTTCACCAGTTCTTTAGAGATCAGGAAATTATTGGTCATGAAGGAATGGTTGGGATTTTTACTTCGCTCGGCAGCGCTTTTTACTTCCCTATTTACTCCAAAAAGCCAACGCAGGTAGGTATTGTCGTTTGGTGGGTCGGGCTGGTAACTCCGTCCACCACATACTACCGGGTTTTCAGGAGCAACATCCAGGTATCGGCCAAGGTAGTGATTGTCGGGCACGGCAGAATCGCAATCCATAAAAATAAGATGGGGATAGCGGGCCATTGCTGCCAGAAGATTACGTATTTTGCTGCGGCCTGTATTTTCAGGAAGCTCCTCGTACCTGACCAGGGGAAGCTTTTTCAGTACCCTGTTCCTGATCTTGAAATCTTCAGATGACCCGTCATCCAGCAAAAGGATCTCAATGGCTTTATCCAGTTCCAGGGCTTGGCGATGCAGGTCCTTTACCAGCCTGGTAATGTCAAAATTATATACAGGAATGCAGATGCTGAGCATGAAAGCGGGCTTTTACCTGAAACAAATATATGACAAATTTATTTATTGTTAGCGTTCATGTGTTATAATAAACCGCTGGCAGTCTATGCTTTACGATAAAAGGTACCGAATGGCTTAAATTGTAAAGGTTTTCTGTTATTTTTGCAAAGAAACAAAACGAGATGGAAGCAATCAACTGGCAGGGTTTTTTGATAGGGCTGGCCGCTTTTTTCATGATCGGAGTATTTCATCCGGTAGTGATCAAAATGGAATACCATTTTGGCCGTAAAAGCTGGTGGGCACTTTTCATACCCGGAGTTTTATGCGTAATGGCTTCTTTGTTTTTTTCTTCCCTGGTTTCCATTCTTCTTGGTTGCCTGGGTTTTTCTTTTTTTTGGAGTACTCTTGAAATGTTTTACCAGCATGAAAGAGTATTAAAGGGCAGGGCAAAACGCAATCCCAAAAGGAACGATTATGATTGAAACCAGTTCGTGGCTTGTTGGAGGAATGAATCTGGATGGGCTGCTTGCCGGGGCCGCCACCCTGTTTATCATATGGCTTACACGCTATGCCTGCATAAGGGGCGAGTATTATTTCAGAAGAAGTTTTCGTTATGTTTTCTTACTATTTGGTTTGGCTGGGGTCCTTTTTTCGTTGATAATAGGAAATTTGCTGGTTTCTGCTATTTTTGCCGTTTTTGGTTTTGCCAATCTTTGGGGCATACACGAAGTCATTGAACAGGAAGAACGGGTTAATAAAGGCTGGTATCCCCGGCGTGTCATAAAAAAAAATAGAAGATAAATGTTTTTGTTTGGTTTTTTTGCCTCACCACTGCCATATATCCTGCTGATGTTGTTTTCGATGTCGGGATATGCCATGGTTTACCTGCAGGGTAAATCAGCAGTAGAGAATGATCCTGAACGGCAGGAAAACCAACAGGAATATACTTCCTTTGAAATTCCGGAAAAGGAGGAAAATCCTGTATTTTATTTTTCGGAAATTCAGGATGAAATTGTTGAAGATCAACTTTCGATATTGACTTTTTCAGGTTTTTTTCTCCTTATTGATCCACCCCTGGATTTAAATTCCCGGAAACTTGTAACCCCTCTTCTTTCCAGGCCTCCGCCTGCTTTTTCCTTTCTTTAATACGCCCTGGTGACCCGCAAGTCTGTTCTGGCTGATTGATTTTTTTCCGGTATGAGCCGGATACATGTTAAATTCAGTTTAATTCAAATTGTCGGGCACTATCCTTCAAAAAATTAAATGTTTTATTCCCGGAGCATAACTTTCTCCGGCAAAAGAAGTTACCATGAAAAAAATCGGATGGTTTGTACCGTTCATTATACTGTTGCATATTTTTCCCAGCTTAAATGCCCAGATCGTTTACGAAGCAAGCGATACCACACGTTTACCCGAAGTATACCTGGAAGAAACAGAAATAACTTCCATGCGGGAGTCGGGCCGCATCAGTGCCCTTCCCCTGAGCGCGGGTGTATTGGATATGCAGGAACTGCATCGTCAGCAGACAAACTCCCTGAAAGAAACCGGCACTTTTATTCCTAACCTTTTTATGCCCGATTATGGTTCCCGGCTTACTTCTCCGGTATACATTCGCGGTATCGGCTCCAGGATCAATGCCCCTTCGGTGGGGTTGTATGTTGACAACATCCCGTATTTTGAAAAGTCGGTATTTGAATTTAACCTGTTGAATGTAGAAAGGATAGAGGTTTTAAGGGGTCCGCAGGGCACTCTTTATGGTCGAAATACCATGGGAGGGCTGATCAACGTTTACAGTACTTCGCCCTTTAAATTCCAGGGCACCCACCTGCACCTGACCGGAGGGAATCCTGCCTATCTGAACACCGGGGTATCACACCAGCAATTGCTTTCGGACAATGCCGGCCTTTCGGTAAGTGCAGGGTTAAACCGTCACGATGGATTTTTTAAAAATGAATATACAGGCAATATGGCCGATCAGCACTTTTCTGCCGGCAGCCGTGTAAGACTTTCCTGGCAATTATCGCCTGAATGGCTTGCAGAGTTCACCACCCATTCCGAATACCTTGATCAGGGAGGATATCCTTATGCATTGCACGACAAACAAACAGGGGTTACCTCTGAAGTAAGTTACAATGACCCCTCATCCTATTCACGCCTGATGAACTCCAATGGCTTGCTTTTTAATTATTCCACCCCCCGGGTCATGATGCAGTCGGTTTCGGCTTTTCAATTTTTTAGCGACAACCAGTCTATTGACCAGGACTTTACCCCGGCCGACCTGGTGTTTGCGATACAGGAACAATCACAATACATGCTTTCACAGGAAATAACCGCCCGAAGCAATCACAACGATCGCTATCAATGGGTTTTTGGGGTTTTTGGCTTTTACCAGCAGCTGGACAACGATCTGGATATACAATTTGGAGAAGATGCAGTGGCTTTCGGTATGGTACCCGCAGAGATGTCGCGCCTGCAATATTCCTCCAACAGGATCCACGGAGCCGCAGTGTTTCATCAATCAACACTTAAAGGTTTAATCCTGCCGAAACTGTCACTGACTGCAGGAGTCAGGCTGGATTATGAAAAAGCCACCCTCGATCATCTGGGATATATGGAGGCGGATTTTGAAACACCCCCACCGGTTGATTTTGAAAGCGCCCTTGATTTTTATGAGGTGTTGCCCCGGTTTGCCCTGCTATACGACCTTTTCGATGAGACAAACTTTTTTGCGGCCATTACCCGTGGATATAAAACGGGCGGATTTAACGTGATTTTTGAAAGTGAGCAAGACCGGAGTTTTGATCCGGAGTTTTCCTGGAATTATGAGATTGGGATCAGGGGCGTTTTCTTAGACAACCGCCTGAACCTGGAAACGGCCCTGTTTTATATTGACTGGAAAAACCAACAGATTTATCAAATGCTTCCAAGCGGACAGGGCGCTATGCTGAGCAATGCCGGGGCATCTGTTTCCAAAGGCGCAGAGGTCCAGGCAAGGGCATTGCTGACTTCCCGGTTAAAGCTTACCGCAAATTATGGCTATACCCATGCTACCTTCAGCAAAAACCAGCCCCATGATGGGGCGGACTATTCCGGCAATTATATTCCCTATATCCCCAGGTTCACTTTCTTTGGAGGGTTGCAATACCGTTTACCGGTAAATGCCCGAATCCTGGAAGCTTTATTGATCAATGGCGGATACCAGGTTGTGGGCAGGCATTACTGGAATGAAGCCAATTCTTTTCATCAACCTGCTTACGGACTGATCAATGCCATGCTCACATTAGAAATGAGAAACTTTTTTGTTGACCTTTGGGCCAGAAATATTGCCTCAGAAGATTATCATTCCTTTTCTTTTTCAGCTTTGGGAAACAATTATGTACAGCAGGGAAGACAGGCAACTTTTGGTATGAACCTGCGTTACAATTTTTAACGGATGCTTTCTCAACGAAACGGAAAACTCTTTACCCTGCTCAGCTTATATATGGCCCAGGCCATCCCGATGAGCTTTTTTACTACAGTGGTGCCGGTAATTATGCGGCAGCAGCACTACTCCCTGGAAGCCATCGGGTTGATGCAACTGGTGAAATTGCCCTGGGTCCTTAAGTTTTTATGGGCACCATTGGTAGATCGCACAGGGAGTTCTACCGGCGGTTATAAAAAATGGATTTTCTTTTCGGAGGGATTTTATGCAATCACGGTTGCAGCCATAGCCTTTTTCAGCCTGGAGCATCAGTTTACCGTTATCATTGTAATGATGGTACTGGCCATTACTGCATCTGCTACCCAGGATATTGCCACCGATGCATGGGCCATTCTCACCCTCAAAAAAGAAGAACGCAGTCTGGGAAACAGTATGCAGTCAATGGGTTCTTTTTTTGGATCCATGATTGGCAGCGGTGCACTGTTGGTGGTTTATCATTACCTGGGTTGGTTTTGGCTGCTGCTGGGTTTATCGTTGGTGGTACTGGCAGCCTTGCTGCCCCTGGTTTTTTTCAGACCCGAAACCGTTATCCGCAAACGGCCCCGAAGCAAATCCGTGTCATTTAAAGATATTGGAAGTTTTTTTTCACAGCCGGGGATCTGGCCGCAGTTGGCTTTGCTGGCAGTTTTTCACTCTAGCCTCATTGGCATCATGACCATGGTAAAGCCTTTTATGATCGATCTGGGGTATACCGTAAAAGATATCGGGATCATTTCCGGGGTCTTTGGCACCGCCATGGGAGCCCTGTTTGCCATGTTAGCAGGATGGATCATGAGAAAAATCAACCGCCGCCGGTCCGCCCTGCTTTTTGCCGCCCTGAATATTTTGCCGGGTTTATTTTTTCTGATCATGAGCCCCCTTATTTGGCTCCCTCCATTGATGTTTGCCGGGGTGGCTTTTTTATGGGGAACTTATGGAATGGGAATGGTGTTCGTTTTTACCATCGCCATGGACCGGGTGCGGCATTGCCGCGAAGGAACGGACTTTACTCTTCAAATTGTGATCGTTCACCTGGGCAGCCTTACATTGGCCGTATTGAGCGGTAAAATCGCCGGAACCTTTTCCTATGAAGGCCTTTTCTTTTTCAGCATCCTACTGGGGATATTCACATTTCTGCTGGCCTGGTTTCGTTTTTTCGGAAAGGATGAACATCCCGGGCAAAAAACCTCCTCAGAGAATAAAAACGAACAAAGTCCATAAAGCCTGATTGACGATAACCAGAAAAGATGAAACTTTATCCAGAGAAAAACAATCATATGATGGAAACATACCGACAGACCAGGGTATTGATCATAGGTGCCGGACTAACCGGGCTGACCCTGGCTTATTACCTGAAAAAAAAGGACATAGATTTTATCATTTTAGAGAAAGAAGAGCGACCCGGGGGAGTCATCAGGACTTTTCAGGAAAAAGGGTTTGTCTATGAGGCTGGGCCCAATACCGGAGTTCTGAGCAACTTTGAGTCGGTGGAACTCTTCCGGGATTTGGAAGGGAAATGCAGGCTTGAAATTGCCAATCCGGAAGCCAAACGGCGTCTGATCTGGAAAAAAGATAGTTGGCATGCCTTACCTGCAGGATTATCACAGGCAGTGAAAACCCCTTTGTTTACCTTTTCTGATAAATTGCGTTTGCTGGGCGAGCCATTTCGCTCAAGGGGAAAGCAGCCTTTGGAAAGTGTGGCCGGGCTGGTAAAGCGGCGCATGGGCAAAAGTTTCCTGGATTATGCCGTAGATCCTTTCATTTCCGGTATTTATGCCGGAGATCCTGACTACCTTATCACCCGCTATGCCTTGCCAAAACTTTACAACCTGGAGCAAACCTATGGCAGTTTCATCCGGGGAGCATTGAGAAAAAAGCTGGTTGAAAAAATACCCCAGCCGCCCAAGGAGGTTTTCTCTGTGGAGGGAGGCCTGGAAAACCTGATAAAAGCACTGGAAACCCGGGTTGGTAAACAAAACATATTTTATGGTGCCGGCCAAACCCGGGCAGGGGTTGCGCCAGGCGGCTACAAAGTACAAACGATTGCCTCCGGCCAACAAATTGAAATAGATGCCCAAACTCTTGTATCTACGGTGGGAGCCTACCACCTGACTGAACTTTTCCCTTTCATCCCTCCCCGTGATATAAATATCCTCGGGCAGTTGAAATATGCAGGGATTGTCCAGATGGTCCTTGGGTTTGACAACTGGACCGGATGCAATCTCAATGCTTTTGGCGGGCTGGTGCCATCGCGGGAAAAAAGAAAAATTCTGGGTGTATTGTTTACCTCTTCCTTTTTAAGCCGGCGCGCCCCGAATGGGGGTGCCTTGCTGAATGTATTCCTGGGAGGGATGAGAAACCCAGATTACTTCGGGCTCTCTGACCAGGAGATTATTCGGATTGTAAAAGAGGAACTCCTGGAGATGATGGAACTGCAGGAATTTAATCCTGCTCTTGTAGAGGTTTTCCGGTATAAACATGCGATTCCCCAATACGGGAAAGATTCACAGGAAAGGATCGATACCATTTTAAAACTGCAACAATCTTATCCGGGTTTGATTCTTGCCGGGAACATTCACGAAGGGATCGGCATGGCCGACCGGATTGCCCAGGGCATGCGGATTGCCCAGGGTTTTGTTGATTATCCCTGAAACAGCACTTCCGGGTTTTTTAAGCCGGAAAACCAAGCATATCAAAATATTATATTATTTTCGCTATTGGTCTTTGTTGTTAGCTGAAAACCTGAAGAAATTTTTGCGAATTCTTTGGGCAGGAAAAGATAATTGGTAGCAGATGAGGATAATTTTTTCTCCGGAGTATAAAGATCAAAAATCCATGATTCTGAAGCTGATCAGGAAATTTGATCAGGAGGGTGAGGAGTGCGGTCCCGGCAAAAGGAATACCGTAAAGGTTTTTCGCACTCCCAATCCGGATATCAATATCAAAAAATTCCAGGTTCCTATTTTTTTAAACCAGATAGCTTACCGTTATTTCCGTAAATCCAAAGCACAGCGTTCATATGAATATGCATGCTTTTTGCTGAAAAACGGATTCAGTACCCCGGCACCCATCGGTTTTGTGGAAGAATCGGGAGGATTTCTTTTCAAGTCCAGTTATTACATTTGCGAACATATTTATCCTGATCTGGTTTTTAATGACCTGATTGACGATCCCGGTTACCCCCACCGGGAAAGAATTGTACGCGAATTTACCCGGATGACTTTTCGTTTGCATGAGCATGGAATTGAACTCCTGGACCACTCTCCGCACAACACCCTTATTAAGATTAATGAGCCCGGCAAGCGCTATGATTTTTACCTGATCGATCTTAACCGGATGAAATTCCGCAAAGGGATGAATATGAAAACCCGTCTGAAAAACTTTTCACGGGTAGCCATCACCGAAGAAATTGCAGTCCTGATCAGCGATGAATATGCCCGCCTGTCAGGTATGCCGCATAGGGAAGTGTTTGACCAGATATGGCGCCATGCCCGACGCTTTGTAAGTTTTAAAGAAAAGAAAGAGGTTTTTAAAAAAAGCCTGGGAATGGCAAAGGGCGATATCTCTTAGTCTGCCTGCCTGGAAAAAATAATCCTTGCCTTTTTTTGGCCAGGGACCTTCAAATAAGCTTTAACCAAAAATCCATTCGAAAAAAGCCTGGCGATTTTTTCCCTGGCTTTAAAATCAGGTTTTTCTCCGGCCATTATTTCTGTAGTCTGGGTATTTTCAGGTTTTGGCAACTTTCTTTTCAAAGGATTTTTATTCAGTTTTTTTTCCATAATGAACCTTGCATCCCTTACAGGATCATTCCCAAAATAATCCATACGGTAATCCACAATATCAAAACCTGATTGCAACCGCATAATGATGCTGGCCATGTTTTCCGGTCTGACCGAAAGCAGCAGCCTGGTTTTATTATGTTCCAAGGCGGTTTTTTCCTGCTCACGGCCCATGGCGCTGCCCAGTTTTAACCTTCTGTAATCTGGCATTAACATGGTGCCGTATAACAATGCCGTAGTTTTTTCCAGAAAAATACGCGGAGGGATTGACTCAAGAACCAGCATGCCTGCACCGGCCAGTTTTTCTCTTTTCTTGCAGGCAATAAGACCTCCCTGCAATGCTATGGCCCTAAGGACTTCATAAGATATGCCCTGATGGGGAGCCAACAGGGCATCGTCAAGCTCCTTAATTTGCTGTATTTCCTTTTCATGGAAAACCCTTTCGAGTAAAAACTCCCCACGGGACGTTAGGATCTTTTTTACCATAACCATAGCTATTGAAAACAGGGATTCCGGGAATTTTTTCTAAAATTAGCCCAAATCCAACAAATTATTTAATTAATTTCAGGGCCAGTTTTAAACCGGCCCCGGAAATTAAAACGTTCACCATACAAAATTAATTTATCCCCGATGAAATATGTATCACCGGTTGTCCCTTTTGAAAAGGCTTTGCTCAGGGAACGTACCCGCAGGGAATACGGATTAAGTTACGGGCAATTGCCAATTGCCGGTGAGAAGGAACTTAAAAACCTGGAACAACAGCGCCGCTTTTTGTTGGAACGCCTGAGCAACCTGGGTGCTACATTTGGTTTTAGCAACACCAAGCTGGATTGCCGCAACCTGTCTCCTGGATGCCGCATTTGCGGGGAAGGGCACTGGTCCTGCCTGTTTATTAACAACCGCTGCAATGCAGACTGCTTTTATTGCCCGGCCCCCCAGAACCAGCATGCCGAGCCTTCCACCAACAACCTTACCTTTTCCCATCCGGTAGACTACATTGATTACCTTGAAAAGTTTAATTTCAAAGGTTGCAGCATCAGTGGAGGAGAACCTTTCCTGGTTTTTGATAAGACCCTAAGGTATGTCCGGAGTATTAAAAACCGGTTTGGTTCAGGGATGTATGTTTGGCTTTATACCAACGGGCTTTTGGCAGATGAGCCAAAACTAGCTGCACTCAGGGATGCAGGACTCGATGAAATACGCTTTGATATTGCCGCTTTGGGTTATAAGGCGGAAAAGCCGGCATTGGCTGCCCGTTATATCCCCAACGTCACGGTGGAGATCCCGGCCGTGCCCCACCACCTTGACCGCTTGCTGGAAGCGCTTCCCTTGCTAGGCAGCGCAGGGGTAAAGTTTCTGAACCTTCACCAGATGCGATGTACCGCACACAATGCAGAAAAACTGGTAAAACGAGGCAGTAACTTTATTCATGCAGGCAAACTGCTGGTTGCCGGATCGGAAGTCACAGCCCTGAAGGTGATGCAAAAAGTGCTTGAAGAAAACCTTTCCGTTCATGTAAACTATTGCAGCTTTATTTTTAAGCATACCCATCAGAATCTTGCCGCCAGGAAGCGGATCGCTGCAGACATGTGCCGGCCCTGGGAAGATATAACCCCGTCGGGTTTTATCAGAGAAATTTCTCTGAAGGGAACCCTGGCTGAGCAAGCCCGGCAGCTACTTTTTGATAATCGCATTTCTGAGGGCGAATACGCCTGGCATCCCAGGTCAAATGCCCTTTATTTCCGGCTGAAACACTGGCCCTTGCTCCAGGGAATATCTGAAGGTCTGCATATAAGTTATGCCTGTTCCAGCCTTTATGACCGGGTTTCCTATGCCAACCCCTTTAAAGAGTTTCCTTTAAACAGAAGCCGGAAAATATTCGGGGAAAGGTATTATGTGATGAGAGATTATGTATGCGGACCGGTAGAGAAAGTGTTGCTTGATGAGTTGAGTGCAATGCGGGATATAGATGATTTTGACGCATTTGTTTCCCGAATGGAAAAACAACACTCCCTGACTGAAAAAGACCGTATGGGGCTTTTAAATATTCGCAACGGGGAATT
>SL_3KL_010_SEDDRAFT_10000438_pt1 | contig 34114 bp, 30 predicted proteins | sample SodLakKL_010_SED_2_FD_10381 | JGI IMG/M metagenome (IMG submission 10381) | reverse complement strand
TTCCGTCCCTGGCCACCACCCTTCAAAGCTTCACCCCCTTTGACTTCGATTACGCTTTCCACCGAACCGCCTATCGCGCGGAAAACCAGTCTGTGGGTCTGGAGGACAGTGGTTACTTGAAGCTGCTGTCGACAAACACGTGGCCCGACTCGATAAGGCTTGCTCGCTCTTCACGAGTCCGCTCCACGAAGGTGCCGCCGTCATCGTCCGCGGGAGGAGATCCGGCACGCAGCCAGACCCAGCCGTTGCGACCCTTGTTCTTGGCCATGTAGACGGCGATATCGGCCAGCTGAATTGCCTGCTCCCAATCGAGCAGTGCGGGTCGTTCATGGAAAAACGGAAAGGTCGCGATACCCACAGAACAGGTGGGGACAAGCACCTCCACCTTCTCGTTGAGTTTCACTTCGTGACCTCTCGTCGCATTGACGATCCGATCGGCAAGGTTGCGCGCCAGGCTCGCTTCGGCGTTGCGGGCCATCACCAGGAACTCCTCGCCGCCCCAACGGATCAGGTCATCGGAGGCACGCAACTCGGAAGCCAGCAGCCGGGCCAGTGCACACAGAACCTTGTCGCCGGCATCATGCCCATAGCGATCGTTGATCGACTTGAAGTGATCAATGTCGATCATCATGAAAATCATGTCGCGGTTTTCCTCAACTTGATTACCGGCATAGCGGCGCCGGGTTTCAGCAACATCATGATCTATGCGATCGAACAGGTAGCGGCGGTTCGGAAGCCCCGTCAGCGGATCTGTCCTTGAGGCATGCTCGAGGCGTCTGTTGGCCTCGCTGAGTTCAGCCGTCCGCCGATCGACGATACGCTCAAGCTCCAGTTGCCGAATGCGATTGGCACGCTCACGAAGATGCAAGGTTGTATGGGCAAGTAGCCCCAGTGCGAGGAATACCGCCGTCCAGAACCACCAGGTGGCCCAGAACGGTGGCTGGACACTGAACGGGAAGCTCGCCACCTCCCGGCTCCATATTCCATGATGATTTCGTGCCTGGACCTCGAAAATGTAATCACCGCCACCCAGGCTGGCGTAGGTGACCGAACCGCTGTTGCCACCCTCGGTCCATTCCTTCTCCACGTCACTGAGTCGATAACGGTAGGTCACCGCCTCCTCGTCGAGAAAGCTCAACCCCGCAAAGCGGATCTGCAGGCTGTCCGAAGCGTGCGGGAGGCGCTCGGAGTGCTTGATCGGTTGACCGCCAAGCGTCACCTCCTCAATCACGACCCGGGGCGGCACCTCACCACGGCCACGGCCGTCCGGCTCGTAACGCATGAGACCATCGGCCGACCCGAACCACAACCCACCGTCGCTGGCCTGCAGCGCCGCCGTGGCCGCTCCTTCGAGATGAAGCAGGCCGTCACTCTCACCAAAGCTTTCGAAGCCGCTTCCGTCAAAACGCGACAATCCTCGGTTGGTATAAGCCCAGACCCGGCCGTCGTTGTCGACCAATACTTGCCAGACAAAATCATCGGTCAGGCCGTCTTCGACCGTGTAGTTCGTGATCGAACCGTCGACATCGACGTGAAACAGGCCGTCGCCATTGCTGCCGACCCAGACCGAACCCGAGCCGGACGGCACCACGTCCCACAGCATTTCGTCGGTCAGGCCGTCTGCGCCCCGCCACTGTCGGTGTGATCCATTTTCTTTCAGCATGACCAGACCGTGCTGAAGAGTGGCAAACCAGATCCGCCCGGCCTCGTCCTCGCGGATGCGCATGGCGTAAGCCGCCGCCAGATCGGGCGTCGGTGCCGCATGAACCGCACCATTGTCGACCAGCACGGTACCCAAATCCGTACTGACCCATGTTCGGCCCCGTGAATCGTGCAGCAGCGCTCTGGCACGGTTGCTGGGCAGTCCGTCCTCTTCCACCAGAACGTTCGCCACACCTTCCCCTTCACGCCATTGCACCACCCCCTGCGAGGTGGCAAGCAAGGCATCTCCATCCCCGGTAAAAGTGATCGAATAAACTCTTTCATCGGCCAGCCCTTCGGCTGCCGTGATCTTCACGTCTGATTCGAGACGCCTCTCGCCGTCAATGAGCGAGACAACCTGGGCGCCATTGCGTGTCCCCAGCCATAATCGACCCATATCGTCTTCGGCCAGGCTTCGAACGAAGGCCGACAACAGGCCACTCCCGATGTTGTAACCGACGAACTTGCTGGGCAAGAGCTTGCTCAGCCCGCTGTCGTGCGCCATCCAGACAATTCCTTCACGATCGATAAAGGTCTGGTGGAGAATCTCCGAGGCCAGCCCGTTGTTCACGCCCAGGTGATCGACACGGCTGCCTTCGACTCTTACCAGCCCGGTTGCCGTTGACGCCCAGATTCGCCCGTCGTCATCGACGCGAAGATGCCCGACATCCACCAGAAGTGGGTCTTCCGGCTCAACCAATGCCCCGTCCTCCCACCGATACAATCCCCTGCCACTGCCGATCCATACCCGATTTTCGACCACGGCCAGGGCTGCAACCTGCATTTCGGGAACCTCGACAACCCTGCTGCCCGTCGAGTCACCCTCGCCCAGCACAAACAACCCGGTATCGGTGCCGACCCAGATCACATCATCATCGGCCGAAGCCACGCTGAGTACTCGTGGCTGCCCGGACCCGGCAGCGAATTCAACTGCCTGGATGGAGTCGTCCTCGACCCGAAACAGACCGCCATCGCTGGCTACCCACAGTGCTCCATCGACCGCGTGCAGGTCATGGATATGAATACCGTGCAATTCACCATGATCCTGGCATTCGAAGCGATCACGGCCAGCCACACGGCAAAGCCCTGAGCTCGTGGCTATCCACAGGTGTCCGGTCGAGTCGGTTTCCAGAGCGGTGATGTAATTCGAACGCAGCCCGTCACGCGCCGAAAAGTGCCGAAACCCCCTGCCGTTGAAGCGGCTTAGACCACCGAAAGTACCCAGCCAGATGTATCCCTCGTCACACTGATGTACGGTCAGTACCTGAACCTGGGGAATGCCGTCACGGGTATCATAGTGCTCGACGTTGAGCTGCACCGCCCAAGCTGCCCGACCGCTCAAGACCAGGAAAAGCAGGATGAAAAGCACTCCCCCCGGAACAGCAAAAACGCGCACACTACCTCCGTTCAACGATGTGTGGACCTGCCGTTCAATATCACCCCTGTTCAAGGAATGATAATTCATGTGCACCATCTATTCCAATCGGGCACAAGCTCTCTGGCAAACCATGCCTGATCCAGCCACGGTCATCGGATCGGCGTCCCGATGAACGAGCAACAATCATCGGTCAGCATTCGTAAGGCCGGCAGGCTTGGGGCGCAGGAACTGGGAAGCCGGCTGGAGGCACAACTGCTGTTGGCCTTCTCCGTCGGCCGGACCCGCGCATGGCTTTTCGCCCACCCCGACGCGGAATGCCTCGAGGAAGACTTCACGCGGTTCATGCAGCTGGTGGGTCGACGCCGCGCTGGCGAACCCCTGCCCTACCTGACCGGTGAGCGGGAATTCTACTCGCGCAGCTTTCGGGTCAGTTCGGATGTTCTCATTCCGCGACCCGAAACGGAGCTGCTTGTTGAAAAGGCGCTGGAACTCGAACTGCCCAAGCGCGCGAAGGTGCTGGATATCGGAACCGGTTCGGGTTGCATCGCCATCACGCTCTGCCTGGAGCGGTCTGACTGGCAGGTGAGTGCCGTTGACCGCTCACAGGCTGCTCTGGAAGTGGCTGCAGGCAACCGGAACATCCTGGGAGCCGGAACGCTGGAATTGCTGACCGGCAGCGTGTTCGAGCCGGTAGGAGACCGCCGCTTTGACCTGATCGTGTCCAATCCGCCTTACGTTGCCGCCGGCGACGAACACCTGTCGAAGGGCGATGTTCGTTTCGAGCCCGACCTGGCTCTGGTCGCCGGCGCCGACGGCCTGGACCTGATCCGTGACATCATCGCCGAAGCGCCCGACCATCTCGAACCCGGCGGCTGGCTGCTTCTCGAACATGGCCACGACCAGGCCGCCGCCGTGCGCGGCCTGCTGGAATCGGCGGGTTTCGTGCTGGTCGGATCCAGTTGCGATCTCGCCGGCATCGAGCGAGTCAGCTTCGGCAAAGCCGGCTGATTGCCGGTTCATCGGTGGCCTCCGGGCCCGGGTAAACACCTATACCCGGCCTCGTCAGCCTGCCTGTATCCTTGAGGCTGAACTGTCCTCAAGGAAGCACATCAGGATGACCTCCCGGCAACTCCTGCGCATCGTGATCGCCGCGCTGTTCGCGGCCGGTATCGCCGCATTCTTCCTGCTCGACCTGCAGCAGCATTTCCGCCTGGAGGTGCTGCGCGAGCAGCGCGACAACCTGCTCGCCTTCACCGAGGCCAACTTCGCTCTGATGGTTGCCGCCTACATGGGCGTCTACATCCTGATGGCCGCGCTGTCTGTGCCCGGAGCTGCAGTGATGACACTGGCCGGCGGCGCCCTGTTCGGGGTGGTCACCGGCACCATCGCGGTGTCGTTTGCCAGCACCATCGGTGCCACGCTGGTGTTCCTGGCCGCCCGCTTCCTGTTCCACGATGCCGTCCAGAAGCGCTTCGGCAAGCGCCTGGCCGTCATCAACCGCGGGGTGGAGAAAGACGGCGCCTTCTACCTGCTGGCACTCAGGCTGGTACCGATTTTTCCCTTCTGGGTCATCAACCTGGTCATGGCGCTGACCCCGATCCGGACCTGGACCTATTTCTGGGTCAGCCAGCTCGGCATGCTGCCGGCCACCATCGTCTACGTCAACGCCGGCACCCAGCTGGCCCGCGTCGACTCGGTCGGAGACGTGCTCTCCCCGCAACTGATCGGCGCTTTCGCCCTGCTCGGCCTGCTGCCGTTGCTGCTGCGCTGGACACTGCGATTCCTGGAGCGCCGACGCGTCTACCGGGGATTTCGCAAGCCGAAGCGCTTCGACTACAACCTGGTGGTGATTGGTGCCGGTGCCGCCGGACTGGTTTCGTCCTATATCGGCGCGACGGTCAAGGCGCGGGTCGCATTGATCGAGAAGAACAGGATGGGCGGGGACTGCCTCAATACCGGCTGCGTGCCCTCAAAGACCCTGATCCAGACCGCGCGCGTCATGGCCGATGCCCGCGACAGCCGGCGCTACGGCATCCGACGCATGGACGTCGAGTTCGATTTCCGGGAGGTCATGGACAACGTGCGCCGGTCCGTTACCCGCATCGAACCACACGACTCGGTCGAACGCTACCAGTCCATGGGCGTGGACGTGATCCAGGACGAGGCCCGGCTGGTCTCGCCGTGGGAGGTCGAGGTCGGTGATCGCCGCATCAGCGCCCGCGCCATCGTACTGGCCACCGGTGCCGAGCCTTTCGTTCCTGCCATCGACGGCCTGGACCAGGTCGATTACCGAACCAGCGACACGCTGTGGGATCTCGAAGAATTACCCGAACGGCTGCTGATCATGGGCGGCGGTCCGATCGGCTGTGAACTGGCACAAGCCTTTGCCCGTCTGGGCTCGAAGGTCACGCTGGTCGAACAGGCCGAGCGCCTGCTGCCACGCGAAGACCGCGAGGCCGGTGGGCTGGTCGAAGAACACCTGATCGCCGAAGGCGTCAACATCGCCACCGGCACACGTGCAAGCCGGGCGGAACGCGACGGCAACGGCGGTCGCCTGGTCTGCGCCACCGAAAGCGGCGAACGCGTGTTCGACTTCGACCGCCTGCTGGTGGCCGTCGGCCGCAAGCCGCGCACGACCGGTTACGGCCTGGAAACCCTCGGGGTGCAACTGACCGAAACCGGCAGCATCGATGCCGACGGTTTCCAGCGTACCAGCTTCCCAAACATCTACGTCTGCGGCGACGCCGCCGGCCCCTACCAGTTTACCCATGTCGCCGCCCACCAGGCCTGGTCGGCGGCTGTCAACGCGCTGATCAGCCCCTGGTGGTCGTTTCGCACCGACTACCGGGTGATCCCGATGGTCACCTTCACCGACCCGGAGGTCGCGCGCGTCGGGCTCAATGAAAAGGAAGCCCGCGACAGCGGAGTCGCCTACGAGCTCACGACCTACGAACTGGCGGAGCTCGACCGCGCCATTGCCGACGGCGCCAACTACGGCCAGGTCCGCATCCTGACCGAGCCCGGCAAGGACCGTATCCTCGGCGCCACCATCATCGCCCGACATGCCGGCGAGATGCTGCCCGAACTGGTGCTGGCCATGAAACACAACCTCGGCCTCAACAAGCTGCTCGGCACCGTCCACGCCTACCCGACCTGGAACGAGGCCAACAAGTTTGCCGCCGGCGAATGGAAAAAGGCGAACAAGCCGGAGCGAATCCTGCGCTGGGCCGAACGCTACTTCCGACGGTCCCGCGGGGGCTGAAAAGGGGTACACTGGTGACGTTGGCTCCGCTCGAACCCGCCCGGACCGGAAACTGCCGGGCGGGCATTCGATTGTCCCCAGATTGCTGAAAAACCGTATCAGTACCATGACTCAAAGACCGAAGATCGTGATCAGTTCCAGGGACCTGGAACGGCTGGAGAACCTTCTCGAAGACATGCCGGCGAACGCGTTTTCCGGCATGGCCGAACTGGAAGCCGAGCTGGTGCGCGCCCAGGTGGTGGAGCCCGACGAGATTCCCGGTGACATCGTCACCATGAACTCGACGGTACGATTTTCCATCGACGGCAGCGATGACATCCTGACCAGGACACTGGTCTACCCGAAGTCGCTCGACGAAAGCGGTGAAAAAGTCTCGGTCATGGCGCCCGTCGGCAGCGCCTTGCTGGGTATGCCGGAAGGTGGCGAAATCGAATGGCCACGTCCCGGCGGCGGGACCATGCAGATCAAGGTGCACCAGGTTGTCGAACAGCCCGAACGAGCCGGTGAGTTTCACCGCTGACCGATCGGCATGACGGCCGATTCCACGATCGGCCTTAGCGCCGTCATTCCGCTGGGACCTGGAGACCGGGCCGACGAGCTGGCACGCAGCCTGAAACTTCATCCCCGTATCGGTGAGGTCATTGTCTCTGCCGCCATGCCGGCATCCGGCACCCTGGAGATCTGCGATCGCTGGATCCATGGATCGGCCGGCCGCGGTGTGCAACTCAACCGGGGGGCGGCGCTTGCGCGCCACTCCTGGCTGTGGTTCGTTCACGCCGACAGCCTGTTGACCAGCGCGACCGTGCACGCGGCCGCGGAGTTTGCCGCCGCGGGCAACGCCGTGATTGGCTACTGCCGGCTTCGCTTCAGCAATGACGGCCCCCGACTCGCCCGCCTGAATGCCCTCGGCGCCAATCTGCGTTCGTGGCTGCTCAGACAACCCTATGGCGACCAGGGGTTGTGCATGCCGGTCGAAGTATTCGACAGCCTGGGTGGTTTTCGCGAGGACTTGCCACGTGGCGAGGACCTGGATTTCGTTGTTCGCGCACTGGCGGCCGACATTCCCATCCGCCCGGTCGGCGCCACCATNACCACCAGTGCCCGCCGCTACCGGGAACAGGGCTGGTTGAGGACCACCTTGCGCCACCAGGTCACCGCCGCCTGCCTGATCCGGAACGCACGACGATCCATCCGGTCCGATCATCCATGACCGCCATCGCTATCTTCGTCAAGACGCCCGGCCTGTCGCCGGTCAAGACCCGGCTGGCTGCCAGTCTCGGCGAGGAAGACGCGATCGAAATCTATCAGCAGTGCGCCGCCGCGGTGCTGTCGGCAGCCCGCGTAGCCGATATCGGACCGGTCTATCTGGCACTGGCCGAATCAGCCAGCGTAGCCGTCGACTACTGGCAGGAAGCCGAAAGAACCATCCAGCAAGGCAGCGGAAACCTTGGGCAGCGCATGGCGCACGTGATGTCGATACTTGTCGACCGTCATGGCAGCGGTCTGCTTCTGGGTGCCGATGCACCGCAACTGGATAGTGCACAACTCCAGCGCGCTGCACGATGGCTCGAAAGCGAACGCCCGCGTTGCGCGATCGGCCCGGCCCGTGACGGTGGTTTCTGGACCGTCGGCAGCAACCACAAGGTACCGCTGGAGCGATGGACACGCGTTGCCTACAGCCGTCCTGATACGCTTGAGCAGTTCGTCCAATCCCTGGGTAACGAAACAGAATGGCTGCAACTTCGAACGCTGACCGATCTCGACACAGTCACCGACCTGGCACCACTGAGCAAAGAGCTGCAACGACTCCGGCATCCACTCCCAACCCAGCAAAGCATCCTGAAAGCCATATTGCACTTCAAGGACAAATCATCGTCCCCTGAGACCTGAAACCTGAAACCCCGTGCTCGAATCCGAACCCATCATCCGCCTTACCGCCTTCTTCGGCGTCCTGCTCGTCCTGCTGGCAGTGCAGCGCGCCTGGCCGGCACGAGGGGACTCGTGCTGGTCGAAGCGCCAGGCGATCAATCTTTCGCTGGTGGCATTCAACACGCTCTGCCTGAGGTTCCTGTTCCCGGTGCTGGCGGTGGCCTTCGCCGTCGTCATGTACGAGCGCCAGGCCGGCCTGTTCGGATGGCTCGACTGGCCCTTGTGGCTGGCCATTCCGCTCGCAGTGCTGATCTTCGACCTGGCGATCTACTGGCAACATCGCCTGATGCACATGATTCCGCTGCTGTGGCGAATGCACCGGGTCCATCATTGCGACACCGGCTTCGACGTCACCACTGGCGTGCGCTTTCACCCGCTCGAGATCATGCTGTCGATGGCCATCAAGCTGGGCCTGATCTGGGTACTGGCGCCGCATCCGGTGGCAGTCCTGATCTTTGAAGTGATGCTCTCGGCCGGTGCTTTGTTCACGCATGCCGACTTCGCGCTTCCAAAGCGCCTGGACCGTGCCCTGCGCCGGGTATTCGTCACCCCGTCCATGCACCGCATTCACCATTCCACATGGCAACCCGAAACCGACAGCAACTACGGCTTTCACCTGTCCATATGGGACCGGCTGTTCGGCAGCTATACCACCGAACCGCGCGAAGATGAGCGAAACATGCCGATTGGCCTGGAAAACTTCCGCGAGGACACCGACCAGCGACTTTTGTCACTGCTGCTCAATCCGTTCAAGTCACAATCGAGGAGTGATCGCAAGAATGCGTGACACCTGGCCGCTGCTGGTCAAGACCGAGTTCCCCGCCATCGCGCGCGACCGCCTGGACACCCTGCAGCTCAACCTGGGCTACCTGTGCAACCTCAGTTGCGTCCATTGCCATGTCGGCGCCGGACCGAATCGCAAGGAACTGATGGATCGCGCCACGATGGAGCAAGCGCTGGCAGTCTGCCGCCAGTTCGGCATCAAGACGCTGGACCTGACCGGCGGATCACCGGAAATGAACCCGGAGTTTCGCTGGCTGGTGCGTGAGGCGAAAGCGCAGGGCATTCACGTCATGGACCGGCTCAACCCGACCATCATGGAAGAACCCGGCTATGAGTGGGTCGGAGATTTTCTCGCCGGGCACCAGGTGGAAGCCGTTGCCTCCCTGCCCTGCTACTCGAAAGACAACGTCGATGCCCAGCGCGGCAACGGTGTGTTCGAGGCCTCCATAAGTGCGCTGCAGAAACTCAACGCACTGGGCTATGGTGACCCGGCAACCGGACTGGAACTCAACCTGGTCTACAACCCGCTGGGCCCTGCTCTGCCGCCTGAACAAAAAGTGCTGGAAGCCGACTACAAGCAACTGTTAAGCGATGAGTTCGGCATCTGCTTTAATCAGTTGTTCACCATTACCAATATGCCGATCAAACGCTTCGGTGCGATCCTGATGGCCAAGGGGCAGTTCAAGGAATACATGGCGCTGCTGAAGAACGCCTACCACCAGGAGAACCTCAAGGGAGTGATGTGCCGCAGCCTGATCAGCGTCGATTACCGCGGGTACCTGTACGACTGCGACTTCAATCAGATGCTCGGGTTGCCACTGGGGGGGTGTGAGGCAAACACCCACTTGAGCTCACTGCTGGAAACGGGGAAGCTGCCGCGCAGGATCGGCATTGCCGATCACTGCTACGGCTGCACCGCCGGACAGGGTTCAAGCTGTGGCGGTGCATTGAACTGAAAGAAGACCGAAAGACCGATCAGTCGATTTCCTCTTCGAGCTCCTCCAGCGCCTCTTCGGCATCGTCGCCGAGATCCTCGAACGCATCCTGGGCCTCTTCGACCGCATCGTCGATTTCCTGGCCGGCTTCTTCGGCCGGACCGGGGTCCTGGCAACCGGCAAGCAACAGGCTGCCGGCAAACAGGGCACCGAGCAGAATGGACAAGTGGTTATTCGTTGTCTTCATCTTCAAAACTCTCCATGATTTCATTGAACTTGGCAGCAATGGTCTCGCGACTGTCACCGTACTTCTGTTGTACTCGGGCCATCAGCTTCTCGACATTGCCTTCCGCCTGACGGACCTCGTCGTCGGTCAACTCGCCCCATTGCTTCTTGATTCGGGCGGTGAACTCGTCCCAACGCCCCTGAACCTGATCCTTGTTCATCGCGGCCTCCTTCCATGCGGTGTGTGCCAAAAGGATCAGTGTACATGTCCAGGAAAACATTCATCCTTAACACAGGTTAAAGACCGCTGCCGCCACCTGGCGGTATCGTCATCGCTCCTGCACACAAACAATTCACAGGAGTACAGTTCATGTTGTCATGGGCGTTAGCTTTTCTAATCATTGCCATCATTGCCGGGGCACTCGGCCTGTCGGGCATTGCGGGCGCGGCAACGAACATTGCCTGGATTCTGTTCGTGGTCGGTCTGATTCTGGCTGTCATCTTCCTGCTGACCGGGCGCCGACCACCGGTCTGATCACGCAGGAATGTCCTGCCGGTCCGGCGGCGAATTGTCGCCGGACCAATTGATCAGTGGCTGCAGGTAGGCACGATTGAAACCGCAAAAGTCGATCAGTCCGTCAAGGTCCAGAATCTCGACCCGCCCCCCTGACACACACATCAACCGATCTTCCCTCAATTGCGACAGGGTCCGACTGACGTGCACCGACGACAGACCAAGTGCGTCTCCAATCAGCTCCTGGCGAAGCGGAAACTCGAAGATCAGGTCCGTTGTCCCCAATCGCGACTTGATCTCGAGCACAAAGTGCGCAAGCCGCTCGGCAGCGGGACGACGCCCGACACTGATAATGCGCTCAGTCAGCATCGACTGCTCGCGCGTTTGCAGAAGGAAAAGCAGTTCCGCCAGTCTTGCCGACTGCTTGAACAGGGTAACCAGAGACGCACGAGGGAATGGGCAGGCCTCGATCTCGGTCAACGCTACCAGGGCCGACTGAGTGCGATCAAAGCCGAGTTCGCGCAGCCCCATGATCTGGCCTGGCAGGAACACCTCGAGCACCTGGCGCTCACCACCCGGCAACAGGCACATGGAACACGCCCAGCCTCGCGTCAGTGTATGGAATCCGCGTACCGGTGCACCCGTTTCCCAGAGTGTCTTGCCTTCTGCGTGACTGCGCGGATCGCGCTCCAGCGCCTCGAGCAGCCCTACTTCGTCCGTACTCAGATCGACGATACGATCGAACTGGCTGATGATGCAGCTATCCGTGTCCACCGAATGACCCCGATATCCGAAAGCCCGATCATAAAACCAAATCACGATGATAACCATTGCCCATCGCTGTCGTTTTCAACCGGTCAGAAGGGCAAGCCGTATCATCACCACCACACTCGCAACATCAACCGCCGTGAAAATGAACTTCCTTGACAGACGCTCGCCCCCAACCGCAACCGACCCCGCAATCGTGCTCACCGCCGCGCTGGCGGTTTGTTTCACGTTCATCGCATGGTGGACGGGAACGGAGGCCGGCTCCGCCTTGGACCGGCACCTGCTGCTCGCCCTGCAAAGCGTCGGCGACACCACCTCGCCGCGGGGTCCCGCATGGCTGAATGAGGCCGGCCGCGACCTGACCGCATTGGGCAGCATCAGCGTCCTGACACTATCCACCGCACTGGTGACCGGCTGGTTGCTGCTGACACGGCAACTGTCATTAGCGCTGGGCATGCTGATCGTCATCGCCGGCGGCATCGCCGCCAGTTTCATGCTCAAGTGGGGTTTCAGTCAGCCGCGCCCCGACCTGGTCAGTGAAGCGACTCAGGTCTTCACCAGCAGTTTTCCAAGCAGTCACGCCATGTCGTCACTGGTCACTTTCGTTGCCCTGGCCGCCGTGCTCGGACGGCAGGGCACGCTGGCCGCGGCACGGCGTTACATGATCGCCGCCGCCCTCATCCTGAGCCTTGTTTCCGGATTCAGCCGTGTTTACCTGGGCGTCCACTGGCCCAGCGACGTCATTGGCGGCTGGATGGCGGGCGCAGTCTGGCTGCTCGTCGCCGACCTCGGACGGCGTCTCCTGCTTACACAAATGGATCGGGCGAAAAACTGATGAGGCTGGTCTTTCTGGCCGGCAGCATTTCGGTCATTTCTCTGGCCCGCATCGGCTACGTTGCCAAGGGACTGGTCTTTCTGGCCATTGGCCTGCTGTCATTGCTGGCCCTTTTCGGCTTTGCCGAAGGCCGGGTTACCGGCAGCGGCGGCGCCATACATGTCCTGGGCAGGCAGGCACCGGGACGAGTCGGCTTCGGCCTTCTGGTCGGAGGACTCGCCGCCCACATTTTCTGGCGGGTTTACCAGGCGCTGGTCGACCCCGACGGCAAGGGCCGTTCGCCGCTGGCCCTGATCAAGCGGACAGGCTTTCTCATCAGTGCCGGGTTCTATACCTCCATGATGCTGGTTGCGCTGGGTGCGCTGACCGGAATGGCGGGAAGCGGCAGCGGATGGAGGAACGCAGGGGAAAACATGGTGGGCCATTCGGCCGGACGTGTCCTTCTCGGGGTGATCGGGGTGGGGCTGATCGCCACTGCCGGCTACCAGCTCTACCGGGCCTGGTCGCAACCCTACCGCAAGCGTTGGACCACCGCCATGGGCATCGGATATCTGCATCTTCCCGCGGCCTGGCTGTCGGCATACGGCATCGCCATTCGCGGAGGTCTGTTCTTCCTGCTGGGATGGCAATTGATGCGGGCGGGCTGGTTCGCCTCCAGCGACGAGATCATCGATGTCGCCACCGCACTATGGCTGATCAGCCGGGAGAGCTGGGGCGATCTCGGCCTTGGTGTCATCGCCACCGGCCTGATCTGCTACGGTGTATATTGCCTGTTCAATGCCGCCTTCCGGACAATCGACCCCGTGCCGCGCAACCAGGATTCTAGCCGATGAGCCTGTCGACGCTGATGATCTGCAACCCCGGCAGCCGCTCCGGCAATGCCCGGCTCGAAGATCTCCGTGAACGTCTTGCCGCATTGGGAGAAATCGAATTCAGACAACCGAAAAAGCCGACCCAGGTGCCCGATCTGATTCGGGAATACGGCCCGCAAGCAGAACGGATCGTGCTGGGTGGTGGCGACGGCACCATCAACCTGGCGCTGGATGCCCTGATAGAAGTCGATCGCCCGCTCGGCATCCTGCCTTTGGGTACCGCCAACGACCTGGCCCGCTCGCTCAATCTCCCGGATGATCTCGAGCGGGCAATGGACGTGATCGTACTCGGCCACATCCGGCACATCGACGTGGCAAGGGCCAACGACGTCAGCTTCGTCAACGCAATCGGCATGGGCCTGGGGCCGCGCATGACCCGCGAGATGGACAGCGAGGAAAAGTCGAGATTCGGGGTGCTCGCCTACCTGCTGGGCATAATGCGGGCACTGCGCGGGCATCAGCACTTCCAGGCAAGGATTGATTTCGACGGCAAGACAAGAGAATACGACTGCATGCAGGTCACAGTGGCCAACGGTATCCACTACGGCGGCGGCATGACCATCGCCGACGATGCCAAGATAGATGACGGCAAGCTCGACGTGCTGGTGGTACGCCACCAGGGCTACCTGCGCCTGCTCGCCAGTTCCCTGCGATTACGCACCGGTGACATGCGTGCCGCCGATACCGTGCATCACTTTCGCGGGCGCGAGGTATCGATCACGACCCGACCCGGTCAGGACGTGACCGCCGACGGGGAATTCCTGTCCGAGACCCCGGTAGAATGTAGCGTCAACTCCAAATGCCTTCAGGTCTTCACCCCGGAGTAGCAGGCCCATGTCACTGATCACCTCGACCGAAGACGCTGCCTTGCTCGATGCTGGTCGCCTGGCTATCGAGCTGGCTCAACGTTACCGTTACAGCACCGAGCACCTGGTCGAGCCCGAAGCAACGTGCCGGTTATTGCGGCAACGCAGCGAGGAATTGAATGCGCTCACCGATCGCCTTGGAGCATTCATTCGCCGCAGCGGGCTGCTGCCACGCGAACCGGACCTGGAAATGAGCGAACTGCGAACACTGGCCGACCAGTTCAACTCTTGGCTGGACGATGAGGCCTGCAGCAGGCTGCTCGAGCGCTTCGCCGAGGGAGAGCGCAATTTGCTGGATACGCTGACAACAGCCCGAGACGGCTCGGACCCCGAGCGCAACCGGGCAATAGAGCAGGCCCGAAAGGACACGCAGGACTTCCTCTCCAAGCTCGATTGACGCTGTTCCCGGGCTCCAGTAGAGTTTCCGGCGCAGCCCGGACGCTGCAGCCTTGCCTTCTACAACGAGAAAAATCATGAACCAGACTGCCGATCGCCTCGAGCCTTTACCACCTCCTCCACCCCTGTACCGCTGGGCGGTGCTGATTCTGATCAGCCTGGCGATGTTCGGCAATTACTACGTCTACGACTCGCTCGGACCGGTCATCGACCTGATGCGCGAGCAGCTGGACTTCTCCTACAGCCAGGTCGGGCAACTGGTCTCGATCTACAACATCGCCGCGCTGATCGTGTTGCTCGCCGGGGGCTACGTGATCGACCGTTTCGGCTCCAAGGTCGCGATCACCGTGTTTGGGCTGGTGTGCGTACTCGGTGCCGCAATGATCGCCGCCACCCCGCACTTCGAGATGATGCTGGCCGGCCGCTTCGTACTCGGCCTCGGCGCCGAACCCATGATCGTGGCGGCCATTACCGCACTGGCCAAGTGGTTCAAGGGCAAGGAGTTGAGCTTTGCCTTCGGCATCAACCTGTCGATCTCGCGCTTAGGCTCGGCCTCGGCCGACTGGTCGACCTCGTTTGCCGCACCGCTGTATGTCAATTGGCAGGATCCACTGTGGCTGGCCACGGCCATCGGCGGTCTGGCCGTCACTGCCGCCATCCTCTACTGGATGATGGAGCAGCGTGCCGAGAATCGCTATTCGCTGGGCCCGGCCGAGGAAACCGAGAAACTCAGCTTCAAGGAGCTCTACTCCTTCGGTCGATCCTACTGGTACGTGGTCGCGCTGTGCGTAGTGTTCTACTCGACCATCTTCCCGTTCCGCACCTTCGCCATCGACTACTTCCAGCAGGCCCACGGCATGACCCGCAATGCCGCCGGACTGCTCTCCAGCCTGCTGCCCATGGCCGCGATCATCGCCACACCGATCTTCGGGCTGATGGTGGATCGAATCGGCAAGCGTTCGCTGTTCATGGTGGTCGGTTCGATCGTCATGCTGCCGTTGTTCCTGGCCGTGACCTACCTGCCGCCGGGCCCGGAAGTGCGGCTGGTGATTCCGTTCATTGGCTCGGGGCAGGTACCGTTGACCCTGCTGATCGTGATCACTCTGCTCGGCGGCGTGTTCTCACTGATCCCCGCGGTGATGTGGCCATCGGTGGCCTACATCGTCGATGAACGCCGGCTGGGTTCGGCCTATGCGCTGATGACGCTTTGCCAGCAACTGGGCTGGGCGGTGGTGCCAGTCGTGATTGGCTGGCTCAACGACTGGTTCAGCGCATCACCGGACAATCCGGACGGCTATGGCGCCGGCATGTGGTTCTACACCGCCCTGGTTGCCATCGGCCTGTTCTTCTCCTGGCTGCTGTTCCGGGTCGAACGCGGCCCGAACGCCCATGGACTGGAAACCATCACCGCACACGCCGACAGTGCACGCGGCGATCCCGAGCAGGAGGATCACGCCCAGACTCGCATCTGATTTACATTTCAGCCAGTTGCACGCGCACGTTCACGGTCCGGTCATGCTCCGGACCGAAGTATTTCTCGTTGAGTTGCAGCGCCGTTTGAAGCTCGTGGCGAGCTTCATCCGGGCGCTCGAGCAGGATCAGGGCACTGGCCAGGTTGGTGCGTGCTACCCCTTCCAGCGGTGATTGGTTGACGGCGGTCACCCGCACCGCCTCCCGGAACCAGGCCTCGCTGTCCTCGACCTGCCCGAGATCGCGCAAGGCGCTGGCCAGACCGTTGGCCAGGTAGGCCATCTCGATGGCGTCATCATCGACAGCCAGACGGGTCAGTTCCAGGGTGTCTTCAAAAACGGCTATAGCCTCCTCGTTCTCCCCTGCACGCTGCAGCACACCGGCGAGATTGCTTCGCATCGACAGCGTCTGCGGATGGGTCCGACCGTAGGCCCGGGCATGCAGGTCACTGGCCCGGCGCATCATTGCCGCCGACTGATGCAGCTCGCCGCGCGAAAGCAACTGCAGCGCGAGATCATTCTTGCGACGGGCGACCATGCCGTGATCCTCGCCCAGGACCGCGCGCGACATCTCCAGCCCTTCGCGCATGCGGACCAGGCCCCTCTCACGATCCGGATGGGTCAGCCCCAGGTAATGCAGGGCCCGGGCCAGATCCTCGTGCGGCGGCTCGTGGTGCTCTTCCCAGATCGACAGTGCTTTGCGAAACTGCACAGCAAGGTCATGGGTTCGCTCATCCCCCGCCGGCAGGCGCATCTCGTAGAGATAAGCGCGGGCGAAAATCACTTCCGCAACCGTGGGGTCACGCTCACCATGGAGGTCACGATAGGTCTGCTCGAGCTCGTCCAGCAATGCCTCGGCCCGTTCCCAGTCCCCGATCGACGCCAATGCCTGGGCCAGCCGGGATTGCAACTCGAGTGTTCTCTTGTCGAGAGGGCCATACTCGCCGAGCGAAAGCTGCCAAGCCTCGTCGAAGACATCCGCGGCCGGTGGCCAATCCCTGAGCTTCTCGTAGGCTTCACCTACGACCTCCAGCAATTGCAGTCGGGCGGCGGGTTCGTCGGCCAGCTCCGAACGCACATGGCCCAGATACTGTTCCAGTCGTTCGCCCACGGTCGTGATCTGCTCGACTCCGGCGGCATCGACGTTGGCGATCTGCACCATTCCGGAGAGCACCTCGGTCAGGCGCGCATTGCGATCGGCGCTGTCAAGTGCGCGGTTGCGCTCCTCGGCCAGCTGACTGGCCTGCAGCCCAATGACCACCAGCGCTCCGAGCACCAGGGCAAACACCGCCGTCGTGGCCGCCACTGCCGCACGGTAGCGCCGCACGAACTTGCCCAGTCGATAGCCCCGGGTACCGACCCTTGCCCGAACCGGACGATGTTCACGATGCCTTCGAATGTCCTCGACCAGATCGGCGACACCGGCATAACGCTCGGCCGGGTCCCTCGCCATGGCCGTCAGCACGATGCTGTCGAGATCCCCCCGGATTCGGCGCTCGACCGCAGCAGGTGGTTCCGGGAATCCACGTCTGGCATCGCTTGCCGCTGCCCGTTCATCTTGCCAATGCGCACTCGGCGGCCTGGGTTCGGTCTCGCAGATGGTGCGAACCAGCTCCACCGGGCTGAATCCCGTGAGTTCGAAAGGCATGGTGCCACTTAGCAGGCGGTAGAGCAGCAGGCCAAGCTGGTAGATCTCTGAGGTCACCGTCACTGCCTGCCCCGCCACCTGCTCCGGGCTGGCGTACTCCGGAGTCAACCAGCGGCTGGTGGTCTGTGTCACCGACCTCTCCTGCCCCGGATCCAGGCTCTCCTGGACCCTGGCCAGACCGAAATCCAGCACCTTGACCATCCCCTCGTCAGTCACCAGCAGGTTGGGCGGTTTGATGTCACGATGCAAAACCAGTTGCCCGTGAGCGTATTCCAGTGCGGCACACACCTGCTCGAACAGGTCGAGGCGCTGACCGATGCCGAGGCGATTGTCGCTGGCATAACGATCGATCGGCAGCCCTTCGACATATTCCATGGCAAACCAGGGACGCCAGTCATCGGTCATGCCGCCGTCGATCAGCCGGGCAATGCCGGGATGGTCGAGCCGGGACAGCACGTCCCGTTCACGCTGGAACTGGCGGAAATTCTCCGGTCCCGGCCGCGAGCCGGCCAGAACCTTCAGCGCCACTCGCTGCTCGAACCCGCCCTCAACTCGATGGGCCAGATACACCGCCCCCATGCCACCGGCCCCGATGGCGTGCTCGATCTCGAACGCCCCCACCCGGGCACCCGGCCCGATCGCTCCCACTTCGACAAGGCTTGCAGAGACGCCGTCGATCCAATCCGGATCCGACAGCGGCGCACGTTCCAGTGCCGGCGTTTCAGATCGAACGTGTTGCAACAGGCGATCGGCCATGCCGTCATTGATCGGCATCGCCTCTTCGTCACCGTCAAGCCGGCGAGAGAGCCAGCGATCCAGGGCCCGCAGGTCTTCCAGCGTTCGCTTCATTTTCCTGGCCTCCCTCATTCCCTTGATTCAGTATACTTAACCCTGGTGTAGAAGCCACCGGCACCATGAACAACGCCCAGACCATCACCCGAATGCTGCACGAGTGTCGTGCCAGTGATGACCCGACCCGCACCTTCGATGCGCTGATGCCGCTGGTTTACGACGACCTCAAGCATGTCGCCCGTGCCCAGCTTCGTCGCCTGCGGCCCGGCCAGACCCTCAACACCACCAGCCTGGTCAACGAAAGCTACGCCAAGCTCAAGTCCAGCGCCAGCCTGGACTGGACCGACCGCCAGCATTTCTTCGCCATCGCCGCCCGGGCCATGCGCCAGGTCGTGGTCGACCACGCACGCGGCATGATGACCGGAAAGCGCGACGGGCAGATCGTGGCCATCGATCTCGAGGGACTTCCCGGCGACGTCGAGCAGCGCGCCGAGCAGATCGTGTTCATCGATCAATTGCTCAACCAGCTCGAAGCCATCAACCCGGACCTGTCCCGCGTATTCGAATGCCGCTACTTTGCCGGCTACAGCCAGCAGGAAACTGCCGATCTGCTGGACATGTCCCTGCGCTCCATCCAGCGCCGCTGGACACAGGCTTGCGCCTGGCTCCGCGAGCTGGCCAACCAGACCTGACACCCACCTGGGCTCCATCCCCGATTTTTTGCACGGGATTGGCGGTTTCCGCCGCAAATCTCGCAGGAATGAGACAAGGGGAAAAATGGGGCGCAGGTCGGCTGCGCCGGGTGACATGAGTCCAGGGAGTCAGTAAATGACAAGCAAGCATCTTGAAACGGGCCGGGTGGCCGTTGCCTCGTGGGTGATGGCCGTGTTGTGCATCTTCGCCAGTCCCAGCGTCATGGGGCAGTTCACTTTCACAATCAACTCGCTGGCCGATGACGGCTTGCAGGTGCCCGACGACATCATCTGCGTCACCGCGGCAAGTGAGTGTACATTTCGGGCCGCGATCCAGGCCGCCAACAACCGCTCTGACATCGTGATTATCGAGTTCAATCCGGACCTGCCCACGGATGCGCTCGGGCGATCCATCATCTTCCCCCAATCCCCCTTGCCGGCTATCACGCAAACGGTCGTAATCCAGGGTCAGTCGCATTCGGAGTTCGATGAGAACGACAATCTGCCGCGCTTTCTCATCAGCGGTGCCGCTGCCGGCACCAGTGCCAGCGGACTCCGATTCGAAGGGGGATCAGAAGGGTCCCAGATGCGGCACCTGGCCATCTACGATTTCATGCTGTCCGGTGTGACGCTGGCAGGCGTCGACGAGATCACGCTTGAGGACAACCATATTGGATTGAGGCCCCTGTCTTTTGGCACTTCGGAACCGGCCGGCAATGCGGGCAGCGGCCTGGTCCTGACCGGCAGCAGCAACAACACGATCGAAGCCAATTGGATCGGCGCCAATGCCAGTGACGGTCTCTTCCTGGCCTCGGGCAGTACCGACAACCTGGTCATCGGCAACCGGATCGGCCAACGTCCGGTTTCCGGCGGCACGGGAGTGGATGATGCCGGCAATCTCGGCAGCGGCGTACAGATCGCATCCAGCGCCGGCAACGGCAACCAGGTTGGCCAGTGTTCTGGCTTCCCGAACGAGATCTGCCGTGGCAATGTCATTGCCGCTAACGCCGGTGTAGGCATCCATCTGGCAGCCGACGATCAGCATGTTCAGGGCAACTGGATTGGCACGACGCCGGAGGACCCGGACAATGCCGACTACGGCAATGGAGAGCACGGAATGCAGGTCGATTCCGGCAACAATGTCATCATCGGCGGCCTCACCCAATTGCAGCGCATACAGCACAACGCGGGCAGCGGGATCATGTTGACATCGGGCGTCAACGAGATCTCAGGCAACCTTGTTCTCGACAACGACACTCACGGCCTTCTGGTTGTCGCAGGCGGGCAGGACATCATCAACAACATCATCGGCGGTCATGAATGGGGCATCGCCATGTCGCACCCGGCCGATGCCACGCCCGACGGGCTAGTGCGGATACTCGGTAACCGCATCGGCGTATCCATGGATGACGAGCCAATACCCAACAACTGGGGAATCGTCAACTGGGAAGGCGGGTTTTCGCGCATCGGCGACGCCAATCAGGGCAACGTCATCGGCTTCAATACAAGCGGCGGCATGGCCTTCAATGAAGCCGAAGCCAGCTGGATCCAGGCCAACTGGATCGGCATCCTGCCCGACGGGGGTCCGGCCGGAAACAATGGGCCGGGCATCAACGTGACGGTACTCTCCGACAGCGGATCGGGCGGCACCAAGCGCATCGGCTATACCGCCGATGCCACAATTCCCGATGAGCCGGTCGGAACAACTGAAGCGCTTGGCAACATCATTGCCTACAACGCCGACGGCGTTCTCATCAGCAGCAACCAGAGCAACTTCAATCTTGACAACAACCCCGTTCGCGGCAATCGATTCTTCGCCAACAGCGGTCAGGCCATCAATCTCGGTCCTGACGGCGACACGGTCGACCCCGGTGGCGCTGCCGAAGGCCCCAACCGCCTGCAGAACTTCCCGGTATTCGAAACCACCGAAACCTTCTTCAATGGCAACAGCGGCGAGATCGAATTCAACTACACGGTCAATACCACCTCGGCCAATGCGAGCTACCCGCTGAGAATCGACTTCTACCTTGCCGACGGTTCCTCCAGCCAGGGCCGGATATTCCTGCATACCGACGAATACACCGGCGCTTTCGCCGCCCAACCGAGAAGCGGCAGCTTCATGCTGCCAGCGGGCGTGGATCCTCAGGATGCCTACCTGGTTGCAACCGCCACCGATGACGCGGGCAATACATCGCAATTCTCCGCAGCCGTCTCACTGGCCGAATCCGGCGACAGCATCTTCCAGGACCGCTTCGAGCAGGATTGACGCTGCCGTAGCGCCTGCAGTCAATATTGGGAAGCGGTGTGCCGGTGCGTCTGTAGACCGAACAACAGACCACCGGCACACCGACGCTCGAGCTACATGTTCCGACGATACTCGCCGCCGACTTGGTACAGCGAGTGACTGATCTGACCGAGCGAGCAGCGCTTGACCGCTTCCATCAACGCCTCGAAGGTGTTGCCGCGGTTTCTGGCCACCTCCTGGAGTTGCCGGAGCACCGCATCCGATTCATCGACATTGCGCTTCTGGAAGGCACGCACGTTGGTGACCTGCTGCTGTTTTTCCTCTTCGGTAGAACGAGCCAGTTCGATTTCGCCGCCCTCCTGTTCTCCACCCTCGGCAGGTCTGAAGGTATTGACGCCGACCAGGGGCAGCGAGCCGTCATGCTTCTTGTGCTCGTAATACAGTGACTCTTCCTGGATCTTGCCGCGCTGATACATGGTGTCCATGGCGCCGAGCACGCCGCCACGCTCCGAGATCCGCTCGAACTCGGCATAGACGGCCTCCTCGACCATGTCGGTAAGCCGATCGACGATATGGCTGCCCTGCCAGGGGTTCTCGTTGTAGTTGAGCCCCAGTTCCTTGTTGATGATCATCTGGATGGCCACCGCCCGGCGCACCGATTCCTCGGTTGGCGTGGTAATTGCCTCGTCGTAGGCGTTGGTGTGCAGGCTGTTGCAGTTGTCGAAGATGGCATACAGCGCCTGCAAGGTCGTGCGGATATCGTTGAACTGGATCTCCTGGGCGTGCAGTGAGCGGCCCGAGGTCTGGATGTGGTACTTGAGCATCTGCGAGCGCTTGTTTGCGCCATAACGCTCGCGCATGGCACGCGCCCAGATGCGCCTGGCCACCCGGCCGATAACCGAGTACTCCGGGTCCATGCCGTTGGAGAAGAAGAACGACAGGTTGGGAGCGAACTCGTTGATGTCCATGCCGCGCGCCAGGTAGTACTCGACGATGGTGAAGCCATTCGACAGCGTGAAGGCAAGCTGACTGATCGGGTTGGCGCCCGCCTCGGCGATGTGATATCCCGAGATCGACACCGAGTAGAAGTTCCTGACGCCCTTGTCGATGAAGTACTGCTGGATATCGCCCATCATGTGCAGGGCGAACTCGGTAGAGAAGATGCAGGTGTTCTGCGCCTGGTCCTCCTTGAGGATGTCGGCCTGTACCGTGCCGCGCACCACTTTCAGCGTATCGGCCTTGATCTTCTCGTAGGTCTCGCGGCCGACCAGTTGATCGCCGGTCACACCCAGCATGCCCAAACCCAGACCATCATTGGTCTTCGGCAAGTCACCGGTGTAGACGGGGACGTCGTCTCCGAGCAGTTCGGCCTTTTTCTTCTCCGCCTGATCCCACTGACCCGATTCCTTCAGGTACTTTTCGACCTGCTGATCGACGGCGGTGTTCATGAACATCGCCATCAGCATCGGCGCCGGGCCGTTGATGGTCATCGACACCGAGGTGGTCGGGTCGGCCAGATTGAAGCCCGAGTAGAGTTTTTTCATGTCGTCGAGCGTGGCGATGGACACCCCGCTGTTGCCGACCTTGCCGTAGATATCGGGCCGCTCGGCCGGGTCCTCGCCGTAGAGAGTGACCGAGTCGAACGCGGTCGACAGGCGCTTGGCCGGCTGACCTTCGGAAACATAGTGGAAACGGCGGTTGGTGCGCTCGGGCGTGCCTTCCCCGGCGAACATCCGGATCGGGTCCTCGTTGGTGCGCCGGTACGGGTAGACGCCGCCGGTGTAGGGATAGTGGCCAGGCAAGTGCTCCTTCATCAGGAAGACGAGCTGATCACCCCAGTCGGCGGTCTGCGGCGCGGCGATCTTTGGGATCTGAAGCCGCGAGAGTGATTCCCGGTAGTTGGACCCGGAAATGGTCTTGCCACGCACTTCGTAGCTGTACTCCTCGGCCTCGACCGAAGCCTTGAGGTCGGGCCAGGCCTTGAGAAGGTCACGGGCTTGTTCGGGGATGGCCTTGACGGCCTCGGAATAACGCCCCAGAAGTTGATCGGCCATGCGTGCGTCGCCACCGTCAGCTTCATTCGGTTTCCGGTTTCCGGTCGGTTTCGGGTCGGTTTCGGGAAGCATCAGGGGTGCCGGCAGCCCGTCGACTTCGAGCTCACGCAGAACCTCGTAGTAGTGCTGTGCCCGGCGGGCTTCCTCGGCCCAGTGCTGGATGTTCTCGTTGAGGCCGCGGCCCTGTTCGGCGATCTCGGCCAGGTAGCGCACCCGCTTTCCCGGAATCAGCACCGAGCGCCTGGGTTCTTTCTCCGTCAACTCCACCTCCGGCGAGAAATCACACCGCTCCGTCCCGAAACAGTCCTTCCCTCTTCCCTCTTCTTTCTCCTCCTCTGTCCGCTGCCGCAACAAGCGGCAGAGGTTCACAAACATCCACGTCACACCGGGATCATTGAACTGACTGGCGATCGTCGGGTAGACCGGAATGTCCTCGTCGGTGAGCTCGAAAGCCAGGCGATTGCGCTTCCACTGCTTGCGTACGTCCCGGAGCGCGTCCTTGGAACTCTGCCGATCGAACTTGTTGAGCACCACCAGTTCGGCGAAATCGAGCATGTCGATTTTCTCGAGCTGACTGGCCGCGCCATAGTCGGATGTCATCACGTACATGGGGAAATCGACCAGGTCCACCACCTCGGAATCCGACTGGCCAATGCCGGCGGTTTCCAGGATAACCAGATCGAAACCGGTCGAGCGCAGCAGCGCCAGCGAATCGGCAACCACCTCGGACGTGGCCAGGTGCTGCCGGCGGGTGGCCATCGAGCGCATGAACACCCGCTCGGAACGGAGCGTATTCATGCGGATTCGATCGCCCAGCAGCGCACCGCCGGTACGCCGGCGGGTAGGATCGACCGCGAGCACGGCGATGCGCATTTCGGGAAAATGCTGGAGGAAGCGGTTGACCAGTTCATCGGTCACCGAGGACTTGCCGGCTCCGCCGGTGCCAGTCAGGCCGACAATCGGCACACCGTTGGGCGTTTCGGCGGCCTTGCGCAACTGTGCCAGCTCATGCTCCGAAACGGTTCCGTTTTCGACCGCGGACAAGCCGGCCGCAATCGATGCCGTATCCAGATCCTTGCCGGAAACCGGAAACCGGAAACCTGAAGCCGGCCGTTCCGCACGCGCCTTGCGCGTGCGCGCGACGAGATCCCCGATCATTTCCTTCAAGCCCATCTTCATCCCGTCATCGGGATGGTAGATGCGGTTGACCCCGTGGGCCTCGAGCTCGCGGATCTCGTCCGGTGTAATGGTGCCGCCGCCACCTCCGAACACCTGAATATGGGATGCCCCCTGTTCGGCCAGCATATCGACCATGTATTTGAAGTACTCGTTGTGCCCGCCCTGGTAGGAGCTCACGGCAATACCGTCGGCATCCTCGCAAATGGCGGCTCTGACGATATCGGCCACCGAGCGGTTGTGGCCCAGATGGACCACCTCGCAGCCCTCCGCCTGGATCAGGCGCCGCATCAGGTTGATGGCAGCGTCATGTCCATCGAACAGGCTGGCGGCAGTGACAAAACGCAGCGGGGTCTCGCGGGCCTCGCTCGCGGCACGGGTGACGGTCTCGGCGGTCGAAGTCATGTGGAACGGATCCGGGTTGCAAAAGACTCACCATTTTACCGCCTGACGGCGCTCCCACCCAAATCCCGATCACCGATCGCAGCAAGACCGCCGCAATTCATGCATCGGTATTGATGCAATCGGGCGCATTTTGGTGGATAATGGTTAAGCTATGACTCAAACTGCTGTCAATCAGTCCACGCTGCCTCGGCCCCGGCCGGAGGATATGGCACGCCAGGCCGAAACGGCCGCCCGTTTCCTCAAGCTCATGGCCAACCCGAACCGGCTGATGATCCTGTGTCACCTGCTGGATTCGGAAATGTCGGTCAGCGAGCTCAACGAACACCTGCCGCTGAGTCAATCGGCCCTGTCGCAGCACCTGGCCCTGCTTCGCAACAGTGGCCTGGTGAACACTCGCCGCGAGCAGCAGACGATTTACTACTCTCTCGCCAGCGAAGAAGTTCAGGCAGTCATGGCGGTGCTCTACGACCAATTCTGCCGGCCACGCTGACGAACGCGCCGCGCCACCCGGGTCAGCGTCCAACTCACCGAAACCGCGGCCGCACCCCATGCGGCGTAGCGAAGCAGTTCATGCAGACGAACTCCGTTCCCCCCTTGAAGATCGGGCGCGAACAGGCGCAACCCGACAGCCGTGCTCAGTAGCGTGAAGGTGACGACCAGCGCCACGTAGTAGCCTTCGCGGCGACGGACCCAGAGCATGGCAAAAGCCACCAGGTGCATCAGGAAGACGGTAAACAGCAGGAGCAGGATCAGTTGATTCATGGCGGCGTATGCTCTACCGGGCAGCGCGGGATCGACTTGACGCAGGTCAATCGGCCTTCCGCGCACTGCGGTAGCCGGCGAAAGCGATCCCCAATGCAATGAAGAACGGGACGAGTCGCTCCACCGCATTGCCGGGTGCCTGCGGGAAGTAACTGATCGCGACCGTCAGAACGAATCCTGTCGCCATGGCGGCCAGACGATAACCCGGAGCCACCCGCCCGCCGAACAGCAACACGATCAGCAACGGACCGAAGGCATTGCCCAGCGCCTGCCAGGCGAACAGCACCCGATCGAAGATGGAGGCCGGAAAGAACAACGCCAGCCCCACGGCCGCAATGCCGAGCAAAACGATCACCAGCCGATCCATGGCCAGCGAGATACGCCCGCGTCGAAGATCGTGGCTGACCGCAGAACCGGCAACCAGCAACTGGCTGTCCGAAGTCGACATGATGGCGGCCAGAACCCCGCCGGTGATCAGGCCACCCAGCACGGCCGGAAGCAGGTCCACCGCCAGATGCAACAGCACCGATTCACTGTCGGCCAGCTCAGGCAGCAACACCCTGCCCGACCAGCCCAGCACGACCATGCCGATGTAGATGAGCACGGCCCAGGTCAGCGCCACGTTGCGCGCGAACGGCACCTGGTCGGCCGATTCCAGCGCCATGAAACGGTTGACCACGTGCGGCTGGCCGGGATAGCCCAGACCGATACCAAACAGGCCCGCCACGAACACCATGGATAGCATCAGGCCGGGCTGGTCAACCAGCCGCACCAGCGACGGGTCGCCCAGGGCATTGAGCCCCTCCCAAAGGGCAACGGGCCCGCCGACGACAACCAGCGCCACGACCGGCAGGATCAGGGCGACGATGAGCATCATCAATCCCTGCAGTGCATCGGTCACGCTGGCGGCCCAGAATCCGCCGAGAAACACGTAGGCAATCACGATAAGCGCACCGACGACCATTGCAGCCATCGCCGAAACCGGCAGCGCGGTACTGATGGCCGCGCCGGCAGCCTGGAACTGCGAAGCGACGTAGAACGTGAAGCAGAACAGAATGATCAGGGCACCCAGCACCCTGAGCCTGCGTTCGGTCGCGGCATCGGTATCGCGCGAGAGGAATTCCACCAGGGTCAGTGCCTGATTGGCATGACTGGCCGGCTGCAAGCGGGGTGCTATGAAGACCCAGTTGATGAAGAACCCGGAAACAACTGCGGGAATCAGCCAGACCGCCTGCAGACCCCAGGCATAGGCTGCCCCCGACATCCCCAGCAGCGTCCAGGCAGATGAGGAGCTGGCCGAGGCGCTGAGCGCGGCCACCAGCGGCCCCATGCGTCGGCCGGCCAGGTGGAAGTCCTCGGTATTGCCGATGCGCCGCTGGGCCCAGATGCCGATGCCCAGCAGTACCACGAGATAGATGACAAGGGTGGTCGCGACCATGGCGTCCGAGTTTAGCAGCACCGATCAGCGAATGCGCCAGGTGATCCGGGCATAAACGTCCTCGTCGACCTGCAGGCGCCCGGCTCCGATACGCCGCTCCAGCTCCCGCCGCCAGCGGTAACGGATCTCCACTGACAGATCGGGCCTGAAACGACGCTGGTAGCGAATCTCGAACAACTCGTCGTTGTTGCGGTAATCGTTGGAGGTCAGCCACCCCGCCCCGGCCCGGCCGTAGACGGCACCGAGGTGGTGTCCCGGCCGAATGTCAAAGAGATTGGCACTGAGCTGGTAGGCATTGCCGGACACGCTCTGCCCTTCCGGCAGGGACAGGACCTCCGAAGATGGTCGATTGAAGGCCCGCCCAAGCTCACCGGCCACCAGCAATCGGGTGCCGTGTTCGCCCACCGGCCATGCCGCCGCCGTCTTGACCGTGGCCGTCACGTAATCCTTCCTTCGTTCAGACTCTCTGCCTTCCACTGCTAGCGCATCCGGGATCCAGTTGACACTGAACACGCGCATGACCAGGGGGCCGGGGTGATCGGTGGCCTCCAGGGCGAAATACCCCCCGAGACGGCTGCCGCTGTGGGAGAAATCCAGTGGTGGGCGAACCGTATTACCCGCTCCGAGACGATGGTTGAACTGCCCGATCAGGTGACTTTGCCAAGCGTCACCGATGCGCGCCTGCCAGTGAAAACCGTCAGTCCAGCCGATGCCGACATTGGAAGAATCGTTTCGGTCCAGGCTCTTTCCGGCCACGACGGGCAAATTCATCGCCGTCTGAAAACGTCCCAGGCGCCACTGGTGGTCGGAGCCGGCAACACCACGGCCAAGGTAGAACTCATCCACGTGTACTTCCCCGGCACTCGTGCCCGTCGGCGAGGCACGGTAGCGATCGAACACCAGGCCGAAATCGTTGCCGGCCGTGGAGGTGCGCCCCGCCAGCCGGGTGCGGAACCACCAGTCGTCGGCAAAACCATTCTGCAGCCAGACCCTCAGCCTTGCCTCCGCGCGACTGTCGTTCTGACGCTCGCCATCGCGCCCTTCGCGCTCACTGGCGAAAAGACCGGCTCGCAAGTCCGCCCCGTATGCCGGACTGCTGTCGTCTCCGGCAATTGCCACTGGCGCCAGGACCGGAATCGACAAGATGACGATCAGCAGCGCCCTCACGCAATCATTGGCCGAAACCTGTACCCTGAGAGGCACAAAGCGCAGGAGAAATTCTTCCATGCAACATCTCTTTCGATTGTCAGTCTTGTTGACGCTAATTATCGGCGTGTGCACTGCAGCCGATGCCCGCGAACTGGCCGTCGAGTTCGACGAACTGGTTCCGGCCGAACTGGCCAGCGTCGCCATCGAACCGATATCCGGAACCCCGGTCGTTCTGCTTCGCGAGCCTGAAGACGGACGGATCGTGCCGATCTTCATCGGCCCAAACGAGGCCCGTGCCATCCTGATGGCCCAGCGCGGCATCGATCCGGAACGGCCGATGACCCATGACCTGGCCGCTAATCTCATCGAGTCCCTGGGCGCCACCCTTGAGCGGGTCATCGTCGACGAATTGCGCAACGGAACCTATCACGGCGCACTGGAGTTGAACAAGGACGGAGAAATCATTCGCATCGACTCCCGACCCAGCGACGGGCTGGCATTGGCCGCGCGAACCGGCGCGTCCATTCTCGTGGCCCCTGCCGTCCTGGAAGCGGGAGAGGACATTCCGTTTCGCGGACTCGATGACGATGAAGATGTCGTGACCGCAATCGGCATCACCGTCATGGCACCCACCGAGGAAATCCGCCAGGCCCTCGGACTGCCGGACGAACCCGGCGTGGTCGTGACCGGCACCCGGGCCCATGCTGAACAGGCCGGATTGCGGGCCGGTGCCCTCATCATGGAAGTCGACGGTGAAGCCGTATCCAATCCGATGGCGTTTCTCGAAAGGATCAGCGCGGCAACCGCCGAGGGCATGACGAAGATTCGTTTCTGGCACGAAGGCGAAAAACAGGAGATCGAGCTTTCTACGCGAATACCCGATATCGATCCCGAGCGACGACAAAGGCTGTAGTCCCGCCACGGCGTACGAGGATCGTATTGGGCTCGCTCAGCCGCCATCGCCCCGGTCGAGAGCGCTCAGGGCGCGCTCGACGCGTTCGAGTTCCTGCTCGGTCACTCGGGCGATTTCCATCAGGGTGTCCTGGTTTTCGAGTTGCTGAGCCTGGTCTTCGAGATCCCGCGTCAACCCGCCGCCGAGGTCTCGACGGATGGCCGCCAGGCGGTCTCTCAGTTCCTGGCGCTTGCGCTCAAGCTCCTCACGATCCATATCGCTCTCCGCATTCCGCATGCTGACCTGTACGACGCCAGTCTGGCATGAATGAAAGGCGACAGCTTTGACGTTGATCACTTTTCCTCGTCAGGATCAGCCGGTGAGGAGACTGCCGTTTCCGGTTCCGGGGCGCCCTGCACGGCTTGTTCGGGCGTATCGACTACCGAACCGCGACCTTCGAGCATGCCGCTGCTGACAAACCGCTCGATTCGGGCAAACACCTCGGCCCGACCGAAGGGCTTTTTCATGAAGTCATCAGCACCGATCTTTTTCAGGTAGAACTGCTCGACCGCCTGTGGGTTGCCACTGATCATGATGATGGGCACTTCTTTCGTCTGAGGCAGGCGCCGGAACTTGCGCAGGGCGGTAAATCCGCTCATGCCGGGCAACACGATGTCGAGGAAGATCAGTTCCGGTGGAGACTCTACAACCAGTTCCAGAGCCGACTCGGCATCCTCGGTCGTGAAGGTCTCGTAACCATTCTGCCGAAGCATGTGGCTGAGTGCGGCGCTGATGGTGCGAGAGTCGTCGATCACCAGTACGCGCGTGCCTCGACGAGCATGCACACGTTTCCTGGTGCGCCGGTCATCCGGCTGACTCATTCCCAGCAGACGGCGAAAGCGGTCAAGCTGGCCCATTTGGTTCCCTCCCGGTCAATCTCCCGTTCATCACGGGATTATCCGGCAAGCGGGCCGGCAACGCAAAAGGGATTGCAGATTCAATCGAAACTGATTGAGAGGTCACGCACGTCAATGCCGTGCGTACCGTCTGGCAGCACTTCGTCGATTCGCAGCTGCAGACTCCCCTTGCCGGCCGCCTCGCTTGCCAGGTCCAGCGTCTCACCCAGTCGATGCCCCCCCTCCCGGGGCTCGAGCACCCGAACCAGCGGCAACAGGCCACGGCCATCCTTGCCTCGAAGCACTACGGCCAGCCGATCGTCGGTCAGGCGAACCAGAGTGCCCGGCGTCACCCATCCCATGAACTGGGTAAACGCCTCCACCATCATGCCGTCGAACTGGTGGTCACGCTCCTTCCAGAGAATTCCCAGCGCCTCGTGGTGAGAGCGGGCGGGATCGTAGACGCGATGTGAAGTGATGGCATCGTAGGCATCCACAATCGCGACCAGACGGGCCAGCTGTGGAATGCTTTCACCCGGCAGTCCGTGGGGATAGCCGCTGCCGTCGGGGCGCTCGTGGTGGTAGAGCACCGCCTCCGAAACCGTCTCGGGCATGGTGCCATCCTCGCTCAACATCTTGTAGCCAAGCTCGGTGTGACGCTGAATCTCCAGGAATTCCTCCTTGGTCAGTTGACCTTCCTTGTGGAGGATGGCCTGATCGACCAGGGTCTTGCCCAGATCGTGCAGCAACCCGGCAAGCCCGGCATGTTCCACGCGCCGCCGCCCCCAGTTCAGCGCGTGCGCCAGGCCGATCGCCAGGATGGAGACATTGATGCAGTGCTGGGCCGTGTAGTTGTCGCGTTCCTTGATACGAGTCAGCCACAGGAGGGCTGCCAGGTTGTGCTCGAGCACATCGGCCAGTTCGTGCACCACTTCCTTGGCCGTGGACACCTCGATGCGCCCGCGCTGACGGAACTGTTCGGCAAGTTCGCGGGCCTGCCGGTCGAGCGAGTCATAGATCCTCAGCGCCTGGTCAAGCGTCTCGCGGGTTACCCGACCCGGCACGACCGTCCTACCCCTGGGCTTGTGGGTGAACTCGGAGGGCCGCGGAACCTTCATGGGAGTCAGGGGGGCTCCGGCTGCTGGTCCTCGCACATGCGAAATCACCACCCAGGCGCAGTTTTCCACCATCCAGGCTTTCTTCTCCTGGCTATCGATCAGAACGCCCTGAAGCGGAAAGTGGGTTTCGCTCCATGGGCGGTCCAGGCGGGTTACAAAGTGGCCGATTTGCAGTTGAGTCGGATCAATCCGGCTCTCGAACATCCAACGAGGTTCTTCACCGAACATGCTGCCACCCCTTTGGCATACCGACGGAAACCTATCATAACGCCAGCCAAATCGTGAAGTCCAGCACGCGCCTCCGCGTCAATCGAGAACAGCCACCAGCAGAGCCTTGACGTTGACGCCGTGGGCGCCATCGGGCAGCACTTCCTCAATATGAATCAGGTGATTGCCCTCGCTGTCCTTGAGCGAAGCAAGGTCCATTCGCTCGCTGGCACGATATCCGGCGCCGCCGTGCTCGAGACGACGAACAATGGGATAGAAACCGTGAACGATATTCGTTTCCTCGACCACGGCCAGATCACCATTGGACAATCGCACCAGGGTGCCCGGCGCCACCCAACCCATGAACTGAATGAAGGTTTCGACCATTGCGCGATCGAACTTGTGGTCGCGTCCGCGCCAGAGAATACCAAGGGCATCATGGTGAGAACGGGCTGCCCGATAACTGCGCTCGGAAGTCACCGCATCGTAGACGTCCACGATCGCCACGAGCCTCGATATCGGATGTACATCGGTTGCACCCTTGCCGTAGGGATAGCCCTTGCCGTCACAGCGCTCATGATGCTCCAGGGCTGCGAGGGCCACAACCGGGTCAACTTCGTCACGTTGGGAAAGAAGATCGTAGCCGCGGGTGGTATGCGTCTTGATCTGGCGATACTCCTCCTCGGTGAGCAGGTCGGGCTTCTGGAGAATCTCCTGATCGATTTCGACGTTGCCGACATCGTGCAGCAGCGCCGCCATGCCCGACAGCTCGATCTGGTCGGGAGACCACTCAAGCGCATGTGCCAGGCCAAGCGCCAGAATGGCGGAGTTGATGGAATGCTGGGCCGTGTAGTCATCACGATCCTTGATCCGGGTCAGCCAGACCATGGCTGCCAGGTTCTGCTGGAGATAGCCGGCCAGTTCCGCCACCACCCGCTCGGCGGTCTTGATCTCGAGCGTCCCCTGCTTGGCAAAACCGCGAATCAGGTGCCGCGCCTGATGATCCAGAAGACCATACGCTCGCAATGCAACGCCTACGCTGTCCTTGTCCAGCCTCCGGCCGCGCAACGCATTGACCGGATGATCCGGGTCAGTATTGGCAGGCGCCGGCACATCCTTCTTCGCTGCGGGCTCGCGAACGGGACGCCGCTGCCGCGGCGGCACGTTGGAACGCTCGAAGTCGATGACCACCCATTCGCAGTGCTCCACGAACCATGAAAGGGTTTCCTCTGAATCGATGAGCACTCCCTGCAACGGAAACGGTGAATCAATCCATGGAATATCCAGCCTCAGAACGTAGTTGCCCACTTCCAGGTCGGAAGGGTGGACAATCATCTCGCGCTGCCACATGGAGTCCGGCGGGTTTCCCTTGCTTGAAGTCATCGGCCTGAATCAGCTAATCCCAAGGGCATTATGCCAGCATTGGCGGCGACAGCGACACTCGGGACCAGTGAACCGCTCCCGAGTGTCGCTGTCAATGAACCGGGTCCCCGCCCAGACGGGGCATCCACCACACTTTCGAAAAAGCAACGAAAAGGTCAAGCATGAGAATACTGAGTGCCTGCGCCACCGGCGCCTTCGCATTACTGGTCGGCATCAACACGGTAGCTGCCGACGATCCTGTCGCCGCCACCGACGATGCCAGCCCGACACTGGGCAGCTGGGGCATCGAAACAGATCACGTCAGCTCAACCGTCGTTCCGGGGAATGACTTCTTCACCTGGGTCAACGAGGGCTGGCTCGAGTCGACTGAAATCCCCGATGGTTTCTCACGCTTCGGCGCATTCTCGGAACTTCAGCTGCTGTCGGAGGAACGGGTCGAAAACATCATCCTCGAGGCGCAGATGAACGGGGAGGAGCCCGGTTCGNCGGAACAGCAGATTGGTGACCTCTTCGTCAGTTACATGAACACCGAACGCCTGGACGAGCTGGGCCTGGACCCGATCCGGCCCACCCTTGACGAACTGCTGGCCATCGACAGCCATGAACAGGCTGCCCGCTGGATGGGCGCCCAGGGCACCGGCTCGCTGGCCGCCGTTTACGTCACCCTGGACATGGGCAATCCGCAGCGCTATGTCACGCATGTTCGCCAGGCCGGCGTGGGCCTGCCCGACCGCGACTACTACCTGCGCGACGAAGACCCCTTCCCCGGCCATCGCGAGGCCTACCGCGACTACATCGTCGCCACCTTCAAGCGAGCCGGCATCGACGAGGCCGAAGCGCGTGCCGATGCCATCATCGCCCTGGAAACGAAAATCGCCGAGAACCACTGGACGCGAGTGGAGCAACGCGACCGCCAGGCGAACTACAAGCTGATCGAGCGAAACGAGCTCGATGAACTGGCCCCCGGTTTCCCCTGGGAGGCCCTGCTCGATGCGCGCGGTCTCGGCGACATTGAAGAGCTGGTAGTGGCCACCAGCGGCGCAGTCACCGCCAACGCCGGCATTTTCGCCGACACACCAGCCGACACCTGGGCCAGCTGGCATGCCTTCCACTGGATCAACAACCATGCCCCCCTGCTCTCCCAGGAGTTCGAACGGGCCCACTTCGAACTTTTCGACCGCCGTCTCGGCGGTGTCGATGAACAACGGCCGCGCGATCGCCGTGCCATCAACACCGTGAGCAGCCGACTGGGCGAACTGGTCGGGCAGGTCTATGTGCAGGAACACTTTCCACCCGCGTACCGCGAACAGATGCTCGAACTGGT
>SL_3KL_010_SEDDRAFT_10000437_pt1 | contig 34116 bp, 26 predicted proteins | sample SodLakKL_010_SED_2_FD_10381 | JGI IMG/M metagenome (IMG submission 10381) | reverse complement strand
AACTTAAAACTTAAAACTTAAAACTTAAAACTTAAAACTTAAAACTTAAAACTTAAAACTTAAAACTTAAAACTTAAAACTTAAAACTTAAAAACTTGAACTCCTCTGCCCATGAACCTAACGTATGTGTAGTATCCGAAATTTTAAAAAAATAAGGAGGAATCGCTTATGAAGTGCCCAGGACAAGACAGCCGGTATTGGAAACCGGGGGCCATTTTCAACACAATGTGCCCGAAATGCAAAAAAGAGGTGGAATTTTTCAAGGACGATACCACCCGAAAGTGCAACCATTGTGGCCACAGGTTCGTCAACCCGAAGATGGACTTTGGATGTGCGGCCTATTGCCAGTATGCTGAACAATGTATCGGGGATCTTCCACCCGAAGTTGCTGCTCAAAAGGAGGATTTTTTGAAAGATAAAGTGGCGGTGGAGATGAAGCGCTATTTTAAGCGCGATTTTAAACGCATCGGCCATGCCTCCCGTGTCGCACGATATGCGGAGCGGATTGGAAAAGCCGAACAGGCAAACATGGCTGTTATTCTTACATCCGCTTATCTTCATGATATTGGAATTGTCGAGGCGGAAAGAAAGCACCAGAATGTTTCGCCTAAGTACCAGCATATGGAAGGCCCCCCAATTGCAAGGTCCATTCTTGAAAAACTGGGGGCCAAAGAAGAGCTGATCCGGGAAGTTTGCGATATTATCGGGCACCATCATTGGCCACGTGATAATGACTCCGTTAATTTCAAGGTGCTTTATGATGCCGATCTGATCGCCAATCTGGAGGAAAAGCAGAAAGAAGGTCCCCTGGAAAAAGAGCGCCTTGAAAAAATTATCGAAAAATCCTTTTTGACCGAAGGTGGGCGAGAGCAGGCACTGGAGGTCCTATGTTAGGATTTTTCAGAAAAATAATTTTCAAAGGTAAGGAGTGCAAAAGCTGTGCTTTCGCAAAAGATGCAAAATCACAGCTTTTGCACTCCTTCCATAAATCACGCGCATGGCGCAGGAATTTTAAATTTAGGTGAAATCATGAACGTAAAGAGAAAAATAGTTGAAATCGACGAAGAACTCTGTGATGGTTGTGGCAATTGTGTTCCGGCTTGCGCAGAGGGTGCTCTGGTAATTGAAAACGGCAAAGCTCGGGTAGTCAGGGATCGGCTTTGTGACGGCCTTGGAGCCTGTCTCGGGGATTGCCCCACGGGAGCGCTTCGAATTATAGAACGTGAAGCTGAAGAATTTGACGAAGCTGCGGTAGAAGAATATCTTGCCGAGAAGGAAAAAGGCGGACGGGATGGCGATTTTATCCATACCGGCTGTCCATCGGCTCAAATTCAAAGGTTTAACACTAAACACACTGAGCAAAGAGCAGAGGACATGGGTATGGTTTCGGAAAGCCGGTCACAGTTGGCGCACTGGCCGGTTCAAATCATGCTGGTACCCGCAAAAGCACCATTTTTAAAAGGTGCTGACCTTTTGGTGGTGGCCGATTGTGCGCCTCTGGCCTATGCCAATTTTCATCAGGATTTTCTTAAGGGAAAAGCCGTGATGATGGGATGTCCCAAATTAGATAATGTTGAGGCCTATATCGATAAATTTGCGCAAATATGCCAAATGGCCGGGCTCAAAAGTATTACCTCGGTCATCATGGAAGTTCCCTGCTGCTCGGCACTTCCAATGATCGTTCGGAAAGGGATGGAAAAGGCAGGGAAAAAAATCCCCATGGAAGAAGTGGTGATCGGTACAAAAGGACAAATTGTGGAACGTAAAAAAATTCATTAACTTCTCAAAAAAACGAAGAATCTGTGAAGCTGGAGTGCCAAAGTTATACTTTGGCATAGCCGGCTGCAAGCCGGGCCATTTCAGTAAAATGGGTGACAGGGGGAAACGTTTGCAATCATCTTTTGCAACCTCGTTGCCACGATCTGATTGAAAACGACAAATACCTAAACTGTGTCAAGTGTGCGTAAAGCCCGGTTTTCAAAGGGGGGGACCACAAAACGCCTTTTTGGCAAAGGAAAAAACCTTTGTGATCACCTATTCACTTAACCAATCATCCCCAAATGCGTTATAATCAGGAATTATTTTTCTACCCTAATATTCAGAATATCTTTCATCAAGCTAAAATGATTGTCCAAAGAGTATATTCTGCTATGGTTCTGTTTTGCGTTTTGGGCAATTATCAAATCTGGTATCCCAATACCATTCAATCCGTTTTTGAGGCATTTGTATTGATACTCGATGATTTGGTTCCAATTTACAGTCAAATCCAACCTTTTGATACTTTGCAATAAACTAACTATTTTTCTTTGATTGCGTATCTTTAGAAATGGAATCAGCTCCGCTAAAATCAGATCATTTATTACGATAAGATTTTCATCGATCAGGAAATCAAGTTTTTCGGAATTGTGACCGCTTCTGAAATAATCAACCCATATTGAGGTATCAACTAATACCGGCAATGACGCCCTCTGAGATCATTTAAATCAATGGTTAAATCGACGGTTCCTTTAAATTGCTTCAACTCCGAAATTTTTGATTTTCTGATCAAGTCTTCCAGTGCTGTGATAATGACCTTGGTTTTTGTGTTTATGCCGGTAACCTTCATAGCCTCATTTAATAATTCTTCAGGTAAATCAAGAGTTGTTCTCATTGTTGACCTCTTTATCCTTATTGTTATGCATAGATTTATCAAGTTATGCATATTTTGTCAATGGGTGGCTGTGGAAAAAAACACGTGAAAGAGGTAAAAAAGAACGGCTAATGAACCGCTGAAAAAACCAGGTCTCAATCGACCGGATGTTAAAGCGGAATAAGATGCTCTGTGACCATAATTTTCAGCGCTCTGCCATGACCCTTACCCGGCACAGCCAATCCATCATCACCTCGGCTCATCCTTACTGCCCCTTATGGCCAGTGCGTTGGCTTTTGGCTGTATCTTTTCTTGCCATACACATCGGCCTCCGCTATTATCAGAATGTTTAATTGGTGAATATGAGCATATGAAAATTGGTGATTATGGGCATATTAAAAAGGGTTAAAAAGTTGCGGTTGGTGCCTCAGGAAGAATGGCGGAAACGAATTGTAACTCCGGAAGAGGCTTTTGAAGAAATTGAGCCGGGGATGAGCATCTTTTTGGGAACCGGCGGGGGAGAACCCGGAACGCTGATAAAACATCTCATGAGCTCCAGGGCGGCTAACCTTCAGGACCTGGAATTAATTCAGTTGTTGAGCTTCGGTGAAGCCATATCCGGGGAGGGGATTGCACCGCCCGTTTCACAAAAATTCCGGCTGAAAACGTTCTTTTCAGGATGGGTTGCCAGTGAAGAAATTACCGCGGGCCGGGTTGACCTTATACCCTGCCGGTTTTCACAGATACACCGGTATATACAGAGTGGAATAATTCATGTGGATGTGGTTTTGATCCAGATAACGCCTCCCAATGAAGATGGGTATTGCAGCCTTGGTGTGTCTGTGGATGTGGCGCGTTATGCCATGAATCGGGCCCGTTGGGTTATTGGAGAGATCAATTCTGACACGCCCTTTACTTTTGGGGACACCTTTGTACATATTTCCGAATTTGACTATCTTGTAGAAGCCGAGGAAAAACCCATTATTTTGGAGCGTTGGCCAACAGATGCTGTTTATGAAAAGGTGGCTGCTAATGTTGCTTCAAGAATAGAAGATTGTAGTTGCCTGGCTTTTTTAATCGATCCCTTGTTTGAAGCCCTGGGAAAGTTTCTGGCGGACAAGCGCCATTTGGGTATTCATTCTCCCGTTTTTACCGATGCCCTCATGGAGCTGATTCAAAGCGGCGCAGTAACCAATCAAAATAAAAATATTTTCAGGGGCAAATCTCTGACTTCTTATGCCATGGGTACCAGGGAGCTTTTTCAATGGCTGGATAGAAATCCTTTGGTGGAGTTTCAGGCAATAGACAATGTGTCCAATCCGATCAATATTGGCCGAAATCCTGATTTTGCGGCAATATTGCCGGCGCGGAAGGTGGATTTAACCGGCCGAATCGCCTTGCATACAGGAAAAAGAAATGTTTCCGCAGGTCCCGGAGAGACCATGAATCTCGTAAACGGAGCTGAACTTTCAAGAGGAGGTATATCTATTTTCGCTCTTCCCAGCAGAAATCTCGAGGGTGTTTCCAACATTGTGTTAAATGTTGAGGGTTATCCCAATTTATTTACACTCAGAGAATCTGTCGATATGGTTATAACAGAATATGGTTCGGCTGAGCTTGGTGGAAAAACCATACGGGAGAGGGCACAGACCCTTATTGAATTGGCTCATCCGGACGACCGGGAAAAACTGCTGGATCAGGCCAAGGCTGCAAGAATTATTTTCCAGGACCAGATTTTTATTCCGGAAAGCGCTCATCTATATCCGTCGGAAATTGCTTCATCACATATTTTCGAAAACAATCTGAAAGTCAGATTCAGGGCCATAAAACCTTCGGATGAAGAGCAGATGCGGCGGCTTTTTTACCGTTTTTCCGATGAAGCGGTATATGCCCGGTATTTTTCTCCTATTAAAACCATGCCCCATGCCCGGATGCAGGAATATGTCAACATTGATTATTCCAATTCCATCTCTGTTGTGGGACTTATCGGAGAACCGGGAAACGGACAAATTATTGCCGAAGCACGCTTTGTCAGGGAAAAAAACAGTGGATATGCAGATGTGGCGTTTCTGGTGGATGAAAAATATCAAAACCTTGGAATAGCGGGTTATATGTACAAAATCCTGGTGCGAACAGCCAGACAGCAGGGTATTAAAGGTTTTAAAGCCGATATACTTGCCTCTAATAAAGCGATGATCAAAGTTTTTGAAAAAAGCGGCCAAATTGTTAATTTCAAGCTTGAAAATGGTGTCTATTATCTGAAAATCTCGTTTAAGAAGGATTAAATCGGAGGCCCTGGTTTGAAAAATCCCTTAATTTGGGCGGAAATTGATCTTAAAGCCATAGCACATAATGTTTCTCAGCTTCGGAATATATGCAACCCCAAAGCAAAATTGATGGCTGTGGTTAAAGCTGATGGATATGGGCACGGGGCAGAAAATGTAGCACGTGCCTCCCTTTCTGCGGGTGCCGAATCGTTGGGCGTTGCCAGAATAGACGAAGCCATAGCCCTGAGAAAGGCTGCCGTAGATGCACCCATCCAGGTTTTGGGCTACACACCTGTATCCATGGCTGAAAACCTGCTTCAATATAATTTGACCCAAAGCGTATTTTCCTCCCAATGTGCTTCCGCGCTCTCTCAAATAGGCGTAGCCCTGGGAAAAAAAATTAAAATTCATATTAAGGTTGATACCGGCATGGGGCGGCTTGGCCTGCTAACAGACCGCGGACAAATATCCTGCGCTGATTTTAATATGACCCAAAGCTCTTTGGAGCAGATAAAATCCATTGTGGGGCTTCGGGGAATTGTTCCGGAAGGCATCATGACGCATTTTGCCATGGCCGACAGTGCCGATAAGACCAGCACCGGAAAACAGTTTGCAATTTTCACGGACTTTATTGACCGCTTATCAAAAAACGGGATCGGATTTCAGGTGCACCACGCTGCCAACAGTGCTGCGGTCATGGAACATCCCGAAACCCATCTGGATCTTGTTCGTCCGGGTATTTCCATTTATGGCCTTTATGCCTCTGATGAAGTCGATAAAAGCAAGGCTGACTTGATACCCGCCATGGCTTTTAAAGCGAGGGTAATCCAGGTTAAAAGGGTGCCTGCTCAATTTTGTATAAGCTATGGCCATACTTACCGGACCCGAAAATCCACCACCATTGCCACGGTGTCGGCAGGATATGCCGATGGCTTCAATCGCCTGCTGTCTTCCTGTGGGTACATGCTGGTACATGGCAAAAGAGCACCTGTAACCGGCAGGGTCTGTATGGACCTTACCATGCTGGATGTTGGGCATATTCCCCAGGTAATGGTGGGAGACGAAGTCGTAATCTTTGGCAATCAAAACGGCGAATCTATCCATGTGGATGAAATAGCCAGACTGCTCAACACCATCAACTACGAAGTCGTGTCCACTATTAGCGCGCGGGTGCCACGAATTTATAAACACCTGATTTAACAACTATTTACCCAGCAGAAGGTGCAACATTCCGGGCAGGTTCACCCTGCGGAAATGGGCTACAAGGTTGCGATTTGACGTGGCCCGGAAAGTGTAGGTGGCTCTGGCTCCCTGAACGATAAGGCCGTTTTCGGACCAGTGGCTGAAAATGTATCCCCGGCCTGGAATAGCTTTCAAGGTGACCTGTGTGTTGTGCAGGTATTTGTTTTGCCCTTTGACCGCACCATTGGAGTCGGCGGAAGAAACAGAAATTGGGTGCTGAGTATTGTTCTCGCAATAAGTAACATTCAATTCAAAGGTTTCTTCCGAAACAATGGTTACGTTTTTATTACTTTGGGTATTCCAGCCTGGGATAATGGTGAACTCAACGGTATGGGTGCCTGAGGCCACATTGATTTCCGTGTCCTGGCTGTTACGCCAGGTGTTTGTGCCGCTCCGCCGCCACTGAGCGCCTTCGGCGCGGGCTTTTTCTGGCTCGATAATTACCTGCAATGATCCGGTCTCTTTGGGTTCTGTCCCATGAAGAATTAGTTGCCAGGAGTCGAATGTGCCTGAAAAATCTTCCCACAGATCCGCTACCTGTAAAGTCCAGATTCCCTCTGAAGGTTCGCCCCACTGACGTACGGACATAAACTTCCAGCCGGGGTAGTCAGGGTTATAATCCCATCGCTTTTCAGCCAGTATGCTCCGGGTACCGTTCGGGGAGGTCAGTGCGATTTCCAGATCCCCTCGCCAGGGATGAGTGGCAGTGAAAATAACTTCCACATGTTCCACAATAAGATCCCTTGAAACGTTAAAAGAAGATAAAACCCCGGCAGGGTTATCGTCAGGAATAGGCTGGTTTACAGAAATCACTCCGGAATCGAAAGAGCGGGTAGTACCGGATCCGGTCCATGTGGAAGCCAGGTTGGAAGCCCGAGCTGCATCAACCATCCCGAATCCATACTTGTGGTTGATCCATTTTCCTGCCCCATTTTGATTCCAGTCTTCATCCTGAGGGTCATTGCGGATAGCGGAGTTAACCAGGATATGCTGTACATCACGCCATGAGAGGCTGGGATTGGCCTGAAGCATCAGAGCAATAATTCCCGATACAAGCGGAGCGGATGAAGAGGTGCCACCAAAAGATGAAGTGCAAGTATCTCCGTAGGGCATCAGCAGGTCTGTGGTGGTTATTGTTGCTCTATCACCGCTGCTGGGAGCCGTAATTAGCATAGCGGCTCCCGGCTCACTGTATCTTGCCTGCTTGCCGTTATGATCCACAGCCCCCACGGCAATGGTGTATCTGGAGTTGGCGTAACCATCATAGTTGACGTTGTCATTGTTAGACAAACCGTTTCCTGCAGCCCAGACATAGATAGAGCCAAGGCCATCTCGACCATTTGTTACGCCGTCCTCCAGGGCGAGCCGGGTGAGCGTGCCTGGGCCATCCAGTCGTTCACCATCGTCAAGGGGCCCCCAGCTGTTGTTGAAAATATGGTTATTATGATAATTATAAATCAACGCTTGTGCTTCCATGAAATCAGTGATGGGACCTGCAATCAGACGGATACCGGAAAGGCTTGCCCTATAGGCGACGCCTACACCGCAGGTTAAACCATCATCCCGGGCTGCGGCTACACCACCAACTCTGGTGCCGTGATTATCCCGCGAGTCAGTCGGGCTGGGATCAGGAATGTTGTCGTTAAAATTCCAACTGTCTTCCGATGCATAATTACCCTGAAAATCGGGGTGTTCGTGTTGCAGGCCATCGTCCACAATAGCAATTTGAACATCGTTTCCCAAAAAGCCCGACCTCCATGCGGGAATTACATTGGCATCCATGCCGGATGTACCACCGGATTGACCGCTATTGTTCAGGTGCCATTGATCGTGAAAAAGGGGATCGGCCGGCAGGCGTTTGAACCGTTTCCGTTCATATTGTTGTTCCAGCCAGAGTATTTCCGGATCCCTGCGAAGGGCCTGATCCTCGAATGTCCGGGCTTTTTTGGAGGGTAGGCGAAACAGATGATATCCTTTGAGCGTGCCCACCGGCCCGACATATTCCAAGCCGTGTTTTTGGGCTATTATTTCCGGCTCCACCCCCTCAGCAAGGCGCATTGCCCATATATTTGTGGGGGTCGATTGGTCATCCTCTGTGGATGGTCGCATTGTTTCATGGTTTTCTCCTGCCATCATTTCAACCTGCATGAGAAATATCGACAAAATAGCAATGATTATAATAAACAGGGACTTTAGTCGCATTTGCATCTCACTGCTTAGGTTAACGCCTATGCCCAATGGGAGAGGAAACTCCTCTCCCTCTGGGAGGGGCTGGGGGAGGGAAAGATAACCTCTTGATATCAATTACCCCCACCCCGGCCTTCCCCCAAAGGGAGAGGGAGTATAGGCGTTTCCGGACAGGCACTGCTAATTATTTATCAGATGGTTAGTGTGGTTTCAATACCAGAAAATAAAGGTTTCCCTGGTGCTGCATATGACCGGCGGCTATTTCAGAGTAGGGATCGTTTCCCCAGAACAGGTCCGCGCGTCCTGGTCCCCGAATGGCACCACCGGTGTCCTGGCTGAGAACGAACCTGGAAAATTCGACCCAGCGGTTAATTTGTCCGTTTATATCAAGAAGGGGTTTTTGAGTTTCGATAAATCCCAGGGCGGCATCAGGAAAGAGGTTTCGATCTATAGCTATTGACCTTCCCGGAGTTAGAGTTACGCCCAGGGCGCCTGTCGGCCCTTTGTCCAATATCTCGAAAAACACATAACTAGGATTGTGGCTTAGAACATGTGGGATCTTTTCGGGATTTTCTTTTAAATATTCTTTGATTTTTTGCATCGACATTTCATCCCGGTCAATTTTTCCGGTGTCGATAAGATATTTACCGATGCTTCTATAGGGCCTTCCATTGGTGCTGTGATAGTGCAGGTTTATAAAATTACCTTTATCAAGATAAACCCGTCCGGAACCCTGAACATGGAGAAAGAAAAGATCGACGATATTATCGACAAAAATAAGTGGCGATAAGTTTTCGGCTAATATGTGTTCAAAATCGATTTGTCTGCGCTCGTAATAGGGGACTACGGTTTTGCCGTTCCATCTGCCCATGATTCGGTCTCTTTCATAGCGGGTTGAAAAAGCGGACAAGTCGATGGTGATTAAATCGTCCGGTGGGCCATAAACCGGATAAGGATATTTTTCGCATTGAAAGCGGCTTCCACGAAGCGCAGGTTCATAATACCCTGTGTACAAAACTTTCCCGGTTTCCTTTGCGCCGGAGGACACATAAACCAGATAATTATCCGCAATAAACTCATCGATATCTTTTCTATCAGGTTTCTTTTGAATAAACTCCATAAACCGGACCAATGATTTTTTCACATGGGCAGCGCAATAGACGTCAGAACCAAATCGAATTTCTCTATTTTCCGGAATTTTATTCAGATAATCGAGACTTTTGGAAATAGCCTTTTCCAGTCCGCCAAAAAGCATGTCATCGCTGAATCCCGGATATTGCGACGGCGAAAGGAGTACCAGCGGGGGTTTTTCTTTTTCTATTATTACAGGTAGCTTTTCTGCGCAGCCGAACAGTTGAATCATCAATATGCCTATGACAACAATGGCTGCTTTCTCAAGAAAGTTTTCAGGAAAAAATCTGGAATGCATCGGTTTGAAAATTCCTCCTGGTTTGGTTTACCATGTTCCACTTTTTCCGCCCGTTTTTTTCAGTAACTTTATGTCGGAAATAATCATCGCCTTATCATAAGATTTGCACATATCATAAATGGTCAGGGCGGCTGCGCAAACCGCTGTCAGAGCCTCCATTTCCACACCGGTTTGGCCTTTTAAACGCACGGATGCCTGAATGCCTATGGCGTTTTTCTGTTTATCCGGGAAAAAATCGACCGCCACATGGGTGATGTTTAACGGATGGCACATGGGGATCAGATCGGATGTTTTTTTGGCAGCCATAATTCCGGCGATTCTGGCCGTTTCAAGCACGTTGCCTTTTTTGATCGATTGGTTGTAAATTTTTTCAAACGTATCAGGGGTCATGGAGATTTTACCCTCAGCCAAAGCCGTCCGCTCAGTGGTGTCCTTATGCGTCACATCCACCATGCGTACCCTTCCTTTATCGTCAATGTGTGTAAAATCTTTCATGAAATAACCACCCGATTTTTTGTTCTATGTTTATACTCGATAATCAAGTTTTTTCCGTCATTCCTGCGAAAGCAGGAATCCAGGTTAAACCCAAGATAAATCAACTATCCGAACTTTTTGAGAAACTACCTCATGAGTCCGAAAAATACTCGGTTTTTTGAGTAACCGTGGATTTGATTTCATTTAAGGTATCATGAAGAACCGAAATCACGTTTTCACGAATATCCCCTGCTACAATCAGATACATGATATCATCTCCAACAGAAAGATCCTTGCCCTCGTTAATATGGGCCAAAATCTCAAGAATCCCCGGAAGCTTTCTATTCGATTCGATTATCTGTTTGAGCTTCTGGTGATCCACAGATACACTTAGTCTCGAAATTTTCCGCCCATCCCTGGACGTGCCCCGAACAACCCCGTTGTGGCATAAAATCATCCCTGCCCGATGAAAATCGGGGTGTTTCTTAATTTGGTCCAACAAATGTAAAAGAATCACTTTTCCTCCGTATTAATCAGAAAAAATTAAGTTTAAGGTTTTAACTTAAAACTACCACCTTACCCCTTCCCTTTTTTCAGGATATTTTCAGCCATTTGTAAATCTTCGGCAGTATTGATATTAAAAAAACTCAACAAATCCGGGTCTGCAATTTTTAAACGTTTTTCAGAAATTTTTTTTACCCGTGCTTTTTTAAAAAAATTTTGAATTTTAAAATCCCTTTTCAAAAGGTGATGTTCAATACTCTGAAAACATCGTTTTGAATATATGGCGCAAAGTGGCTCAATTCCTTTGGAGGTTTCCGGGATGACCACATCGGGTTGACTGTCCAAATGATCTAAAAGGACTTTGACAAGTTTTACTTTCAAAAAAGGGGTATCGGAAGCTGAAAAAAAAACATAGGGATTGGATGCATAAAACAATCCTGCATGCAATCCTGTCAGTGAACTTCGAACAGGATATAAATCGGTACCTATCATTAAATCCCAATCCAGATAATCGGCAGGCTCATTGGTCACCAGTATGATTTCGTCAAACAACTGACTAAACACCGCGTAAATACAATCCAGGATTTTTTTCCCTCCAACAGGCAAAAAGGCCTTGAGCTCGCCTGAAAATCTTTTGGCCAAACCTCCTGCCAGAATAACCCCGGTACAGTTTGTTCTCATGGGATTTAACCCTCTATTGCGTTCATAGTGTTTAATGAAATCCCCACCTGAGAACATAGAAAAATTTATGCGAAAAATCAAGCAGGTTTCAGGGGTGGAAAAATAACCCGCTGATAAACCTTCCCAAAAAACAGGCACCATAATCATAATATGATGCTTGATTTTAGTTTCCCATATAATGTAGATATGGAATCTGTTTGGAAACGCCTCTCCTACTGGGAGGGGCTGGGGGAGGGAAAGATAACCTCATGATATCGTTCACCCCCACCCTCCCCCAAAGGGAGAGGGAGTATAGGAGTTTCCGGACAGACAATAATTAAAACATTAAAAGCCACGGCAGGTCTATAGTATGCCATGCCCTTGGATTTGTAAATAATACAGATAAAACCATAAGGAAAATTTCATGAAGTCATCAGATACAATCCTGGATGCTTCTGATATCGACCGCATCCTGGTTCGAATCAGTCACGAAATTTTAGAAGTTCATAAAGGGGCGGAAAGCCTGGCGCTGGTTGGCATTCAAACCCGAGGTGTTCATCTGGCCAGACGTCTGCAGGAAAAAATCAGGGAAATCGAGGGTGTTGATGTCCCCACCGGTCAGGTGGATATAACACTTTATCGGGATGATTGGACCCGGATTAGTACCAATCCCGTAATCCAGGCTACCGAGATTCCATTTTCTGTGGATGGCAAAAAGATTATTCTGGTAGATGATGTTCTTTTTACAGGCAGGACAATTCGATCGGCCATGGATGCGCTCATTGATTTTGGACGCCCGGATCGTATCGAGCTGGTGGTGCTTGTGGACCGGGGACATCGCGAATTGCCAATCCAGGGCAATTATGTGGGAAAGTTTGTTGAAACCCGTCGCTCTGAAATGGTCAATGTCATGATGAAAGAATGCGACGGTGAAGACAAGGTCATCCTTGATAAGGAATCATAAATGGGTACGCACCAACATAAAAAACAGGCACCTCAGAAGGCTTGTATTGCAGTCTTGTCCGTTTCCAGCACACGTATTATTGAAAATGACGAAAGCGGTCACTGGATAAAAAAAAAGGCGATTGATGCAGGCCATGACGTGGTTTTACATCGTGTGGTCGATGATGATCAGGAGACAATCATGGAGGCGGTCACACAATGTATAAAAGATAAAAAAATACAGGCGGTGATTCTTACCGGAGGCACGGGAATTGCTTCCAGGGATGTTACTATCGAAGCTGTTCAGCCGTTATTGGAAAAAGAACTTCCCGGGTTCGCCGTTTTATTTACCCAATTAAGTTACAAAGAAATCGGTACCGCTGCAATGCTTTCCCGGGCTATGGCCGGGGTCAGCAAAAATACTCTGGTTTTTAGCATCCCGGGAAGTCTCAAGGCTTGCAAGCTTGCCTGTAATGAATTGATTTTTCATGAACTGGGGCATTTGATCAAGCATGGAACTGAATAACCTTGAACGTTGAACCTTGAACTAACAAGAAAGGTTTCACATGTGTGGAATAGTCGGCTATTTCGGTCGGGCGGCAAACAGCCTGACCCGTGTTTTGACAGCTATGTCGGCCATTATTTACCGGGCACCCGACAGTACGGGAATCGGGGTTTTCGGAGATGAAAATGAACCGCTTCGGGCAAGAAAAACTGTCGGTTCAGTGATTCAGCTTGTAGATCTCCTGTTAAAAAATCCAATCTATCCTAATTTGCCTCAGGAATTGATAGAATTTTTTGATACCATGGCAGACAAAAGCTATATTGAGGACCGGCAACTGCGATTGATTCTTTTTGAAAATCTTCCGACAAATTATTTTCTGGATCTCAAAAAAGGAAAAATATCGTACCCTTTGTTCAAGGAGCTGATCGATATCGATAACCCCGATGCCCTCAGAATTGTTCCCGGATGGCCCGGCAGGTCCGATCCACTGCCATCAATGGTTATCGAATCGCGCGAAGACCTTCAGAATCTGATTAATAAGCTAATTGGTGAGTACGATCTTTCTACGGTGGTTATAAAGGCACTGGTGCGAAATGCTTTGTCTCATACCATTGAAAAACGCCGTAAAGAAGGATACCTGGAAGTGGAAACGGCGGATATTTTCAATGCTTTCGATCAGCTTTTCGAAGAAATTCTTTCCGAGGAAAATGTACCGCGGGCACAAGAATATGAACTGGAATCATCCGGACAAAAACAAAAAGCTTCTGAGTTTTTATGGAGGTTTTTGAGAATTACACAGATAAAAATTCCGGTCGATTATGATACGGATGGTGTCAGGTCCATCTTTCGCTTAATCGATGCGGTTTTGATGAGTCGTCTTCCTTTACGCCCGCGGCTGAAAGAGGCATTGCAGCAACAACTGGAAACTGTCTGGCCCCGGGCAAAGGAAATTTTTCCTTTGGATTGGAAAACCCTTTATTTTGCAGAAAAAGGTGCCAACCTTTACGGGTGGGCCGCAGCAGCAGCAATGACATTCCTGGAAAAACACCTGGAGGGTTTTACCAAACCGTTGGATCTCACCCCCAAAGAGTTGCAGATGGGACAATTCGTGGTGCCCGGCAAAACGCATCCAACAGTTCTCGCCAGCCTTTTGCCCCCTGTGGTTTCGCAGGGCCGCTGGGCACTTCAGTCAGCGGTGACTGCCAGAAACTCCCATCCTTTTTTCGACAATCTTTTTGAAAGGACTATTGTTTTAAATGGTCAATTTAATACCAACATTGAAAACGATATCCGTTTTTTTCTGGAAAAAGTGGCTAGGTATACTTTCAGAAGTGACAATTCCTCTGAATACTTCGCATTGCTTTGGGGATATTTCTTTAAACGGCTCAGCGAAGAAAAAAAGAGATTTAAATGTATTCGTACCCAGATTGAAAAAGGTCTTGAAAATTATGATATTGGAAGTCAGTCTGTTGATTATAAGGTTTACCATCGTGTTAAGGGAAAACCTCCTGAAGAGATCGATGAACTGGCTTTCATTGAAACAGCCAGAATATTGACCCGGGGCGGTGGCCAGGTGGCAGTGGCTGGGATGAGCCTTTACTCTGCCCGCAAACTGCTTGTAGCAAGCCACGAAAGACCGGTATTTATCGTAAAATGTCCTGATACAGATGATTTTATGGTGGTTTCGGACATTAATGCTGCCATGGGGCTTTTTCCACAGGAATTGATCAGCCGGACTACCCGTAAATTAGCATCCCTAAGGTTAAAACACCTTGAAGCACTGGATGCCCTGGTTTTGCAAAACGCACCCGGTGCTTACAGAGATGCTGAAATTGGTCGGTATAAGGAAAAAGAACAAGAGCTGTTAGACAATTTTAAGGTGGTGGTTTATCCTTTGGACGGCAAGCAGATTTTTGCTCGTATTACCAGTACGTTTGGCAATAATCAGTTGCAGAAGACGGTTTCCATAACCGACTTTGATGGAAATCCAATGCCTGAAATTGAACCCTTTGAAACGATTCTAAGCCCTCCCCAGGTTCGGAAAGATTTCTATACCTCATTTTATGAGACCCATCTTGCTGAAATTCCGGCGAGACTTTTGGAAATACTGCGATTTTATGTCCCCAACTCCCATGAGCTTCCCAGTTTGAACCTCAAAACAGGCCTTTTTCAACGCCGTTTTGGAAATAATTTCAATAGGCTCAAACGTATCGTGCTGGTTGGGATGGGCAGTGCCAGTAATATGAACCTGGCAGCAAGGTTTTTTATGCGAACCGCTCTTCCCCAAATGGATGTAGTGGTGGTAAAACCCGTGGAGATCGAAAATCTGTTCAAGGTCATTTCTCCTGCAAAAGATCTGGTGATTCTCAGCAGTTGGTCCGGAACCACAGCTGAAATCGTTCAGTTTGCCAATCATTTGAAGTCCTATAATGTGCTTTTTTTGGCGGTTACGGAAAAGCAGTTTTCAGACCTGGGCCTTGTTGCTGCAAGAAGCGGCGGTTTTTTATCTACACTGAGTGGTGAGGAAATTACGGTTTCGGGAATCAAAAGTACAATATGTTCGCTGTTTTGCCTCTGCCTTTTTGCCACATGGTTGAGTTCAAGAATTTACGGTCAGAAACAGGCCGTGAACCTTTTGGAAAGCCTTCGCCAAATTGCTCCCGCATTGTCAAATTTGCTCAATGACAACCAGGTGAAAATGTTTTGCAAACAAGTGGCCTATGAAAGTGTGAACAGCTGTGCTGCTTTTATCATTGATGCTCTCAATACCACAGGGGTTGCCAATGAAGCAGGAATGCAGCTGGAGGAGTGCAGCTGGTCTTCTATATCAAGACCCCTTGACTATAATGATCTGTATATACAATGCCTGAGAAAGGATTTGAATTATAATCTCATTTTGGTCAATGCGACCTACAAAGCCCGGCTTAATGAGGCCATTGGTATTATGAACAAGTTGTACCTCCAGAAAATTCCTTTTGTCGGCATTTCCATATCGATCCGTGAACAATCGCAAGTGGAGATGTTTTCTCAGAACCGCTGTATTTTTCTACCGGAAGTCGATCCCAGCGTGCAGCCTTTTATCGATTTTGCATTTTTCTACATGTTGTCCTTTGAATATGGGCGGGCTCACGGACGATCTTCCGATTTTCCCCGAAATCGTGCCAAATCGGTTACTGCGGGAAGAAACTCGTTGAAAGGACTTGGATCCGCTGCAAAAGAATTTCATCAATTAAGTTTCAAAGCTCAGGGAATTCCTATCGAAGACATGGTTTCAGACAGCTGGCTTTTTCATGAAAGTGCCTGGGAATCAAGCGCTGAAAATTTCTGGGAGAAAATCTATTTTAAACATATTCGAAAACTTATTGAAATTATACAGACTCATAATGCCATTGACTTATTGCTGTATACTCAGGAAACAAATACCATAGATGATGTGGTGTCGCACCTGTCGGATGCCCTGAAAGAAGAAAAGGAAATCATTTTTCTTACCTTTGACAGATCCGCCGGAGCGGCGGCAAAAAACCTGGCACTTCAGCTCAACCGCCTCCTTCCGGGAGCTTTCAGGGTGGGAAATCCATGGGAAACCAGGGACAGCTTTGAATCCCATTCCCTTTTTTTCCTCCTGGATTCAAAATCTCACGACATTGCTTCTGTTGAAACCGTGGGCGAAAAACTACCTTCCGAGTGCATATATGTCGGTCCCGAATGCGATATCTCCAGGTTAAACAATCCCCTTGGATGTTGTTTTTTAAAAGAGCCCTTTGCCTTCTGCGAAACGGACATGGTTTATCTAACCATATTTTTGTTGTTCATAGAAGCAATGAACAAGTTCGTGCCGGCACGAGCCAATATTATCAAATCGGCATTAAAAAAGGGGTGTTTGGGGCTTATTAATATCGTGGGAAACATCAACTTAAAAAATGCGATAAAAAATTCCATGGAAGACAATTCAAGATATTCAACTTCCTTTTTCATCGGGCCTCCCGATGGTGTCGGAGATATTTGGACTGATCGTTTCGACCAGTTTTCCAGGCTGATCTCGCAAAGCTATTTTCTCGGGGAAAGTGCCCATGGCCCTTTGGTAACTGTAGATCCCCGCGTTGGTGACAAATACGTGCGTTTAGCACCCCGCAATGCTCTGGTGCCTTTATATGGAGAAGAAAAAGTCGAGCAATGGGAAAAGCGCTATTTGAAAGGTAAAACCACGGATGTCTTTTTGAATCAGTCGCCGGAATACCTTTCTTTTCAGGCGGAAACCCCTTTTTTTGCGGAAGGAGATTGGTACTTTCCGGTATTAAGGGAAGATTATGACACTACGGAGGACAACCTGATAATTCTCAATGCTACCAGCCAGCGATACCTGGGCCAAGTGCAGGATGAAATGTCTACCTATGGAGCCCGGCATGCACGGATGATTTTGATTTTTCAGGAAGCTTTTTACGAAAGCCAACAGGAGATATCATTGTTTAAATACCCCATCAGCCACCTGCTGCTTTTGCCCCCGCTTTTTGAGTATCAAAACAAAAAAGTACCTATCCCGGATTTGCTTCTGCCATTGGTCATGAGCATGATGTCCATGGTGATGGTGGGCATGACCCAGAGAGATGGGGAATCAATGAATAATGAGTAGTTTGAAATATGGTTTTACACTTCGAAATGAGCTTTAAGCTTTGTCTCGACTACGATTCGGGTTGACGTTTATGGGGCTTTGGCGTTAAAACAAAAATTTGTTGGCAAAATCGCCAAGAGTGTTTTTATTAGAAATCCTTCAAAGTTTTTTTGATGGTAACGGATTTGGAAAGTGAAAAAATATTGTGGCACTGACATTGCAAAGTTCTATTTTCAGGTTAATTTTTGATGTAGAGGCACAAATAACCGGGAGTCACACTCCGTAAACCATTACAATCAGAAAAAGATACATTCCCATGACCACAAAAGAAAACATCATTATTACCCGCCCGAAACCAGAGGATTTGCCTCTGACCCTGAAACAGATTGCCCGGTATGCCGGCGGAAGCCGTTATCGGATGGACGACGAGATGAAAAAAATGGCTGCGTCAATTATGGATAAAGCCAAAAGACTTGTTTTCCCGGCCCTTGTCTATGCTGTGCATGATGTATCCGATTTAAAAAATGATATCCGTGACAAGCTGTTTTCATTTGGACCTTCTGAAGATGTCTCTAAAGTTGCTGCATGTGTTTGTACATTGGGCCCCAACCTCGAAACCGAAGTCAATAAAATGATGAAAAACGGCAGCGCTCTCGAGGGGTTGTTTTTCTACGCTGCGGGTGTGGGGTTGTTGGAATCCCTGGCGAACTTATCATTTTCACACATTACCACACTGGCCCGAAATTACGATTTGTATACCGGGTGCCGCTTTGGGCCCGGATTCAATAATGTTCCGATGGATTTTCAATCGTATTTGTTTTCAATGGTGGATTCTGCCAATATCGGGGTATCGCTGACAGATTCAATGGTCATGATTCCGGCCAAATCATGGTCTTTTTTTGTATTTCTGCATAGAAAAGCGCCTGCCGAAACCAATGTTAACAAATGTTATAGGTGCAGCCTGGAAACCTGCCCATATCGGATCGTTGAGGTGGGGGCACGTTGGTGAAGCCATAAGCGCTGTATAGGCGGACAGCAAACCAGCCAATGTTCCAAAATTTAGCATTGAATATGAACAAAAGGGGTTGCCACGTGACCAAACATTTCGACATTCTGGCGTTGCCGCAAAAAAAATTGATCAAAGCCCAAAACGGGCAAAGCATTATGTACGCCTTGTCCGAAGAAGGAATTTTTTTGCGGGCGGACTGCGGAGGTCAGGGACGATGTACCAAATGCGCTGTTAAAATCGCTGAGGTTACCTCAAAAAACGCTTTAGATAATATAGGGGAACACGATAAAGCAAAACTCAAAGAAAGCTTTCGGGATGGGCTGGCTTGTCAGGAAGTGGTTACCCAAAATCTGGTGGTCGATATTCCCCTGGCGGCAGGTTTGAGTCCTGAGGTTACCCCACAGCCGAAGGTTTCCGATACCCTCATATCCCGCATCGCCGGCTATAGCAAAAATATCGGCCCTGTTTCCGAACGTGGTCTCGCTGTTGATCTGGGAACCACTTCTATTGCAGTCTATCTTTGTGATCTCAGTCAAGGGGTGATAGACGGTTCTGTTTCCTTGAAAAATCCCCAGATACTTTTCGGCAGTGATGTTATGAGCCGGATTACAGCAATGGCTGAAAATCCCATGGTATTAAAACGGCTCCAGCAGATTGTGGTCAGGGCCATCGACCTGGGTATCAAAAAGTTGTGTTATTCCATGGAAAATTATAATACCCAACAACTTAAAAAGGTGACCGTGGTGGGAAATCCCACCATGCTTCACCTGCTGTTGGGTATTGATCCGTCGTCGATTGGGGAAGCTCCCTATGTGCCGCAATTTTATGATATGCAAAAAGTTTACGCTGGCCAGCTTGGTTTTGATTTTAATGTGGATGCCGAAATACTGACACTTCCGCTCATATCCGGATTTCTGGGTGCCGATATTATTGCTGCGGCTTTGGCTGTGGATCTCAAAAAAGCCCCATTCGACACCATTCTTGCGGATGTGGGTACCAATGGAGAACTAATGGCTTCAGGCAAGCAATCCATGGTGGCCACATCATGCGCTACGGGACCCGCGCTGGAGGGCGCAATTATCCAACATGGCATGCAGGCGGTATCCGGAGCCATATCGGAAGTGTCCATCGACCGGCAAACCGGAAAATGCACATGTTTGGTAAAAGGAAACCAGAAGCCATCGGGAATTTGCGGCTCTGGCATTATCAGTGCGGTAGCCGAGTTGCTTCGTGCCGACATTATCCTGTCCGATGGACGTTTTGACCAAGGCCTTGAGATTGAGCAGCTTCGTTTAAACCCTGATCAGATTCCTGAATTTGTTCTGGTTCCCGAGCGCGAATCCGACATCGGAGAAGCCATAACCTTGACCCAGGCGGATATCCGAAATGTTCAGCTTGCCAAGGGAGCCTTTCGTACCGGAATCGATCTTCTGTGTGAACATATCGGTGTAGAAATTCCCCGCCAGCTGCTTGTTGCGGGTGCTTTCGGAAACTACATCGGCAAAGAGGATGCTCTCACCATTGGCATGTTTCCCCCCATGCCGGAAGAAAATATCCAAATCGTGGGAAATGCCGCCGGAGAAGGCGCTATTTTGACACTTTTCGACCCTCAAAGCCTCATAGAAGCTCAGAACCTTGCAAAAACCACCCAGGTTATCGATCTGTCCTGCCATGAAAACTTCCAGGACCACTTTGTCGATTCCTTATCCTTTCCCGAATCCTGAATACCCATTTCCCGGTTTCCAAATCGAAAAATTATCGACACTCACTCTGCCTATTTTAAAAGTTCTTTCTTTTCGAGCCACTTACGGGCTACTGTACTGACATCTTTGTGTTCGACATCCACTTTTGCATTCATTCGGCGCATTTCTTCTGTCGTAAGGTGAACTGTGAGTGGCTCCAGTATATCGCGGATTTCGGGATGTTTTTGCAAAGTCTCTTCCCGGACCACCGGGGCCGGGTTGTAAACCGCAAAATAATTTTTATCGTCCTTTATGGTGACAAAATCGAAAGCTTGAATCCTGCCATCTGTGGCAAATCCCATGGAGACATCCACGCTTTTGTTCCTGAGTGCCAGGTAGACCAGGCCCGAGTCCATTATTATAAGTTGAGCAAAGGGAATCTGAAAACCATAGGTTTGCATCAGCGGTTTAAAACCGTCAGGACGTTCCCAGAATTCAGCGTTTACACCTACCACCAATTCGTGAGGATGTGCATTGATATAATCGCTCATATCGCTTATACTTTCAATTCCGAGTCTATCCGCATGATCCTTTCTCATTATCAGGGTATAGGTATTGTTGAATTCCACGGGAGGAAGCCAAACCAACTTCTTTTGAGCATCGGCTTTTTTGACCCACTCGAATACTTTTTGGGGATTGGTCATGATATTACGATCCGACTCTTCATAATATACTGTGTAGGCAGTACCCGTGTACTCGTAGTAGAGATCCATCTCGGCGTTGATCAAAGCCCTTCGAACCACGGCCGAACCGACCCCTGTTTTCAGGGTAACCGGCAACCCGTTTGTCTCCAGAAGATATCCGGCCAGTTCGGCCAGCAGATACTGTTCAGTAAAATTTTTTCCTCCTACCACAATCAGATCTGCCGGCTCAACCGGCGATGAGAATGAAAGTGCCATGATCACCAGCACCAGAGCGACACAATATTTAAATATATTTAATTTTTCCATTATTTTTTACCTTCTGTTTTTGCAGTCCAATATTTGAAAAAACAATTATCTGAAGGCCGCCTTTTACTTTTCTTCCTCTTTTAACCGTATGCCCTTGGGAATAAGAAACAGGCTGCAGATTTTTACCATATAATCTGCCAAAAGAGCCAGAAGAGTTGTAGGGATTGCTCCTGCAAGCAATTTGTCAGGCCGCATGAGATCGATACCGGGAAAAATGTGTTCTCCCAGGCCTCCGGCACCGATCAGAAATGCCAAAGCCGCAGTTCCGATGTTAATAACCAGGGCTATCCTGAATCCGGTGAGGATAACCTTCATGGCATTGGGCAATTCGACGTCAAATAAAATTCGAAAATTTGACATGCCCATACCTCTTGCGGCATCGATGATCCATTTTGGCACTGAATTTATTCCGGCCAGCGTATTTCGCGCAATCGGCAAAATTGAATAAACAAACAGAGCAAATATGGCGGTCTGGTAACCCACGCCGAGAACGCTCATGGACAGAGCGATAACCGCCAGAGAGGGAATAGTCTGCCCCAGCCCGACAATGTACATCATAAGTCCCGAAAAACGTTTGAATCCGGGCCTGGTAAAAATGATCCCGATGAGAAGTCCAAGGGTGGTCGCGATTGCCATACTCGCAGCAACCATCCAAATATGCTGCAATACAAGGCTGAAAGTATATTTCAGTTCAAAGGGATCAGAGAGATATTCGATGGTACCAATTCGTTCAAGGGCTATCCCGCTGAAAATCAGAATTATCGCTGTCAAAAAACGCCAGGATTTGGAAACGGCTTTGTTCATTGATTCTGTTTCCTTCCAATCTTGACACCCTTAGGCGTTATTAGTCTTTCCAGAAGTGCCATGGTGCCATCGACAAGGATAGCCAGCAATGAAACGAGTATAGCGCCGGCCACAATCATTTCCTGGTGAACCCTGCTGATACCTTCTTGAATGAAAACACCCAGGCCACCCGCTCCGATATAGGCTGCAATGGCCGCAATACCGATGTTCATGACCGCAGCAGTTCGAAGCCCCGCGATAATTACCGGTATTGCCAGAGGGATTTCAACTTCTTTCAACCTCCGCCATCTGCTCATCCCTAATCCCCGTCCAGCCTCAACCAACTCCGAAGGTACATTTTGAATCGCGGTATAGGTATTTCGGATAATGGGCAATTGACTATAAAGAACCAGAGCTGTAATTGCAGGGACTTTGCCGAGGCCGTGGCCGATCAAAGACAAAATGGGCAGCAGAATACCGAAAAGGGCGATAGAGGGAATTGTTATCAACACATTGGCGGTGTTGATTACGCTCTGAGCGACCTTCTTGTTTCGGGTGATAACAATACCGATGGGAACACCGATCAGAATCGCGATAAACAATGCCAGGGAAACAATCCAGATGTGCTCCCAGGTGAGTGCAAGGCACCTTTTTTTATTATCTGCAAGAAACTGCCAGACATCCATTTAATGTTTATCCTCTCCGGTTCCGCTATATATCTTCATAATTGATTTTTGGATATCTTCCAGTGAGATGGTACCGGCCATGTTGTTGTCTTCATCCACCACACATAGAACACGGATGTCATACATGAGCATGACGGACATGACATCTTTCAGATTGTCATAAGGGGTGATCAATTTCGGATATGCTTCTGCAATCTCTTTAATGGGGGCCTCAGTCTCTTCCAGGTTTGCAGATGTTAAATAACCAATCGGCTTTTCCTTTTCGACTACAGTGCCATGTTCCAATTTTTTGTCCTGAAGAAACTTAAGAGCGTCAGAGGCTTTGGTGGATGCCTGAATCAGGTTGGCGGGGTTTTCCACCATTACGTCTTTTGCCTTTCTCAATCCCAGGACTTTCAGGCCGCGGTCGGTTCCGACAAAATCTGCGATGTATTCGTTTTTGGGATTGGTAAGAATCGTTTCAGGAGTATCATATTGGATTAGCTGTCCCTCTTGAAAAATGGCAATCTTATCTCCCATTTTAATTGCCTCCTGAAGGTCGTGGGTAACAAAAATAATGGTCTTTTTCAGTTTCCCCTGAACCCTTAAGAACTCATCCTGGATTTCTACCCGGTTAATCGGGTCTATGGCTCCGAAAGGTTCATCCATAAGAAGAATTTTCGGATCTGCAGCGAGGCATCGGGCAACGCCGATACGCTGCTGCTGTCCTCCCGATAGCTCAACCGGATAACGGTCCCGAAAAGTGTCCGGCTCTAACTGCAGCATTGTCAAAAGCTCATCCACCCGATCACGGATGCGATCTTCATCCCATTTTAAAAGTCTGGGAACAATGGCTATATTGCCGTAAATCGTTTTGTTAGGGAAAAGACCCACCTCTTGGATAGCATATCCCATGGACTGGCGTAATTTTACCCGATTGATATCCATGATGTTTTGATCATCGACAATTATTTTTCCCTGGGTTAATGAAAGCAAACGATTGGTAAGTCTTAAAAGCGTGGTTTTACCGCATCCGGACGGTCCCAGTAGTGTTACCAGTTCGCCTTTTTCCACTTCAAAATTCACATTATCAACTGCAGTAACAGATTTATCTCCTGACCCGAATATTTTGGTGACATTCTCATACTGAATCATACTCCCCCTTGATTAGCGATTATGCAACAGTAAATAGCTGGTCTTGTTCCCCTTCAATCTGCGCAGATATTCCACCCATAAGGATTTCCACCAGATATTTAAAACGAGGATCCTTTTTGATACGAGTATACTATTGGAAAATGTTTGGGCGTAAAATGCAATAGGGTCGATTCTGTATACTTTGATATACGGCTGAGTATTTCTGTTTTCTTTCGGTTATCTTTTCATCGCCCGTCAGATTTCCATATAGCAAAGGCGATTCAGGGTCATGTCGCCGGAAATTTTTTATGACCGTCGCAAAATTGTAGTTGGCATAACAATAGAGGCAATGGTGCATGCACGAATTGTAGGCTCCGATATCAATGCTAGCCACGCAGCGGCAGGCATCTCTTTGAGCCTTGTCTTTTTTTGCTTTAATGTTTTTGTGAGAAATTTTAGAAATCAGCCGGTCATCAATGCATTTGCCTTTTGAAAGCCCAAATTTTGAAAGGTCTGCTTTTTCTGCGCATGTCTCCATTCTAATGTTATAATCCTGAGCGATTAGAGCAAACCTTTCGCCGATTTCATAAATTTCTGTCTCTTTGAGATTGCGATACATGATCGGTTTCATGTTTTTTTTACACTTTTTGTAGACATCCAAAAAGCTTATCATACATTTTCGGGTATGCTTTGAAAGGCTTTTTGCTGTTTTTCTGAAAAAATGAAGATGATCAGAGAAGGTAAATCCCTGGGGGAAGAATATGGGATCATATCTCCAGATGACCCGATCCGGACCGATCAGATCCGATAGGGTTTTAAAACTGTGAAGAGATCTTTTCAAGGTCGGGACATTTTTTTCAATTTTATTTCCATACGGGTTCACAGTAAACTGAAAGTAATAAGTATACGCCGAAATGTTTTTTAATTTAGCCACCATGGGTTCACAGTTTTTTGTCCAAAAAACGATGCAGTCAATGACTTCCCTGTTGAGAATAATCTTGGAGACCTGCTTTCTGTTCATGGGATTGCGAACATATAAAAAGCCTTGCTTCATTCTTTTGAAAAACCAGTCGGAATAAAAAGCCGGAATATCTGTTCGACGGCTGGCGCTGATAATCACTGTTATATCTTTGAACAATTTATTGCCGGCGCTGAACCGACGGATCCATGACAGCCCGGACTGCTTCGGTCACCTGATCTGAGTCAGGCTTGTAAAATTGTTCCTGCGGCGGAGAAACAGGTACCGGTATATCAGGGGCCGCCACCCGCATGACGGGTGCTTTAAGGGCATCAAAGGCTTTTTCCGAGGCAATGGCGGCAATTTCAGCACCGAATCCGCAAAATCGGGTGGCATCGTGCAGTACGATCAGGCGCCCGGTTTTTTTGATGGAATCGAGAACACAGGATTCATCCAGGGGCACCAGAGTGCGCAAATCGATTACTTCAAGAGAAATACCCTCGGTATCAAGGATTTCAGCTGCATGCAACGCTGTATGAACCGCCCCGCCATAACTGACCAGGGTACAGTCTTTGCCTGCTCGAACAACACTGGCTTTTCCAATCGGAACGCGAAAATCCCCTTCAGCAACTTCTCCCGGCATCCAGTAAAGAAGCATTTCTTCAACAAAAACGACAGGATTGGGATCAAAAATTGAACTTAGCAAAAGTCCTTTGGCATCTAAGGGATTGCTGGGAAATACGAGTTTTAATCCTGGAATATGGGCAATCCATGCCTCCAGATTGTGGGAATGCTGACATCCGGCACCGAAATTTACACCGGCTTTGACTCTCACCGTAAGAGGAAAAGCGTTTTTGCCGCCGCTCATGTATCTGAGCTTGGCGGCATGATTTACCAGCATGTCACTTGCCAGTGTGATAAAGGGGAAAAACATGATTTCCACTACCGGACGCAGCCCCATGGCTGATGCCCCCACAGCCAGTCCGGCAATGGCTGCTTCGCTTACCGGGGTATCTTTGACCCGTTTTGGGCCATATTTTTCGAGTAAACCATGGGTCGGTAGATTCGGATCAAGATGAATCGAGGTGCCGACACCTTCTCCGGCTATAAAAACGGTCTCATCCAGACTTAAAGCCATGTCCAGTGCACTTTGCAGTGCCTGGCCGGTTGACAGCTTAACCATAAAAAACCTCCATCAGTTTTGGGTTGGAAAAATTACAAGGTCAGGAATTGATCCAAAGATCCATGAGTGCATCCTCGGCTGCTGGAAACGGACTGTCATCACCAAATGTTACGGCCGCTTCCACCACCGCCTCTTGCTCGGCATCGATGGCGGCGAAATCTTTATCCGTAAGCAGATTTTCGTTCATCAAACGATGCCTGAAGGATTTGACAGGACATCGCTCAGCCCATTGTTGGAGTTCTACCTGATCCATATAGTGACAAGGATCATGTTCTCCGTGCCCCCTCATTCGATAGGTGCGCACCTCCATCAGCACTGGCCCTTTTCCGCTGCGGCAGTGCTCTGCCATTTCCCTGGTGGTTTTATAAACAGCTTCCACATCGTTGCCATCCATGGCCGCTCCAGGCATGCCATAGGCATCCGCACGCCGGACTATTTCTTCTACGCATGAGTGCTCCGGAAGGCACTGTGCCCCTGCCCAGTAATTGTTTTCGCAGACAAAAAGCACGGGGAGTTTCCACAGGGCAGCCAGATTCATGGCCTCATGAACACTTCCTTCGGCGGCAGCACCATCCCCGAAAAACACCACAGTAATGTCGGGTAAATTTCTATACTGCTGCGCAAAAGCCGCACCCACACCAAGCGGAGGTGATGCTCCCACAATGGTGGAAGTCATGATGGCATTGATCTCGGGAACCGCAAGGTGAAGAGTTCCCGCCTTACCTTTGTTAACTCCGGTTGCTTTACACATAATTTCGGCCATGAGAAACTTCGGATCGGCTCCTTTGGCGAGAAGATGACCGTGGCTTCTATGATTGGTGACAACAACATCATCGGGTTTGAGAGCCTTTACAACTCCCACCGCCACCGCCTCCTGACCGTATGAGAGAATCTGCATACCCACCACCCGTGCTTTTTCCCGGGCAAGCGCAATCAGCTTTTCCTCAAACTTTCGAATCAAAACCATGTCGGTATAAATTTCTCGCCTTAGCTGTGAGTTCAAACCTTCTGCTGTCATATTTACACTCCTTCATTTTGTGTGGTTCTATTTTGACCCATCTGTTTTTCAGGTGAACCGGCTTGCAGCCGGTCAGGCGAAAGTACAACTTTCGCACTCCGGCCTTAATTTCAATCGGTTTTTTTTGCTAACGAGTCAACCGGCGGTATTTGATTCTTTTAGGTACTGCGGCGTCGGCCCCAAAGCGCTTTTTCCAGTCAGCTTCGTATTCCGACCAGTTTCCGTTAAAAAATACGACCTGGCTGTCACCCTCGAATGCCAGAATATGGGTGGCAATGCGGTCAAGGAACCACCTGTCGTGGCTGATTACCAAAACACTTCCCCCAAAGTTTTCCAGAGCTTCTTCCATGGCTCTCAGGGTATTGACATCCAAATCATTGGTGGGTTCATCCAGTAAAATAACGTTTGCGCCTTCCCGTAGCATTTTGGCCAGGTGCACACGGTTGCGCTGGCCGCCCGAAAGTGTGCCCACTGGGCGCTGTTGCTCGGTTCCCGAAAAATTAAATCGGGCCACATAAGCTCTCGAATTCACCAAGCGCTTGCCAAGTAAAATCTGTTCATCACCTCCCGTGATTTCTTCCCATATGCTCTTATCAGGATTCAGCTCGCGGTTTTGATCCACAAAGGCCAGCTTGACCGTGTCTCCGATTCGAATGGTACCTTTATCGGGCTTTTGAGTCCCATTGATCATATTGAACAAAGTGGTTTTACCGGCTCCGTTAGGGCCGATAACTCCGATAATACCGCCGGGAGGAAGGCTGAAATTCATATTATCGATCAGCAAATGATCATTGAATGATTTGGAAACGTTTGCGGCTTCGATGACCACATCGCCCAGACGGGGTCCGGGAGGAATATATATCTCAAGGTCCGTTTCGTGCTTTTGGTTTTCCTGAGACAGAAGTTTATCATATGCCTTAATCCTGGCCTGGCTTTTGGCATGGCGTCCTTTGGGGGACATACGGATCCATTCCAATTCGCGTTCAAGCGTTTTTTGACGTGCACTTTCAGATTTTTCTGCTTTCCTGAGGCGTTCTTTTTTTTGTTCCAGCCAACCGGAATAATTTCCTTTCCAGGGAATCCCATGGCCTCGATCAAGTTCCAAAATCCATCCGGCAACATTGTCCAAAAAATAACGATCATGAGTAACCGCAATAATGGTTCCCGGATAGTTTTGAAGGTGATGCTCCAACCAGGCGACACTTTCAGCATCAAGATGATTGGTGGGTTCATCCAGAAGCAAAATATCAGGTTTTTTCAGCAGCAACCTGCAAAGGGCCACGCGGCGTCTTTCTCCTCCGGAAATTAATTTTACAGATTTATCCCCCGGAGGGCATCGCAGGGCATCCATGGCCATTTCCAGGCGGGAGTCCAGGTCCCAGGCCTCCAGAGCATCAAGCTTTTCCTGAACATCTCCCTGACGTTCTATGAGCTTGTCCATGGCATCATCATCCATTGGCTCGGCAAATTTTAAATTGATACTTTCGAATTCATTCAACAAATCGATGGTTTCCTGAACCCCTTCTTCAACAACCTCTTTTACCGTCTTTTCTACATCCATCAAAGGCTCTTGCTCCAGAAAACCAACAGTATAACCCGGAGACAGAATTGTTTCTCCGCTGAAATTACTGTCGGCACCGGCAAGAATTCTTAGAAGGGAAGATTTTCCGGAACCATTTTGACCGATAACACCAATTTTGGCCCCGTAGAAATAGGAGAGAGAAATCTCTTTCAATATCGGTTTTTTGTCATAAAACTTGCTAACCTTGATCATTGAATATATAATTTTATTTAATTCGTTTTGGCTCATGCCTGACCGGCTCCTTTTGCAAATGTATTAAATCATGTTTATAATATCTGTTAAACTGCCGTATGGATAAGGTAATCCATGAAAAGTATTTCTTGACAAAAGTATTGATAAAAATGCATATGGTCAAGGATATTATGAATTCTATGATTTGGCAAAGAGGCCGAAAATGATTCATGGGGCCCGCATATAAGGTGCCATTAAAATCGCTCAATCTTCAATTCAAGGAGAAAAGAATGAAACTTTACGTAGGCAATTTAGCATACCAGGTTACCGAAGACCAATTGCGGGAGGCTTTTGAATCTTTCGGACAGGTTGAATCGGTTGCTATTATCAAAGACAAATATAGTGGCCAATCCAAGGGATTTGGATTTGTAGAAATGCCGTCCAGTGCCGAAGGGCAGGCTGCAATTGAAGCTTTAAACGGTAAGGATTTGAATGGAAGAACCATCAAGGTCAATGAAGCCAAGCCACGTACCGAAGGTTTTCAGGAAAGAGGCGGTGGAAGAAGAGGCGGCGGTGGCGGACCCAGGGGAAGAAGCGGTGGGGGCGGAAGACCCCCAGGTCGTGGAAGTGGCGGTGGGGGCGGTGGCGGCAGATCCCCAGGTCGAGGAAGCGGCGGCGGTGGAGGTGGGCGGAGAGGTGGTCAGGGATTCTGATTTTTTTCTGTGATTAACTTTTCTATCCCCTATACAGATTTTATATTGGCCGATTTGTCCGGCACAGCTTGCTTGTAAAAGCCTGAGCCGCAAATCGGCCTGTGGAACATGTCATGCTCTATCGTCTTGACAAAAGTATGTAAAAAAACAAAAGCGGTTACCATCAGATTAACCTCGAAATTTGCCTGTATAATCCCATCTGTCAGACCCCTTTATTAAAATAAAGAATGCTTTTAGAACAAATAAAAAAATTGGAATTAATGCTTCCGGAAACTCTTGGCTCGGAACGTTTTAAAATCAAGCAGGAAATTTTTCGATTAAAACGTTTGTGTCAAAAATGTTCACGGAAAAACAACCTGAAGCGCAGGATATCGAAAACTGAACACCGAATAATCGCCTCCATTGATGAAAAAAAACGGCGAAAAGAAAACATTCCCAGGTTTTTTGTTGATGACAATCTTCCCATAGCAGCCAAAAAAAGAGAAATCATCGAAAGGATCAGGCAGCACCAGGTCCTGATTATTTCCGGTGATACAGGTTCCGGTAAAACAACACAGATTCCCAAGCTTTGCCTTGAGGCCGGGCGAGGGGTTGAAGGGAAAATCGGGGTCACACAGCCCCGTCGCATTGCTGCCACCACGGTGGCTTCCAGGATTGCCGAAGAACTTGGCGAAAGCCTGGGACAATCTGCTGGATACAAAATCAGGTTCGATGAAAAAGTCAGCAAAGATTGTTACATTAAAACCATGACCGATGGCATTCTCCTGGCAGAAACCCAAAGCGATCCTTTTTTGAATGAGTATGACACCCTCGTTATTGATGAAGCTCATGAAAGAAGTCTGAATATTGACTTTGTGTTGGGTTTGCTTAAAAAGTTGGCTGAAAAAAGAAAGAATCTGAAAATCATCATTACTTCGGCAACCATTGACACGGAAAAATTCTCAGCAGCTTTTGATGATGCTCCCATAATTGAGATCTCAGGGCGTATGTTTCCGGTGGAGGTGCAGTATTGGCCCCCGGAAAAATTCGGTAACGAAGAAGATATTACCCATGTGGATATGGCTGTCGAAGCATTGGACCAGCTTCAAAAGGGAAGTGCGCGTGGTGATATCCTGGTATTTATGCCTACGGAACATGATATCAGGGAAACCTGTGAAATTCTGGAGGGAAAAAAATATAAGGGGGTATCTGTTTTCCCGCTCTTTGCAAGGCTTTCTTCCCATTTGCAAAAACGCATTTTTTTATCCGCCCCTGGCCGCAAGATTATTGTTTCTACGAATGTGGCGGAAACTTCCATCACCATCCCCGGTATCAAATATGTTGTGGATACAGGTGTTGCACGCATTCTGAAATATCTTCCCAAAACCCGTACAACCACTCTTCCCGTAGAGCCAATATCCCGAAGCAGTGCAGATCAGAGAATGGGGCGTTGCGGACGTGTCGAAAACGGTGTCTGCATCCGTCTGTATTCCGAAGAAGATTATTATTCACGTCCCCTCTATACACCACCGGAAATTCTCAGATCAAACCTGGCGGAAGTTATCCTGCGAATGATTGCTTTAAAACTCGATGATATCGACGCTTTCCCGTTTATTGACCGCCCGGCTTCAAAAAGTATTTCAGATGGTTTCGAATTGTTAAAAGAATTGGGGGCCATTCGGGAAATAAAGCAAGGAAAAAAATCCGGAAACTACGGGTATGCATTGACTGAAATGGGGCGCTTCATGGCCAAAATTCCTTTGGATCCCCGAATTTCCAGAATGCTTATCGAAGCCCAAAGTCAGGGGTGTATTTCTGATATCACAGTCATTGCAGCGGCTCTGAGCATTCAGGACCCTCGTGAACGTCCCCTGGAGAAAGCGGAACAAGCCGATTTGGTTCAGGCACAATTTGCCAATCCCACTTCGGATTTTATTACACTCGTAAATATTTATTATTGTTACCGGCAGATATGGCACCACCATAAAAGTGCCGGAAAATTAAAACACTTTTGCAAGCAACATTACCTGTCTTACAAAAGAATGCGGGAATGGCAGGATATTTTTGAGCAACTTAGAAGAATTCTCGAAGAATCCGGAGTCCATGTGGGCTCACACAAAGACCACTCTATGGACAATAATAAAAATAAAACCACATTTGAACCGGAGTACGAAGCAGTTCACAGAAGTATTCTTTCAGGCTTTATTTCCAATATTGCACAAAGAAAAGAAAAAAATACATATAATGCAGCCAAAGGCCGGGAAGTTATGATCTTTCCGGGCTCAGGCCTTTTTAAACGTGGGGGTGAGTGGATTGTAGCAGCAGAAATGATAGAAACATCCAGGCTTTTTGCCCGCACCTGTGCAAATATCAGTGTCCGATGGCTAGAGAGCATAGGAAAAGGATTGTGCCGATATTCTTATTTATCGCCGCGCTGGGATCAAAAACGCGGGGAAGTCATTGCTTTCGAACAAGTTAGTCTTTTTGGACTGGTTATCGTGGAAAGCAGGCCGGTTTCCTATGGAAAAATCAATCCGGAGGAAGCTGCTGAAATTTTTATTCGTTCCGCGCTGATGGAAAATAATATCTCGGGAAGTTTTGGTTTTATTGAACATAACAGGGGCCTGATTGACAAAACAATCGATCTGGAAAACCGGTTAAGGCGAAAAGATATTCTGGTGGATAATGAGGAGTTGTTCAGATTTTACAGCTCCCGTCTGAGCAGCCATGTTTACAGCAGAGTAGCGTTGAAAAGGGCTGTTAAAAATGCCGGCGGAGATAATTTTTTGCGCATGGAAATGGAAGATGTCGTCAATTATTTGCCCGATACCGATGAGATAGTGCTTTTTCCCGATCAAATACAGGTGGGCAAGAACAGTTTTTCATGCAAATATCACTTTGAACCAGGAGATCAAACAGACGGCATGACAATGGACATACCGGCTTCATTGGCACCGTCAGTATTTAACCAACCTTTGGATTGGCATGTAGATGGNTTCATGGAGGAAAAAATNCTCTGCCTGTTAAAAGGACTTCCCAAAAAATATCGAAAAAAACTGGTTCCCATAGCTGATACCGCGAAGTTTATTTCAGAAAATATACCGAAAGAGAACATCTCCCTGCTCAGCGGCCTTAGCCGTTTTGTTTTCGACCGTTTCGGGATCGATATTCCAGTTTCCGCATGGTCTTATGAAAACCTTCCGGATCATTTAAAAATAAGATTTTCCGTTAAAGATCCTGATGGAAAAACCATATGTTCCGGAAGAAACAAAGAAATTCTCAATAAGAACTTTTCAAAAAAATTGGATCAGGAAGATATCACCCAGGTAAAAAAAGCATGGGAGCGAGACGGTATTAAAAAATGGGATATCGGCGACCTTCCAGAGGCCATCACCGTTCGGGTTAAAGGCGGAAACCCTTGGATTTTGTACCCTGGGCTGAAACCCGATGAAGGCAAGACTGTCGGACTTCGGATTTTCACCGATCGCAATGAGGCTTTTAGATATCACAAAGAAGGGGTTGTAAAGCTTTTTGAACTTCATTTTACCAGTGAACTTAAATTTATAAAAAAAGACTTGTCGATGTTTGATATTGCGCCCGAATACACGGCATTTTTGGGAGGGTGCAAAGTCTTTGAAAAAAAACTCTACCACAGTGTGCTGAAAGATCTCTTTTGTGTTAATATTCGCAGTCTTGAAGCTTTTTTGAGTCATGCTGAAAGTGCCGGAAAAAAAATTGACCCTTTGAGCCGGCAAAAGATATCCACAGCTTCAGATATCCTTAAAGCTGCTTTTGAAACAAGGCAAAGCATTTTTAACCTTGAGAAATCCAACCCCAAAAATCAGCGCTTTCTGGATTTTTGCAGCCAGATGCGAAATGATCTGGAAAAACTTATTCCTGAAAACTTTTTGGACCTGTATACCAACGATCGCTTATCCCAACTTGTCCGTTTTATTAAGGTCATTGAAATCCGCGTACATAGAGGACTCAGCAATCCGGAAAAAGATCTGACCAAAGAAAAAATTCTTAAAGGCTTTGTCCTTCAGCTTGAGGAAATACTCGGAAGCCTTAATCCTGAAACCTCGGAAGAAAAAAAAGCAGCCGTTGAAGAATTTTTCTGGCTTATTGAGGAGTTCAAGGTATCTTTATTCGCTCAGGAATTAAAAACCATGGTTTCAGTCTCAGAAAAACGACTTTCACAAAAAATGCATGAAATCAAAAGAATGATTTAGCCCTTTTTCCTGATTGTAAAGAACGGATAAGAGAGTTATGAATGCTTCAGATAAAAACCCCAGACAAACCCTATCCTCCACGGTTTTGATACATCCTTACTGAGCCTTTAAGGGCCTCGCTTATGGCCGATTTGGCATATAAATTGCTGTAATTTGGATTGGTTCGGATTGGTTCGGATTGGTAATATCGAAATGAAGATATGCCTTACGCCATTTCAGAGTTCAAAAATTCGGGTTTTAACCACCCAAATTGAATTCCAAAGGCAGGGCGTCAAATCCCTGTCATCCCATTGGGGGGATAAAAAGATTAAAAACTTTAAACATAAGGGCTATAAAATGGTGACTTTATCTGATGTCTGAACTCGATGTTCAAGTTTTTTTCGTCATACCGGCGAAAGCCAAAATCCATCGGGTTTTGGCACCTTTCTGGATTCCGGGTCTTCGTTTTGCTGCGCCCTGAATGACGGTTATTGCAAAGTGTTGTGTCAAAAAACTTGAACATCGCGTGATAGTTAAGACCTCTCTGGGGAGCAAATAAACAAATGCCCT
>SL_3KL_010_SEDDRAFT_10000436_pt1 | contig 34139 bp, 23 predicted proteins | sample SodLakKL_010_SED_2_FD_10381 | JGI IMG/M metagenome (IMG submission 10381) | reverse complement strand
CGGCTGTGGGACTTATAGTTTTGTTGTACAGTAATATTCCTGCAGAAATGGCTCCCCTGGAAGACCGTTCGCAAATTCGAATCAATGTTCAAACCCCTGAAGGGGCAACTTTTGAGTTTACCCGTGACTATGTCTTTGATGTAGCAGAAATGGTGATGGATGAGGTACCCGAAATAGAAGGGGTGATTTATATGGTTTTTGGTTCCTGGGCCAATGTACGGGTAATACTAGTACCTCCCTCCGATCGTGAACGCAGCCAGCAGGAAATAGCTGATCAGCTTACTGCCCGGGTAAGAACCATGACAAAAGCCCGCGCTTTTGTAAGTCAACAATCAACTTTTGGCGGAAGGCGCTCAGGGATGCCTGTGCAGTACGTTTTGCAAGCTCAGAGCATCGATCGGCTCAGGGAAGTTCTTCCTGGCTTCATGGAAAGGGTGGATGAAAGTGCTGTGCTGCAAATGGCCAACGTCAACCTCCGCTTTACCAGGCCTGAGCTGCAGGTGGCTATAAATCGCGATAAAGCCAATCTAATGGGGGTTTCAACACAAAATATTGGTCAGACCATGCAACTGGCCCTTTCCGGGCAGCGATTTGGCTATTTCTTTATGCATGGTAAGCAATACCAAATTCTGGGTGAGCTGGCCAGGGAAAACCGAAACAAACCGCTTGATTTGAAGTCTCTGTATGTGAGAAATAACGATGGGGATATGATTCAATTGGACAACCTTGTTTCACTGCAGGAGCAAACAGCACCACCACAGCTTTATCGTTACAATCGATTTGTATCGGCAACGGTGTCTTCGGGTCTTGCCCCGGGCTATACCATTGGTGATGGAATTGAAGAAATGAACCGTATTTCCGATGAAGTGCTGGATGAAACTTTCAGGACCGCACTGGCAGGTGACTCCAGGGATTTTGAAGAGAGCGCCACCAGCCTTGTATTTGCGTTCTTACTGGCCCTGGTGCTGATCTTCCTGGTTTTGTCTGCCCAGTTCGAAAGCTTCCGCGATCCGCTCATCGTGATGATGACTGTTCCCCTTGCACTTACTGGCGCCCTGTTTTTTATGTGGTATTTTGATATCTCCATGAATATTTTCAGCCAGATTGGTATTATTATGCTCATCGGACTGGTATCAAAAAACGGTATTTTGATGGTAGAATTTGCCAATCAACGCAAACAAAAGGGTATGGAAAAACTTGAAGCCATAAAGTATGCTGCTTCAGCCCGTTTCAGGCCTATATTGATGACAAGCCTTTCCACCATCTTGGGTGTGCTGCCCTTAACACTGGGCATGGGTGAAGGTGCACAAGGCCGGATTGCTATGGGGGTTGCTGTTATTGGCGGACTCCTGATAGCAACATTTCTTACCCTTTTTATTGTACCGGCCATTTATTCCTATGTTTCAAGCTCTAAAAAGAATATTGATGATGAACAAATTGAAGTTGCTGCTTAGTAGTTTTTTGGTTGTAACGGTTTCTTTTACCACGCTTCAAGGTCAGCAAACACTTTCTCTACAGGAATGTATTGATATTGCAGTTGAACAAAACTATTCTTTACGCATTACCCAAAACCAGGAGAAAATAACCACCAATAACTATTCTCGTGGTAATGCGGGGATGTTACCTTTAGTAAACCTCTCATCTGGCTTTTCAGGAAATATCAATAACCTCAACCAGGAGCTTACTGATGGCTCCGAAGTTAATCCGAGAAACATTCACAATACCACAGGCAACGCAGGTGTAAACCTCTCCTGGAGCCTTTTTGAAGGATTCAGGGCACAGGTTCGTTACAAACAGCTTCAAGAGCTAATGAAAATGAGTGAGCTTAACACCCGTATATCCATTGAAAACCTTATCGCCAACCTGGCATCTGAGTATTATTTTTATATTCAGCAGCAACGTCAGCTTGATAATCTGCAATACTCTGTGGATTTATCCAAAGAGAGGGTGCGCATTGAACGGGAGCATTTCTTATTGGGGTCTGGCTCGCGGGTACAGCTTTTGCAGGCACAAGTAAATCTTAATGCTGACAGTTCGCGCCTGGAAAGACAATACGAGGTGTTGAATGCATCGCGGGTACGAATCAACGAAATGATGGCCTTGAGCGATCTTAACAGGGATTTTGAACCCGCAGATACTGTTATTGATATTGATAAAGGTATGCTTTATGATGAACTGCACACCCATGTACTGACCCAAAATACAGCTATTGCCACGGCATTAAAAAACCGGCAGCTTTCGGAGTACGATATGCAAATTATCCAGTCCAGGTCTTTCCCTTATCTGAGGCTTAGTTCAGGCTACGGTTTTACCCACAATACCTATCAAAGAGGAACCCTCAATAATCAACAAACCTGGGGAATGAACTATGGCATTTCTCTGGGGATCAACCTGTATGATGGCCGAAATCGTCAACGGGAAAAAAACAACGCTCGCATTGAGCTGGAAAACAGTGAACTTAATCTTAAACAGATTCGTCAGCAGGCAAAGGGAGACTTGCTTACCCTTTTTGATGCTTATAATAACAACCTTCGTTTGTTGGAGCTGGAAACCCAAAACCTTGAGGTTGCCCGGGAAAATCTTGAAATTGCTTTTGAACGCTATCGCCTGGGGGCTCTTACTGGTTTTGAGTTGAGGGAAGTTCAGAAAAACCTTCTTGAAGCAGAAGAACGGCTGTTATCTATTCAGTATCAGGCTAAAGTGGCAGAAATCAGCCTTTTGCAAATCTCCGGAAGGATTTTGGAACTGTTGTAAACGGTAACCCTGGTTTAATGAAATATCTTTCCCGGGCCGGTAATATGGGTGTTGCTTTAACCTTAGTTACCGGCCTGATGCAATAGAGTTTCTCTCAAAAACTTTCCAACTACCAAACCTTATGTATCTTTGCACCTGAATTTTGAATGTTAATTAAATAAAAGATATGAGCGACGATAAGAAGATTATTTTTTCCATGGTAGGGGTGAGTAAGGTATTTCCACCTTCCAAACAGGTGCTGAAAAATATTTACCTTTCTTTTTATTACGGTGCAAAAATAGGAATTATTGGATTGAACGGATCTGGTAAATCTACTCTGATGCGTATCATTGCAGGAGAAGAAAAAACTTACCAGGGCGAGGTTGTATTCTCTCCCGGATACTCTGTGGGTCACTTACCGCAGGAACCATACCTTGATAGCAGCAAAACGGTAAAAGAAATTGTTGAAGAGGGTGTGCAGGAGCTGGTTGATGTGTTAAAAGAATACGAGGAAGTGAACCTTAAGTTTGCAGAACCCATGAGTGATGAGGACATGACCAGNTTGATTGAGCGCCAGGGTGAATTGTCTGACCTTATTGAACAATATGGTGGCTGGGAGCTAGACAGCAAGCTGGAGCGGGCCATGGATGCACTGCGGTGTCCACCCCCTGAGGAGAAGGTGGAGCATCTGAGTGGGGGAGAACGTCGCCGGGTAGCGCTTTGCCGCCTGTTGTTGCAGGAGCCTGATATTTTGCTATTGGATGAGCCTACCAACCACCTGGATGCAGAATCAGTGGAGTGGCTTGAAGTGCACCTGAAACAATACAAAGGAACAGTGATTTCCATTACCCATGACCGTTACTTTTTGGACAATGTGGCAGGATGGATTCTGGAGCTTGATCGCGGAGAGGGGATTCCATGGAAAGGAAATTACAGCAGTTGGCTTGAGCAAAAAACCAAACGTCTGCAGCAGGAGGAAAAGACGGAAAGCAAACGACGCAAAACTCTTGAGCGAGAACTGGATTGGGTGCGGATGAACCCCAAAGGACGACAGGCAAAGTCCAAAGCAAGGTTGGGTGCTTACGACAAGATGCTCAATGAAGACGTGAAGCAGAAAGAAGAGCGCCTTGAGATCTTTATCCCCAACGGTCCCAGACTGGGATCGGTTGTGGTAGAGGCACAAAATATTTCCAAGGCTTTTGGCGAGAATATCTTATTTGAAGACTTTTCTTTTGAACTACCACCCGCCGGGATTGTAGGTATTATTGGACCCAATGGGGCCGGAAAAACCACGCTCTTCAGGATGATGATGGGGCATGAACAACCCGATAAAGGTGACTTTAGGATTGGGGAGACGGTAAACCTGGGCTACGTTGATCAGGCTCATGCTGATATTGATCCCGAAAAATCCGTTTGGGAAGTAATTTCCGGAGGGAATGAATTTATTGATCTCAGTGGAAGACAAATCAACAGCCGGGCTTATGTTTCAAGATTTAACTTCAGCGGAGCTGACCAGGGCAAAAAATGTGGGGTGCTGTCAGGCGGTGAAAGAAACCGGCTGCACCTGGCCATGACTCTGAAAAGCGAGGCCAATGTCCTGCTTTTGGATGAGCCCACCAACGATATTGATGTCAACACCTTGAGGGCCCTGGAGGAAGGGTTGGAAAACTTTGCAGGTTGTGCGGTTATCATAACCCACGATCGATGGTTTTTAGACCGGGTGGCCACACACATCATTGCTTTTGAAGGAAACTCTGAAGTGGTCTTTTTTGAAGGTTCTTACTCTGAATATGAAGAAAACCGTAAAAAGAGGATGGGTGATACCGGCCCCAAAAGGATTAAATACAGAAAATTAACCTCCTGACCCGATGATTACCCTGGATAACAATACAGATCATCGTAACAAAATCAGGACTTCTCATTTGAGAAGCATTGAGTATGGTGTGGAAAGGGAAAGGGTGCAACCCTCTGTTGTGCTCACCCGGCGAGAGTTGTCAGCGGAGCTGGAAAGAAACAGACGGCTACTGGATACCGCAGGCCCTTTTGTTAGTCTCCTCAATGAGCTTGTATTCGATACCGGTTTTGTTATCCTTTTAACCGATGAAAAGGGGTGTATTATTGAAGTTTCGGGTGATGAGGATATCATGGGAGAGATAGAACCCTACGGATTGGTCAAAGGTGCATTCATGAGTGAAGAAAGCATTGGGTCCAATGCCATCAGTATCTCCCTTGAAGAAAATGCTCCTTTGCAGGTTACCGGGCGCGAACATTTCGTTCATGCTTTTCATGATTGGAGTTGCTCGGCAGCCCCCATTCACAATGAAAAAGGAGCCACCATAGGTTGTTTGAATATCACAGGGAAAAAGGAAAATGCCTATCCGCATATGCTGGGACTTGTAGTTGCTACAGCCAAAGCCATCGAGTATCAGCTGAGGAGCTCCTTCTCAGAAATGCGCCAAAAAGAGGCCTATCATTTTGTATCCCAAATACTTAATACCCTTGAGTTTGTGGTGCTTGCAACAGATATCCAGGGGCGCATAAGAAGGGCCAATAATTTGGCATCCAGCATGTTTAAGATTCCCAAAGACCGGATAGAAAACAGCTTTATGCAGGATTTTATCGTCACCTGGCCCGGGTACTTTAAAAAAGTGAAAAACAATGAGATCATCATTGATGAAGAGGTGCAAATCAGCAGGTATGGTATAAAAGAAAGTGTAAACATGAATGTATACCCCCTAACCGATGGTGACGGTACCATTAGCGGGTCGGTGGTAACGCTCAGGGATATGAAGCGGGTGTACAAAATGATAAATAAATACACGGGTATGGAGGCCCGCTACAACTTCGACGATTTGATAGGGGAAAGTGATGAAATGAAAAAAATCGTTGAATATTGCCAAAATATTTCTGATAGCCCCAGTACAGTACTTATACAGGGAGAAAGCGGTACGGGAAAAGAGGTGATTGCCCAGGCCATTCATAATTACAGCTCCAGACGCGATGGAGGTTTTGTTGCCCTTAACTGCGGCGCCATCCCTGAAAGCTTGATTGAAAGCGAGTTGTTTGGCTATAGTGAAGGGGCCTTTACCAGTGCTAAAAAAGGGGGTAAACCCGGAAAATTTGAGTTGGCAAATGGCGGAACATTGTTTTTGGATGAAATAGGGGAGATGCCCGCTGATATGCAGGTAAAACTGTTGAGAGCACTTCAGGAACGAACGGTAACACGTGTAGGTGGAGATAAGCCCATCCCTTTTGATGTGAGGATTATTGCAGCTACCAACCGAGCCTTACTGGAAGAGGTAGACAGGGGGAAGTTTCGAACCGACCTGTATTATCGTTTGAGCGTAATACCAGTTTATATCCCCCCCCTGAGAAAAAGAAGGGAAGATATCCCCATGCTTATCCATTTTTTTCTCAACCTTAAGTCTGTAAAACTCAGAAAGCAACTCCCCGACATGGATAACCGGCTTTTCAAAAAGCTGGTTCATTACGATTGGCCAGGGAATGTCAGGGAGCTAGAGAATTTTATTGAAAAGTATGTGAATCTTGATGGTAAGCTTGATCGGTTGGAGGAGATTATGCAGCCTGAGGTTTACAGCAGGTCCTCTGAGCAACTGGGTTCTGCCATGCTGCAGCCTGCTGATGAAAAAAATTCGCATCCAAATAATCATGAGCAGCACGCTGACAACGAGGTGATATCATTGGTTGAAATGGAAAAAATGGCCATCAGTAAGGCTGTTCAGGTTTACAACCGAAACATGACCAAAGTAGCTTCAGCATTGGGGATTAGCCGTAATGCCTTGTACCAGAAGATTAAAAAGTACAACCTGCATATTTGAGACGACTCAGGGATTAGTGCGAAATGTAATTACTTTCCTTGGTTTTGTGATAGATGAATTTTTTCTTTCTTTTTACAGGCCCAAGATAGGTGTTGATTAGCCCTGCTCCAAAGAGAATAATACAGGCCATGAGGATGTGACTACCACTGTGGCTGTTCCAAAACCAGTTTTGCATTAAATCCAGGTAAATGGTATTATAAACAAAATGGCTGATGGGAAACTCCATCCTGGTAACAATAGAAACCAGCACATCTAACAGCAGGAAGACTACCATCATTGCAATGCTTATACTTGCCATTGCAATTACCACCAAGGTTTTCACAATGACAATGATGGTTTCGCGCGCATTGAGGTTTTGCAGCATATTATCAAAGCCGACCCTGTCGCTGGCAAACAGGACAAGCGTGAGAATAACAGCTGAAACCATTACAAATGAATCCCAGTTTCTCATTCTATGTTTGATATGTGTTTGTTTTGTTTGGATAATAATATACGGGAGTTGGTAGCTGAAGGTTATGGGTTTATGCAAAAAAATGTACGGAAAATTTTGATTTTCACAACCTAAGAGTCGTTTTAATGGGTTTTAAGTTTCTTGTTTGACTTTTTTCAACTAACTAAATGAAAGACAAAAAGAACGTTAAAAACAAAAATATTCCTGACTTGTTTCCGGCATATATTAAGTTTCTTCAATTAACAGGCTGCAATACTGTCATTAAAAATGACAGTGTAATGAAAGATGACAGTATTGTGTAATTATTTATGACAGCTTTCCTGCTGGGGTAAAAATGAAGAATGTAGTGGTTTTGTTAGAGTGCTGGTAATGAGTATATAATAGTTTTTGGCACACAAATTGAAAACCATATGGCGTAACCGGACAAAATGTTCTTTAACTAGAGAAAAGGTCGTTTGAAGCTTAGTGAAATATCACACCACTCTCCGGTTACAGGTTGTTACTCGAACAACGTACTTCAAATATTCCCTTCTCTTCATGTGTGTTTTTGGTTTTGGTTTCCGGTAGTCCTGATATCCCCATTTCAAGACTACCGGTTTTTTTAACCCGCCATTTAATGGCTTTGGTTCACCAAATATGGGCAGATATTTTTACCTTTGAAAGTATCTCAGTAGCATTTGTTTATCCCGACCCAATATTCGAAATAGAAGGGGGTATAAATGTTTCCATTAAAAGAGGGTTAGATTCTTAATAGAAATAAATTGCTAAGTTTTTGATGGGGTTGTAAGTTACAAATAATATATACAGATAGGGTTTTACCCTGCAAACCCATATGAACCCTGATACCGGAAAGAGATGGTTTTGGTTCATTAGTAAGCGCTTTTGGCGCATATATAAGCATTATCAGTAAAGAGAAGATTTTTTACCAAAAAAAAATCTATGCAACAGCATTCCGATAATTCCTTCCAGCTACCAGCTGAAACCGCTAACCGGTTTCGTCTATACCAGCCTTTACTTCGCCTGTGGAAGTACAAAAATAAGGACACTCTGACTATTTCTATGATTTCAGAGTTCCTTGAAATTGCTCCCGAGATAGTTCAGAGGGATTTTTCTAACTGTCCTCAATGGGATAAAACCAGTGATGACTTTTTAAATGTGGATGCGCTCATTGATTGTATCGACTTATTGCTGGGTGAGAAAGAGTTTAAAGAAGCTGTATTAATAGGCATTGGTCGCCTGGGCACTTCGTTGTTAAAAAACGAATCTATTGCCGGCAGCGGGTTAAAAATTGTTGCTGCATTTGATATTGACCCGGATAAAGTGGGTAAAACCATGCATGGTATCAAGGTACAAAACATGGAAAAACTAGATAGTTTTGTTCAGCAAATGCACCTGAAAATGGCTATGATTGCAACTACTCCCGAGAACGCCATTGAAGCGGCCGAAAAAGCCATCCAAACTGGAATCCAGGTAATATGGAATTTTACTCCTGTAACTGTTCCTCCCCGCGAAGGTGTTGTAGTTCAAAATACAACATCCGCTGCTAAACTGGAAAATGACTACCAGAAAATTTTGGCCAGACTTTAAAAACAACCGGCAGTTTGGGGTGTTTTGCTTTTAGGTTTAATTAATCTTTAAGTGAAAGTTATATCAGAAACTCCTGGTTTATGATTAGAGAAATCTCCACAGAACGGATACCTATAAAATTGTGGTTACCCGATCCCGAAGAAGGAGCATTGACCCAGGCCAGAAACCTTGCCAATCTCCCCTTTGCTTTTGGACATGTGGCACTTATGCCCGATTGTCACCAGGGTTTTGGGATGCCTATTGGTGGGGTAGTTGCATTGCAGAATGTAATCATACCCAATGCGGTTGGTGTTGATATAGGTTGTGGAATGTGTGCTGTTAAAACCACGCTAACCCAGATATCTACTCCACAGCTTAAAGAAATTATGCACGATATTCGCCAGGCTGTTCCCCTGGGTTTTAAGCATCACAACCAACCACAGGATCACGGTCATATGCCCCAAGAGAGAAACCTTGAGCAGATGCCCATTGTGGCTCGGGAATATGAAAAAGCCCGCCATCAGGTGGGCACTTTGGGGGGAGGAAACCATTTTATTGAAATTCAAAAGGACATGGCAAATCATGTTTGGATCATGATTCATTCGGGTAGCAGGAATATAGGTAAGCAGGTGGCAGATCATTATAACCGTTTGGCCATTAAGCTCAACCAGCAATGGAAAAGCTCCATACCTAAGTCAGCTCAGTTGGCTTGGCTCCCTTTTGATTCTGATGAAGGGCAATCTTACTGGCGTGAAATGCAATATTGTGTTGATTTTGCCTTTGCTAACCGCAAGCTTATGATGGATCGTGTGATTGAAGTTATGCACCACCATTTCAAAGGCACATTAAATATGTTTCCAATGATCAATATCGCCCATAATTACGCATCCCGGGAAACCCACTTTGATAATAAACTGATTGTGCATCGAAAGGGTGCAACTTTGGCCAGTGAGGGTACCACAGGAATTATTCCCGGTAGTCAGGGTACCCATAGTTATATTGTTAAAGGGAAAGGCAATCCGGATAGTTTTAACAGTTGCTCGCATGGTGCTGGCCGGGTGATGGGGCGTAAACAGGCCCAAAAAACACTTGACCTGAAAAATGAGATTAAAAAATTAAATGAAAAGGGGATTATACATGCTATCCGTTCCAAAAGAGATTTGGATGAGGCGTCTTCAGCTTATAAAAACATTGATGTTGTCATGAGAAACCAGCAGGATCTGGTGGAAGTCCTGGCAGAACTCAAACCATTGGCAGTTGTGAAAGGATAGGGCATGAAAAAACCCGGCCATTCATCAGTGTTGAATGCCGGGTAAATTTTATGTGAGCAATTTTCAAATTTAATAAGAGCGGGCTTTAAGGGTTGCAAGTGAGGGGTATCTTTGTTGCAAAAAGTAATAACCACCAAACAAAACACCACTGTAAAACAGGTCACCCAGCATACTTACATGGTAAAAAGGAAGCCCCATTGTATAGGATTGGATTAACCCTGCCAGTGTTTGTGGATAAAATGGACTACCTGCCCATACAGCAAAGTTGGTGATTAGGAAAAAGATGGTGGAAGAAACAACCGCAGAACCGGCAACAGTATGAACTTTTATGTTTTTACCCAAAATGTTTCCGAGTAACACCACCAGGGCAAAACTTACATAAACAGGAATCATGAATCCATGAAAGCCAATTATCAGGTCACTGATAAATAAAGCAAACAGTGGCACAAAAAAAGCAAGCCATCTTTTACCCAAATGTGCTCCACCAAATAAAGCAATAGCAGCCAAAGGAGTAAAGTTGGGATAATGGGGCACAAGCCGCATAACTGCAGCAAATAAAATAATGCCTGCAATAATCATAAACCTGGGGGTAATTATTTCTTTCATGTTCATGGTACTATATGTTAAATTAGTTGTTTGATTCCGTTTAGCAAAGGGCAAAAATAAAAATCCTTTCAATGAATAACAACATAAAAAAAAATTTGTTTTGAACTTTATACCTGCTAGGGTTGACTGATTGTTTTAGTAATCTCTCATCCACAGCCCCAAAGACCATTTTGGCTTACTAAAAGAGTTTGCTGTTGGGAGGAAATTAATTATCAATTAATTCTATTCACCCATAACATTCCCTAATTATGACTCTCCTGAATAATATTTTTTGGTGGCAGCTTGCCGATATTTTTTTCTTTGTTTTTCACCTTGTCCTGGTTGTTTTTAACCTTTTAGGTTGGGTGTTCAAATCTTTAAGGAGGCTCCACCTTGTGGTGATTTCACTCACACTTGCTTCATGGTTTATTTTGGGCATCTGGTACGGCTGGGGGTATTGCCCTTTAACTGACTGGCACTGGGATATACTACGAGAACTAGGGGAGTATCAATTGCCACATTCTTATATCTCATATCTTGTTTTAAGGTTGACGGGTTATCTGCCACCTGCTGAACTGGTAGAGTATCTAACAGTGGGGTTGGCTTTGCTCGCGTTTATAATGTCTGTAAAAGTGAATTATTTCTCATCCCGTATTCGTTAATAGAAGGAGATGGAAGTTTTGGCTGGTATGTTAACTTGAGATAGTAAAGTAATCCACAATAATTTTTCTACACCTTTACAATAAAAATATATACTTTTGATCTAATAATATATCAATGCTCGCCCATGAATTATCCTGATTATTTAGAAAAAGACCCCCAGTTACAACCTTTTGCCAAAGCAATAACGGGAAGAATACAACGATTCACCAACAAAGAGGCAGAATTACTGGGGAATTTTAAATCCCTGGATAATTTTGCTGTTGGCTATCTCCATTTTGGGTTGCATAAACGGGGAAAATCCTGGGTAATGCGCGAGTGGGCACCCAATGCCACGCAGATTTATTTGCTTGGGGAGTTTTGCAACTGGCAACCCAGTGAAGAGTTTGCTTTTCAACGAAATGATAACGGGCAATGGAGTCTTACTATACCACAGGATAATCTCAAGCATGGCGATCTTTATAAGCTGCACGTTTGTTGGAAAGGTGGCAGTGGTGACCGGATACCTGCCTGGGCTCAACGTGTAGTGCAGGATTCCCACACAAAATTGTTTTCGGCACAGGTTTGGGATCCCCCACAACCCTATTTGTGGAAAAACGAGCCCCCTGTCAGGGCCGAAAATTTTACACCATTGGTTTATGAGGCTCATGTGGGGATGGCCACTGAAGAATACAAGGTGGGAACCTATGAAGAGTTCCGTAGGAATGTACTTCCTGGGATCAAAGAATCAGGATATAATACCATCCAGCTGATGGCCATACAGGAGCACCCTTTTTATGGATCTTTTGGTTATCATGTAAGCAGCTTTTTTGCCCCCTCTTCACGCTTTGGTACTCCCGATGAGCTCAGGGCCTTAATTGATGACGCACACGGAATGGGTCTTTTTGTAATTATGGACATTGTGCATTCGCATGCGGTGAAAAATGAAGTGGAAGGGATTAGCCGGTATGACGGAACCTTGTACCAGTTTTTTCACCATGGGTCACGGGGTGATCACCCTGCATGGGACAGTCGTTGTTTTGATTATGGGAAAAACCAGGTATTACATTTTTTACTTTCTAATTGCAAATACTGGCTTGACCAATTTCAGTTTGATGGCTATCGGTTTGATGGTATCACTAGCATGTTGTATAACGATCATGGTCTGGGGAGCGCTTTTACTGACTACAGCCAATATTTTAACGGAAATCAGGATGATGATGCCATTGTCTATCTCAAATTGGCCAATAAACTAATACATCAGGTAAAACCGCATGCTATAACCGTAGCCGAAGAAATGAGCGGTATGCCTGGGCTGGCAACCCCGCAGCACAAAGGGGGGTATGGGTTTGATTACCGACTGGCAATGGGAATTCCTGACTTCTGGATAAAAAGCATTAAAGAAAGCAGGTTGGAGCACTGGCATGTGGGTGAAATGTTTCACCGGTTATCTGATAAACGACCCGATGAAAAAACCATTCATTATGCAGAATCGCACGACCAGGCATTGGTGGGGGATAAAACCATTATATTCAGGCTGATAGACAAGGATATGTATGATAGCATGCACGTGAATCATCAAAATATTGTGGTGGATAATGGCATTGCCCTGCATAAAATGATCAGATTGCTTACTTTGGCAACCACCGGTAATGGTTATTTGAACTTTATGGGCAATGAATTTGGACATCCCGAATGGATCGACTTCCCCGGAAGTCATAACAACTGGTCGTATCACTATGCCCGAAGACAGTGGAGTCTGATAAAAAGTGAACATTTAAAGTACAAATTCCTGAATCGATTTGATCAGGATATGATAAAGTTTTTCAAAGAAAGAAATGTTATAAATCTCCCGCTCCACTATCCGCGTGTACAAAACATCAGTGACCAAGTGCTGGTTTTTGAAAGAGGTAGTTATTTGTTTGTGTTCAATTTTAACCCGTTCCATTCTTATACGGATTATTCATTTGAAATGCCGGCTGTCAAATGTAAATATAAATTGGTACTGGACACTGATAAGGCTGAATTTGGTGGACAGCACAGGCAAAGCATCAATATGGTGCATCAAACATTTATGAACGCCGAGGACAATCGCGTGCTGAGCCTTTATATTCCCACACTGACAGGATTTGTCCTAGAAAAAATAAAAGACCAATGACTAAAACACTAAAACTTACCCGTAAGATAAAAGGGTCACCCGAGGAAGTTTATCGTGCCATTACAAACCCCTTTACCATTCAGCTTTGGACCGATGAGCCAGCTGTGATGGAAGAAAAAGAAGGAACGGAGTTTTCTATTTTGGGAGGAGCCATATCCGGTAAAAACATAAGCTTTATACCTGGTAAACAGGTAAAGCAGTTATGGTTTTTTGGTGAAGATCATCCCGGNTCGGAGGTAACCATTAACCTTGAAGCTGAAAAGAACCATACCCAGATGTTTGTTGAGCAGAAAGATATCCCTGAGGATTCTTTTGAAAATATTCGTCAGGGATGGTTAGATACTTACATCAAAGGGTTACGGGAGTTTTTTGAGGTATGATAAGTTTTTTGAGGATACCCTACAAATTAAAACAAAAGCAGGGTTGTGCCCACAAAGTTGTCTCTTTTACGGCTTAGATTTTATATAGATGTTGTTGCTGAAAAATTTTATGTAATTTTGCAAATATATATTTAGGAGGCAAGTATCTGTATTTCAATATTAGCAGTTGCCAAAAAGAAAACCAATCAAAATTATCAAACCATTATTAAACTCCATTAATCATGCTAAAAAGAATTGCATTGTTTGCCGTAGTTGGAATGATAGTTCTTTCCTGCGGCCAGGTATCAGAACAGAGTAGTGATGTAACCCAAATGAACCAAATCTCCGAACTGGTGTCTGAACCCCTGGGCTTTGATGAGCAAGAGGTCAGTTTTGAAGGAACTATCACCCATATTTGCCGTCACAGCGGCGATAAAATGCGTGTCAACCAACTGGATGATGCAGATTTCAGCATCATGGTCATGCTCAATGAGTTCCAAACACAAATCAACCCCGATTTTGAAGGGCGGCAGGTAAAAGTTGATGGTTTACTCAAAACCCAGGTTCGCAATATGGAAGAAATTGAGGACCATCAAGACCATGAACATGAAGGAGAAGAAGGACATGACTGCGCATCTACTCAAGAAGCTGTTAAAAGACTGGAAGAACGGGGAGTGACTCCAGACGTCATTGCTTATGTGGAAATGCAGAGTTTTGAGATTTTAGAAACTATGGAAAGTGAAACTAGTCAGCAAGAAGACACGGATGGTGAAGAGGATCAAACTATAGAGGTAGCTGATGTAGAATAATGGTTGCAAAAATGATTTGCAGTTTTAATGAACATAAAAAGGGGTATTCATTCTTGATGGATACCCCTTTCCTTTTTTAGCTAAAGCTTAACAAGGTTTTATACTGGCTTTGTATTGCCTGCCACGCTTATTTCATTGCATGTTCCGGATTTGTTCTTTAAAATCATCAATAATCTGGTAAACTTCTTTTTCAAATCTGATTCGCAATTTCTCTTCCTGTCGCAACCTTTGCTCGTAAATATCTATTTTTTTCTTAAGCTTGTTTGTTTCCATTTCATGTTCCTGGATAGCTTTAATACTCTGGGGCTTTTCCTGGTTGGAGACTGGGGCATTTTCTAATTGCTGTATCAAGTCTTGTTTTTGCTTTTTTAACTCCTCGGTTTCATTCTGAAGCTTTTGGTTTTCGTTTTGGGCATTTTTCTCCTGTTCAATTAACTTGGTAAGCTCCTCAGCAATCATTTTGTTTTTTTCTGTCAAATCTTCCAGGTTTGCCCTGGCTTCACTCAGCTGGTGTTCTAAAATGAGCAATTCACTGTCTGTTCTGTTATTTGTTACGTGGGTTTTGTCTGTTTGATTCTTGGGCAGTTGTTCGGCCTCCCGGTTTCGGAGTTGCTCTTCCAATTTTTGTTTTTCACTTTTTAGCTGAATGATTTTGATGTGGTTTTCACCCGCCTTTTTTTCATATTCTTCAATGGTCTTTCTTAATTCTTTGATTTCACTGGTGTCATTGGCAGCTGCAGATGGTTTTTTTGCCAGCTTTTCTTCCAGTTCTTTTATCTTTTTTTCGTAATGTTGTTTTTCATCCCGGGGAAGAATCGTTGATTGGGTTATTTTTTTCAGCTTTTTTATGCGTTTCACAAAAACAATGATTACAACAATTAAAACAATAATCAAAACACCCAGGCTGATAGTAACAATGGTACTGATGGTGCTAAGCTCTTCCTGTTGTCTTTTCAGTAAACTGTTTTCCCTTTCAAGTTCTTCGTAAAGCTGAGTCTTTTCAAGGTTGACATCCGATATGGAATCAAAATCATTGAGAACAACTCCCAGGTGTTCCTGTAGCAAAATATTGTCTGTTGCGATAATTCGGTTTTGCAAATCGAACACTAGTTGGTCTGTTTGTGGAGACTCACGTGTGGATGAAATAAGTTCTTCATACTGTCTTTGCATATCCTGTCTAACTTCCATAATGCTGTCAACAGCTTCATGGCTTTGAGCAGCAGTCCATTTGCTTATGGCTAAAATCAAAAGTATGATGCCTAAAGAGAGATAATTCTTCATCTGAACAATTTTTGGGTTTATATCTTGAAGGTAAAACGGTTTGCCTTCGATCTAAAACTGGTTTTGTGAAAGTGTATAGCTGGAAAAGGGTTAACTTTATAATTACTACGCGATGGAAATAAAAAAGTATTTATCAGGTCTTCAAATCTTTTTAAACAGACCCTGTTACTAAATGTAAGAACTTTAAAGTAAGTCATTCAACGATTTTAAACAACTTTTTTCGTTTTCATAAGCTCTGAAAGATCCTTTCAGAAACACATGTTTTTTAGCTTTGTAAAAATTTTCATTGCAAAACAGGAGTATTTATCAAGTAGTATTGCTTACTGTTGGTTTTTTGCTGATGAAAAATAATTTTAAATATACAAAAAATATTTATGCCCGTATCCAATAAATTTTATGAATTTCAGCAACAGGTCATAGGTTGTTTTCAAAGAGATTTGCCCGGCTTGGAATCACAGCTATTGATGGCGCCACCCAATCGTCGTGAGGAGATTGGTGATCCTGCCCGAAAAGCAAATGCCGTTCGCAGCAGTGTTTTGATACTTTTTTATGAGAAATCGGGAGAGCCTTATATTGTTTTTATAAAACGTCCTGAGTATAATGGGGTTCATAGTGGGCAGATAGCCTTTCCCGGTGGGCGATGGGAGCAAACCGATAAAAGTTTTTATCACACTGCATTGCGGGAAGCCCGTGAAGAAACAGGAATTTTACCTGAGCGGGTTCGTTTGGCAGGCAACCTGTCTGAACTGTATATTCCACCCAGCAATTATCTTGTAAGTCCTTTTGTTGGGTTTTATGAGGCTATTCCGGTTTTTCGGCCCGACCCCCTCGAAGTAGCCCAAATTCTGGAAATTCCTTTTGGTTTTTTTGTGAGCCCCACCTCGATAGAAAACGTGGAAATCCTTGCTGCAGGCAACCGACAGATTTATACCCCCTGTTTTAAATATCAGGGGCATATTATTTGGGGAGCTACAGCCATGATGCTAAATGAACTGCTTATACTGTGGAAATCTACCGGAAAGAATTAGGTGTTTTATCTGTGTTCTATATTAACTGTTTCATCTACTTTTGGAGTGTAATTAATTTATGTAGCTAAGTAAGAATTTTTGAGACATTATTAGGTAAGTGTTACCTGTAAATCATCCAAGACACAAAAAAAGAAGAAACTTATATTGAAACATTTTTAAAACTCAGATTATGAAAAAGATTAGCTTGTTTGTTTTGTCCTTTTTGCTGTTGCTTATATTTATGGCGCCTGCGCAATCTCAGTCAGATTCCCGCGTTCAGTCAGTGTTTTTGTATAATTTCACAAGACTGATTGCATGGCCTGCTGATTACCAGTCTGGTGACTTTATCGTAGCGGTATATGGCAACTCTCCTATGAATGATGAAGTGCAGGATATGGCCAATACCAAAAGAGCCGGAAGTCAAAATATTGTTGCAAAAAACTTTGGCTCAGTGGATGAGATTTCAAAATGCCACATTTTGTATATCGATTCCAGGTATTCACGCAATGTCAGTGATATTGTTGCTGCATTGAAAGCTCAAAACATCAACGCACTGGTAGTAACCGATACACGCAATGGTATTCGCGATGGTGCTGTAATAAATTTTACGGTAGAGGCCAACCGGCAAAGATTTGAACTAAGCCAAAGCAATGCCCAGGCCATGGGGCTTAACCCGGGGGGGGAAATTTCACGACTTGCCATATCAGCCGATTAAGAAAACCCCTTTTTTAAGTGATTTTCTTAAACTTTTTCCCAAAGTAAGAACTATTTTTGTAATTTTATTTCCAATTAACAGGAATACGTATATGATATTATAAAATACTTGTAGATGAAGTTAACCATAGGGAAAAAACTCAGTATTGGATTTACCATCCTGCTGCTGTTCTTTATTATAAGCATTTCGGTTATTTATGCTACACTCAACAGTGTACAAAATGTAAATTACAGAAATAGTGAAATTTATGCTCCGTCCATGAACCTGCTTATGGAATTTAAAAACCAGGTGATTGAGTCGGAAAAATTGATTGGTACCTGGATATTTATCCAAAGCATTGATGATACCCCCGATAAAAACCGGCTAAGGGAGCTGATTAGTGAGGATTTTCCTGAAATCAGGGAAGAGCTTCTGTCCATTTCGCAAAACTGGAATGAGGCAGAAAGAGACTCTCTACGAGATATTTTTGATCATACGGATGATCTTTTTGAAACCTATTCTTTTGTAATGGGTGAACTGACTGATTTTGCCAGCTATGATGATCCTATGGTGATTTTCGAAATCCGGCCTATGATGGAGCAGGGAGGTGCTATTGTAAGAAACACCGCCCAGTTGGTTGAAAAGCTCGATAACCTTCTTGAAACACAGCAGAATATTGTTGAAGAAGGCCAAAGAAACATGGAAACTACCCTGGACAGGTTTGGCACACTAAGTTTCTTGCTGGGTGTGGTTATTGTGATAGGTGGTATTATTATTGCCATCGTGTTTATCAGGATGATAACCAAACCCGTTGTCTCCTTGCGCAACGTTCTGAATAAAATGGGGCAGGGGATACTACCTGAGCACAAAACCGAAAATAGGGGTGATGAAATTGGTGACATGAGTCAGGCACTGAATTATCTCATCGATGGCTTAAAAGAAAAGGCTGAGTTTGCAGAGCAGATAGGGCAAGGCAACTTTGCCCATGAATTTAAGCCCCTTAGTGATGAAGATACCTTGGGCAACTCCCTCATAGAGATGCGGCAAAGCCTTAAAAATGCTAAAGATGAGGAAGAGAAGAGAAAGATTGAGGATGAAAAGCGAAACTGGGCTACCCAGGGTGTTGCAAAGTTTGCAGAACTCCTGCGACAAAACAATGATGATTTGCAGGATCTTTCTTTCAGTATCATCAAAAACCTGGTAAACTACCTGGAGGCTAACCAGGGTGGGTTTTTTATTTTAAACCAGGAGGACAAGGATGATGAGCATCTGGAACTTACTTCTTGTTATGCTTATGAAAGAAGGAAGTTTTTGAAAAAGAAAATCTTAAAAGGGGAGGGACTGGTAGGAACCTGCCTGCAGGAGGGAGAAACCATTTTTCTTACTGATGTGCCCGATAGCTATATCAATATCACTTCCGGCCTGGGAGATTCTAACCCGCGCTGTATTTTGATAGTACCTCTGAAACTTAACGAGCATATTTTCGGCGTCATTGAAATAGCTTCCTTTAATGTTTTAGAGAAGCACCATATCGATTTTGTGGAGAAAGTAGCCGAATCAATTGCTTCTACGATTTCTACTGTTAAAATTAATATTCGTACCACCGAACTTTTACACCAATCCCAGGAACAAAGTGAGGAAATGCGTGCTCAAGAGGAGGAGATGCGCCAAAATATGGAAGAAATGCATGCCACCCAGGAAGAAATGGAGCGCAAAGAAATTGAAAGTGATGGATTTTTCGAAGCGATAAACAGTACGGTTCCCTTTATGGAGCTGACAGTTGACTGTATTGTCAAAAAGCTCAATCCTGAACTTGAACGTTTGACCCTTTATTCGGGGCAGGAAACCGAAGGAATGGATTTCTATAAAATGTTTGATAAAAATCACGCTGAAAGCCAGGGGATGGTCAATATTAAAGATGATCTGAGCAGCGGAAATGCCGTTTCAGGAGAATTTAAAATTTTGAAAAGCGATGGTACATCATTAAAGGTAAAAGGAGGGTTCAAGCATATTCTTAATAAGTTTGGTTCACCCATCAAGATACTCTTTATTGTTCAAAAAGTTCTTTCCTGATACATTTAAACCGGAAAACTTCCGGTTTTTTTATAGTAAATGTTTGGTTTTTGAGGATGCATCATGCAAGCATAGCTTCTTGTTAGCTTAAAGCTGCATACCCAATCATTTATTTAAAATTTTGACAGGTCTTACATCAAGGTTTATAAATTATAACCCGCTACACTTTTAAAAAACTTGATACCTATGCGTTACATTAGGGATATGCGTCTAAGAGAAAAAATGTTGTTTTTTGTTTTATCCATGACCCTCCTCATATACCTGTTTTCTTTGGGGTATATTACCTCTATCATGAGAAACAAGTCATTTAATGACGCCGAACAACTTGCACAAACACAGGCACGGGAATATGCCAATGAAGTAAAAACTGAGTTAAACTATGACTTTGACTTGTCACGGGGTCTGGGCTGGGCATTACAAAATTTTCCCGATATCCCTGAGGAGATTTTTGATGATTATACCTCCGATTTACTTTTTGAGTTTTTGGATAGAAATCCCAACTTTTTTTCGGTTTGGGTAAGCTTTGAGCTTAACTCCCTTTTGCCGGATTGGAATCTGCCCTATGGTAGAGTACGAAAAACCTGGCTGAGAGAAAATGGAAGAATGATCTTTCAACAAGATACCCTCAATACTGATGGTGACGATCCGGGAAGCCTTTATGCTGTTATCAAACAAAACATGGAGGAGGTAATAACTGATCCCTACTGGTATAGCTATACAGGTGATGAGGCTGATCAGGTAATGGAAGTTAGCCCGGCCATACCTATTGTTATCAACGACCAGTTTGCCGGATTGGCGGGGTCGGATATTATTTTGGAAAGATTCCAGGATTTAATTATGGAGCTTGAGCCCTTTGGGGTAGGATACGCGTATTTGTTGGCCAATGACGGCACTTATGTGGCACACCCCAATGAAGATTTACTGGGTGAAAAAATTCATGAAGTAAGAGAGACGTATACTTTCGAATTCGATATGCAGGAAGCCATCATGGTGGGCAACTTTACTTCACATTATTCCCACAATGATGATTTGGGGGAAGAAGCCTTTATGGCATATGCCCCGATTTTTATTGGTGATACGGACGCCCCATGGTCTTTTGCAATTGCCGTACCTCGCAGTTATATCGTGGCTGAAGCCAATCATATTTTTTATCGATCGTTAATTGTGGCCATTGTTGGTCTTTTGATACTAACTTATATCATTTTTGTAATAGCAGGTAATATTGCCAAGCCTCTTTCTGTTACTACCAAAACCATAGAAAGAATTGCACTGGGTGATATCGAAAAAACCAAACCCCTCCAGATAAAAGGGAATGACGAGGTGGGAGAAATGTCCTCTGCTTTGAATAAACTTTTAAAGGGATTGAAAGATACAGCTTCATTTGCCCAAAATATTGGTCGGGGTGAGCTGGATGTTGATTTTGAAAAACTTAGCAACAAGGATGTGCTGGGTTCGGCATTGCTTGATATGCGCGATAGCCTTAAAAAAGCCAGGGATGAACAAAAAGAACGACAAATTGAAGAAGACAAACGAAACTGGGTAACACAGGGGCAGGCCAAATTTGCCGACATTTTGCGCCAGGATAATGATGACATGGAAGTGCTCTCTTTTAATGTAATCAAAAATCTGGTGAAATATGTGGAAGCCAACCAGGGTGGACTCTTTATCCTTAATGATGAAGACAAAAATGATCCTTACCTGGAGCTTGTTGCTTGTTATGCTTATGACCGCAAAAAATATGTTACCCGAAAGATTCAACCCGGTGAAGGTTTGGTAGGTGCCTGCTACCTGGAAAAGAAACCCGTTTTTCTCACCCAGGTGCCGCAGGATTACATATACATTACCTCGGGTCTGGGAGATGAAAATCCCGACTGCATATTGCTGGTTCCCGTTTTGCTCAATGAGGAGGTTTATGGTGTTATCGAACTGGCCGCCTTTAAAGAGTTTGAAAAGCATGTAGTAAGTTTCATTGAAAAAGTTGCTGAAAATATTGCAAGTACTATTTCTACCGTGAAAATAAATATTAGAACGGCCCAGCTGCTTGAGCAATCTCAGCAACAAGCTGAAGAGATGAGAGCGCAAGAAGAAGAGATGCGACAAAACATGGAAGAGATGCACGCCACACAGGAAGAGATGCAGCGCAAAGATAGTGAGCTTCTTCAGCATGTTGAAACATCAGAGAGCATTTTTTGTGTGATGGAATACGATAAGGACGGAATCATTCAAAAGGTTAACAACAACTACGAACAGGCTTCGGGATACTCTAAAGAGGAGCTAAAAGGCCAGCACCACTCCGTTTTATTTGATAACCAAGACTGGAAAAACGCCGAAAACTATAAAATGTACTGGAATAATATTAAACAAGGCATTCCAGTTAAGGGAACCTGGAAAAGAACCCGCAAAGATGGAGAATATTTTGTTTTAAAGGGTGCTAGTAAAGCGGTATTGGATGAGCAGAGTAATATTGTGAAAATCATTGAAATTTCAATTGATATAACTGATGTGGCATTCAAAAAATAAAATGTTTCGCTGTTGCTATTAATGATTTTGTATCTTTACATTTGTATTTTGTTTAACCATCTGCTTTAACCAGTTAGAGTATTGTTTTATCTTTATTTTCTTTATGCCTACTTATAAGTATATTAAAAATTAATGATGTAAGTGTCTAATAAGGAATGATTTTGGAATGAATAAAAAGCAGGGTGGATTCAGATTTCAATTTTTAAAACCTCAAAAACAAACATTATGAGAGCAATGAGAGTAATTTTTTTGTTTGCCACAGCAGTTTTAGTTTTTAATGCATGCAAGACAGAACTGGGGCCAGAGCAAACCACCGAAAGATTTATGAATCATTTGGCGCAACAAGAGTATGATAAAGCTGCTGAATATGCAACCGAATCCACTATGCGTTTTATTGAAATGATGGAAGCTCTGCAATCTTTGGGTGGAGAGTTTATGGATGATGAGGAAATAGAGCTCCTGAGAGCTGCAGACATTGATTGTGAAGTGGATAATGATACAGCAATTTGTCGTTTTGAAGAAGATGACGAAATGGCTGAGGTTAATCTTTTGAAAAAGCAGGGAGTTTGGCTGGTGGACATGCAAAAGGATACACCCTTTGATGAAATGGACTGGGATGAAGATGCTGACTGGGAAACAGATGCCGACTGGGATTAAGTTAACCGGTGTTTATATATGTTTGCACCCGCTATAGTTAGTGCTTTGTGGAACATTTCAACGTAATAATATTCAAGCCCTGAAGGTTGATTAATCTTCAGGGCTTTTGTCGGTTAGTAGCCTGGCAGATAGTTATATGTGATATTTTTTAATTTTCTGATGAAAGCTTTGCGGATATATTTAGTCATTGGGATTTTGTGTGTTGTTTTCATTGCTTGCCAGTCAGGCAAGCCTGGAGAGCAAAACACCGGGCATACTGTTTATCAGTTAAGCTCCATCGAAAAGAGCAGGTTAAAGGAAGGTGATATCATTCTCAGGCAGGGTTACGGATTTGTTAGTAACTCCATAGTTAAATTACTATCGGAAGATATCCCCCTCTCGCATGTAGGGATTATTGTTAATAATGAAAGGCAGGAATTTTCTGTTATACATTCATTATCACAACGGGTATCCGACAAGGATGGCATTCAGCAGGAAAGCCTGGAGATGTTTGTGAGAAACAGCAGACCCGGCTCTTTGGTTGTTGTACGCTATAAGCCAGCGGCCAGCAATACCCAACTCCAACAAAGTATTTCTTTCTCAGCCACGTCCTATCTTGAACAAAATATTCCCTTTGATTACGGCTTTGACCTGGATGATGCTTCAAAGTTTTATTGCTCCGAGTTGGTTGCCAGGGTATTGTCGGATGTGTTTGGCCAAAAGGTTTTCGATAGCATGTATCCTGATGAAAAGACTATAATGGAGAAACTTAGGTTTGAAATTTTTCTGAACCCCCGGTTTTTTGAGGTGATTATCAATCACCAGACAGCGGTTTAACTCCCATAAGACGTTAAAGTCTTTGGAGTATTCCTCCGAAATCAAAGCCTTTAAACGGTTAAAAAGAATTTCAGAGAAACCAAACACTTTCCTGTATTGTGCAATAGGTCGTCCAGGTTTCAATGTAATGAACGCATGCCAAAAATACCATAAAGCTATAAGGGGCCGAAAACCCCTTCCTGTTAGAACTGCAGCGCTTTTTTATAAGCATCCAAGCATCTTTGCCGTGCATACTTATGATCTACTATTGGCTTTGGGTAGTTCAGGGAGTTTAATCTGGGGGCCCACTTTTTAATGTACATCCCTTGAGGATCAAATTTTTTCTGTTGTGCCTGGGGATTAAATATTCTGAAGTAGGGTGCAGCGTCGCAGCCGGAGCCTGCACTCCACTGCCAACCCCCATTGTTGCTCGAGAGCTCATAATCCAGTAATTTTTCTGCAAACCAGGCCTCACCCCAGCGCCAGTCAATAAGTAAGTGCTTGGTCAGAAAGCTGGCTGTAACCATCCTTACCCGGTTGTGCATATAACCCGTTTGAGCCAGTTCACGCATTCCGGCATCCACCAGTGGATAGCCTGTTTCTCCTTCTTTCCAGCGTTGAAAATCATCTTCATCATTGCGCCATTCAATATTGTCATATTGGGGTTTGAAGGACTTGTGAACGACCTGGGGATAGTGCCCTAAAATCATCGCATAAAATTCGCGCCAGAGCAATTCGTTAAAATAGGTTTCATTGTTTTTGAGTGCATGCCTTGCCAACTGGCGAATACTTATGGTACCAAAACGCAGGTGCATCCCATACCGGGTAGTCCCGTCCATAGCAGGATAGTCGCGTGTTTTTTCGTAGGCTGTAATGATGGATTCTTTTCCATGGCTGGGGGGGAAATCTACTCCTGTGGTTCGGAAACCAAGTGAACGCAGCGAAGGGAATTCAGTCTCGCCTGGGGATAAAAATTTCTCGATATGCTTTTCTGAGGGATAATACTCAAGGTGTTGCTTACTGATAATTTCACGGCTTTTTTTACTGTAAGGTGTGAACACAAGGTAAGGAGAGTTGTCTTTTTTGAGCACTGCTTCTTTGTCAAATAGCAGGTGATCGATAAATGTGTAGAAATCAATTTGCTGCTTTTTGAGCAGGTTTTGTATTATTTCGTCCCTTTTGATTCCGTAGGGCTCATGATCTCTCCCTGCATATACCTTTTGGATGGCGTATTCATTGACAAGTTTTGTCAAAACTTCTGATGGCTTTCCCTTGACTACCAGTAATTTTCTGTTTCTAATCCGTAAAGCCTTGTCAATGTTCTGTAGTTTTTCGTGGATAAACTCCACACGTGCATCATTGGGTGGCAAGTGGTCAATAATGTCAGTGTCAAAAATAAAAAGAGGAATAACGTGTTTGTTGTTTGTTAATGCCTGAAACAATGCTTTGTTATCTTCCAGGCGCAAATCACGGCGAAACCAGAAAAGGGCGGAGGGAGTGTTTTTCATACTCTTCAATCATGAATTTGTTTTCACTGTATTAACACCTTTCCCGGAAATTGGTTTGTCAATGACTTGATTTTTTAGGGGCTTGTTGATGATACATGTGGAACTTATCTTTATACAGGGCATTATAAAAAAAGCCGGCTGTGGTTAATAAGCCGGCTTTCCGCGATCAAAACAACATAGGCATTATGGTTATTTACTGCTTTGAATTTGGGTTGTAAGTTAATTTCTAGCAATTAGTTACATGATGCAAACAATGGGTTTGTAAACTCTTCTTTTTTGTAAAGTCCATAATACTATACCTTTTAAGTGTAATAACTATGCCATATTTTCGCAATTTCACAATTTGTAGTATACCATTTTGCTTACCAGGGAGTTAATTTATTGGAAGGTGTCTTATTTAATGTGGCATTTATTGCAAAGTGTGTAATTATTTTCATACTATGTGTAATTAATCGACAAGTATTCGCACGATAAATTAATATTCCGATGGCTAAGTGGATGTTTATTAATAGGAAGGGTTACATGCTAATAATCAGGCAAACAATTTGTATTTTTGGTAAACCGGATTTTTTTGAATAGAAATTGTTGAGCTCTCTGAAAATTTAAACCCTTTTAAGCAGCGGGTTTTACTAATTTACCAACCGGGGGTATACAACCTATTTGTTATTGGTTTTTATCTGGAAAGAACCTTCACCAGCACCATTGTTTCACAAACTTCACACCTATGAAGAGCAAGATGAAAGGCGAGAAGAACATCAAAATTAAAGTTTTTGTAAGTTATGCGGTAATTGTCATTCTGATCTCTGCGATCCTGTATTTTACTTTTGATAGTTTTCAAAAACTGACCCGCTCAACTGACACCCTTGCAAAGCCCAATGCCCGCATAGGATTGCTGCACGATATTATTTCATCCATATACAATGCCGAAAGCCATATCCGGTCTTATTCACTCAATGATGAAGAGCGTTACCTGGAAGACTATTTTAATGAGCTTTCAACCATTAATGAAAAAGTCGATTCTTTATACTTGCTGGCCCAGGGAGATGAATTTATTATTCAAACCATTGACTCTATTAATGCCGAATTGCTGAGCAAAACAGAACTGCTCGACCAGTTCATGCAGGTAAAAAAGATGAATCAGGGGTCGGCTTTTTACGAGCAGGCATTGAATGAAATATTGCAGGCTACCCAGGAAGAGAGCAGAGTGAAAGAGATTACCCATCAGAGTGTTATTTCTGATTTGCCACCCCAGGAGAAAGAGCAACAAACCCAAGAAGATATAGCACAGGAAAAAGATAATTTTTTTACCCGGATAAGAAACTTTTTTACCGGTGGCAGTAGTGAAGATAGCTCCGACGATGAGGAACAATTACAAGAAAGTGATGAACGGGTTGCACGTGAAGTTCTTCACCAAATCCAGACAGATTCTATCATAACGGTATACAGGGATACCGAGGAGTTGATGAGGGATATTGAAGTTACCATGATGAATATGATGAACTCCATGCTGAAAAGAGAACAAAACATTCGGAGGATGGAAAACAATATTTTGATTGAAGACAAAAAAGTGATGGACCGGATTTGGGAATATATTACCATCCTGGAAGAGTACGAAAGTGCTAATGCCCTGAAAGAAGCTGAGCGGGCGCATGCTACTGTTCAAATCACCACGGAAAAAATCTTTATAATTGTAGTTGTATCTCTCCTGACTTTATTGCTGTTTTCGTGGTTGTTTGTAAATGATGTGAATAAAAGTCGTTTTTTGAAAAGACAGCTTATCAGGGAAAAAGCGAGGGCGGAGGATTTGCTGCAGGTGAAACAGCGTTTTATGGCTAACATCAGCCATGAAATACGTACTCCCCTCAATAGTATTGTTGGCTTTTCAGATCAGTTGCGTAAGGAAAACCTTAAATCGCGGAGCCGCAAATTTGTGGACGCCGTCAGCCAGTCTTCTTATCATTTATTGCAAATTGTGAATGATATTCTTGACTTTTCCAAAATGGAGGCCGGCAAAATTTCACTGAATAGGGTGCCTTTTAACATGAACGTAATATTGGAGGAAGTGCATGCATCATTAGCCGTCATCGCCGGGGAGAAGAATATTTCTTTTGAGATGGATTCCAGTGAACTGAATAACCCAAACAGGATGGGAGACCCTTTACGTATTAAGCAAATTATATTGAATATTTCCTTCAATGCCATCAAGTTTACCCATCAAGGGTTTGTTAAAATTCACGTAAGTGATTCCGACCCTGAGACAGATAGTGGACAAAATCCTGTCAAAATAAGGGTCAGTGACTCAGGTATTGGTATTGCTGAAGATGCCCAAAAGCGTATTTTTGAAGAATTTGCCCAGGGTGATACCCAGGCTAGCAGAAACTATGGAGGGACGGGCCTGGGGTTGTCTATCAGCAAAAAACTGGTAGAACTCATGCAGGGTACCATCAGTGTGTCCAGCCAACAGGGTAAGGGGTCGGTTTTTTGTGTTGATTTGCCGATGAAGGTATCCGAGCAACCGGTGGAGCCTGAAAAAGCTGTTCCTGTTGCCATACAATCTGGTACTGTTGCCCGCATATTGCTGGTGGATGATGACAGGCTCAATCGCATGCTGTTTCAATCCCTTTTCAGCTCTTATGAAGGAATTACCATTACAGAGGCGAAGGATGCATCGCAGGGGTTTCAGTATCTCAAATCGCAGCAATTTGATCTGATTATTACCGATATTCAGATGCCCGGTACCACTGGTATAGAGATGGCTAAGCAGTTTAGATCCCATGCAGGTGAGCTGAACGACCGCACCCCCTGGCTTGCCTGTACAGCTGATATTACACCTGAAACTTTACAGGAGATAAAAGAAAATGGCATGGAAGATTACTTGCAAAAGCCACTGGATGAAGATATTTTGCTCAAAAAAGTAATGGAATTATTGCATCATTTTCGTCCGGATGATTTTGTTTTTCAAAATCAGCCACAAGCTACTCCTTCATCTCTCAAAGAACTACCTGTAAGGGAAAAGGATTATAGCCTGGAAGGATTAAAAGCTTTCACCGGGAATGATCCCGAAGCACTGAGGACAGTGATAGAAACTTTTACGCAAGATACAAAAGAACACCTTGCTAAATTGGAAAACAGTGCTAAGAGGGTCAACCGGCAGGAGGTAAAGCAAGTTGTACACAATATGAGCAATATGTTTGGCCTGTTAAAGGCCCAAAAGGTTATGACTCATCTCAGAGAAACGGATGTCCTGCTACAGGGAAGTTTTTCAGAAAAACAATGGAAAGCAACGATGCACAACCTGGTGGATTCCACTGAAAAATTAATAGAATCACTAAGCACGGATATGGAAATATTTACAGAGCCTGATACACTGAACAGCAAGGATTAGTGACTGCTAGTCAAGGGATATGCCGTATAATTTGAGTTTGTTATAGAGGGTTCGACGATCGATATTCAAAATCCTTGCTGCTTTTGATTTGTTGTACTTTGTTTTTTGCAAGGTAGCCAGGATGATTTCTTTTTCTGTTTTTCCTGTTTGGCTTTTCAGGTTATTTTTTTGCTCATTGTTTTCGGAGTCCTGGTTTATTACCGAGGCAAATACAATTTCCTGGGGCAGTGCATTTTTATCCAGTGTTTCACCCTTTGACAGCAGCACAGCACGCTTTATTACATTTTTTATCTCCCTGATGTTGCCCGGCCAGGAGTAGTTCAAGAGTATATTCATCAGGTTTTCAGGGATGGTGGTTATATTTCGATCTAACTCTTCATTGGCTATTTCAAGAAAGTAGTTGACAAATGATTCAATGTCCTCCTTTCGTTCCCTGAGTGGCGGAACAATTATACTGAACTCGTTGATCCTGTGGTATAAATCTTCCCGGAAATTTCCTCTCTTTACCTCCTGTAGCAGGTCATCATTGGTGGCTGTGAGGATTCTCACATCAATGGGTATGTCTTTGTTGCTTCCTATTTTTCTTATTTGTCTTTCCTGTATGGCACGAAGCAGTTTTACTTGTATATCGTAGGTCAGGTTGCCGATTTCATCCAGGAAAATGGTTCCTTTATTAGCTGCTTCAAACTGGCCTGTTTTGTCCTGGATGGCACTGGTGAAAGAACCTTTGAGGTGTCCAAAAAACTCACTTCCTGCCAGTTCATGAGAGAGAGCCCCGCAGTCTACGGCCACAAAAGGTTTTTCGCTACGTTTGCTGTTTTCGTGTATTTTACGGGCAATGTATTCCTTCCCGGTGCCACTTTCTCCCTGTATGATAACCGACAGATCTGTGGAGGCTACCAGTTTTATATGTTCGTGGATTACACGTGATTGATGGCTTTGGGTTTCCAGGTAACCTAATTTTTGTGCCCGGTTAGAGGAAAAACTATTTTGTTGGGATGACTGGCTAATAGAATCTGAGGATATATTCTTAAGTCCTTTTTCAATACAGTTCAACAGTTCGTCAGGATTAACCGGTTTAGCCACGTACTCAAAAGCTCCGAACTTAATAGCCTGCACGGCCATACGGATATCAGCATATGCCGTCATCAGGATAACCAAAGTCTTAGGGGACTTCTCACGGATGATTTTCAGCAGCGAAATCCCATCTTTATCCGGCAACCTGAAGTCTGTTAATATTACATCGTAGGGGGTGTTGGTAAATTTCTCCAACGCTTTTTGAGCTGTGTAGGCTACCTCCACCTGAAAATTCTGCCGGTTTAAAAATGTTTTTAGGGTAACACTAAAGCTCACATCATCATCTACAATTAATAATCTCCTCATACAAGTAAAGTCAATGTTTAAAAGTTTTTCATTTGGAAAACGCTTGTCTGGTAAAGCAATTGTGTATAAAAAAACCTGAAAGTTTTCAAGAGGCATTCCGGCTGTGGATATTGTTACAAATATAACTTTTATTATGATTACTTTCACAGGCAAAACTTTGGAATGGATTGCTGAAACCCTCCTTGTCATACCCATAAAAAAAGCTATCCGGATTAACCGGATAGCCATGGATTTAAAGATTACAGGTTAGGGTAATGGGGTTATTCTATGGTTACTACCAGGTAGCGGGTATTGCTCCAAAATTTTTCAGGATCTTCAATGAAAATCATGGATGCATCTTTATCTTCTTTGGACTCAATGATATAGCTGCCTTCAGGATGAAGACTCAAAAGGCTTGGATGCTGGCCGGGGATGTAGACGTTTTCAATTTGGGTGATATCCACCTTATTAAAATATTCATCATTAATATTGGAGCTTAATACAGTGGTGCGTCCCAGGCCTAAAAAGCCTCCCTTTCTGTCAATGATTTCCCTGTCTTGTAATTCATCCGGTGTGCCAAATACATAGTAAGCAGCATTGAGTTGCTCGGTTTTTTCTTCTATCTCCTGGATCTTTTGGTTGTTTTCTTCCTCCAGCTGGTGTACCGTAGCCGTTAGGTTTTCATTGGTAATATTTAATTGTTCCATGTTCTCATGAAGTAAACTTATTTCTGTCACTTTTACTTCAATTTCGTCCTTAAGACTACTAATCAGGGTTTCAAACTCCTCGACTCTAATATCAGCATCGCGTATTTGCTGGTTGAGTGCTGCCAGCCTGCGGCGATTATCATCCATAAGCTCACTAATTAAATCCAAATCGGATTCAATCTGTGCATGCATATCCTCCTCAAGGGTTTCTTTGTCGCGAGTCTCCTCAGAAATGAGATTTTGCCGCACCTTAATCTCATTCAGGTTTTCCCTGATTTGGCTCATAGACTCAACGAACCCGCGTAAGCTTGAATCCTTTTCGTTGGCCTTTTGATTAAGTATATGAATCTCTTCAGTGAGCTGGGCTATTTTATCCTCCTGTTGCTCCAGCTGTTTTTGGTTACAGGAAGCCAGGATCAGTAGTCCCAACACCAGTGCTGTTATTCTCAAATATTTCTTCATAATCATAAGTTTTTGGGGGTTCACTTAGGATGCTGGAGAATAATTGTGCCAAATATTTTATTAATGAGAAGGAATCCCGGAAAGCATTTAATATCAGCAACCTAAGAGGTCGGCCTTTGTTTTTGTACCATTTACATAACCTTATTTTTGTAAACTTTTTTTCACAACATTGCACATTTTGTGGTTTTTTCTTTTTAAGAACAATGAGTAAGGGCCCCCGGCAACCATTTAGGAGCAACCCAATGTTGAATCACCCGAAGTTATGGCATGCTGCTAAACGAAAATTATAACTGTGTCAATAAGAAAGGTTTGGTCTGAGCAGCTTTTCCGCTTCTTCAAGGGTTATTGATTTTTTGCGGGCATAGATGGCCACCTGTTCATGGGTAACCTTGCCCAGGTTGAAGTAGCGGGAGAGGGGGTGGGCAAAGTACCACCCTGAGACAGATGCGCCGGGAAACATGCTGAAGTTTTCGGTTAGATTTGTACCTGTATTTTGTTGCGCATTGAGCAGTTCAAAAAGTTTTACCTTCTCACTGTGTTCGGGACAAGCCGGATAGCCAACTGCCGGGCGGATGCCCTCATAGCGTTCCTTTAACAAATCTGGCAGGCTGAGATTTTCCCGGGTGTCGTATCCCCAAATCTTTTTGCGAACATCTTCGTGCAGGACTTCCGCAAAAGCTTCAGCCAGCCGATCGGCCAGCATTTTAGTCATGATACTGTTGTAGTCGTCTTTTTCTTGCTTAAATTGAGCCGCAAGCTCATCCGCTCCATGGATGCTTACCACAAAAGCACCCATATAATCGGCAACACCCGTTTCTTTGGGAGCAATATAGTCGGCCAGGGAAAGGTTATACCTGCCGGGTTGTTCCTGTATTTGCTGGATACGTAAGAAATTGAAACGCAATATTTCGGATTTCCGTTTCTCATTTTCATAAACAATCACATCTTCATTTTCACTGTTTGCAGGGAATATACCCACAGCTCCCTTTGCATGGAGTAAATGCTCATCATGGATCTTTTTCAGCAGGTCGCGGGCATCGTCAAGAAGTTTCCTGGCTTCGTTCCCTTTCAGCGGGTCATCTAATATTTCTGGATACTTACCTTTCAACTCCCACCCATAGAAAAAGAAAGTCCAGTCAATATACTCGGAAAGCATCTCAATGGTGTAATGGTTGAACAGGTGAATGCCTGGCTGTTCAGGTGGTGAAATATTTGCCTTCTCCACCTGATAAGGAAAAGGGTTCTCCCGCGCCTGTGCCATGGAAAGATATTGTTTTTGGGCATTTCGTTTTTCATACTCAGATACCACTTTATGATGATGCGCATTGTTTTCAGCAAGGAACGTTTTTTTGTCCTTTGACAGCAGAGCGTTACACACCATGGCAGCCCTTGAGGCATCTTTCACATGGATGATGCCATGGTCATAAGCAGGGGCTATTTTAACGGCAGTGTGTAAAATACTGGTTGTAGCACCACCAATCAAAAGAGGAATGTTAAAATTCTCCTTTCTCATCTCACCGGCCACATGCACCATTTCATCCAGAGAAGGTGTTATTAATCCACTTAATCCTATAATATCAACTTGTTCGTCAATGGCTGTTTGCAGAATCTTTTCGGCAGGAACCATTACTCCCAGGTCTTTAACTTCAAAACCATTGCAAGCCAGGACAACTCCCACAATATTTTTTCCAATATCGTGTACATCGCCCTTTACTGTGGCCAAAAGCACTTTGCCTGCTGTGGAAATGTCGCCGTGTTTGTTTTTTTCTTCCTCAATGAACGGGGTAAGGTATCCCACAGCTTTTTTCATTACACGGGCACTTTTAACCACTTGTGGGAGGAACATTTTTCCTGAACCAAACAAGTCACCCACCTTGTTCATTCCCTCCATCAAGGGACCTTCAATTACTTCAAGGGCTTTGGGCAATTGCTGCCGCATATCTTCCACATCCTCGATGATATATTGGTCCCTTCCTTTTACCAGCGCATGTGAAAGTCTTTCGCTGGTGGCAAGTTCACGCCAGGCATCCTGGTTCTTTTCCTGTTTGCTTTCCTCTTGCTGGTCTTTCACCTTTTCTGCATATAAAAGCAGTCGCTCAGTGGCATCTTTTCGCCTGAAAAGGATAGCATCCTCAACAAGTCGCAGCAGCTCACGAGGTATTTCATCATACACCTGTAGCAGCGAAGGATTTACAATGCCCATATCCATGCCTGCTTTGATGGCATGATACAAAAAGGCCGAATGCAATGCTTCCCTGATAAGATGATTGCCCCGGAAAGAGAATGACAGGTTGCTCACCCCTCCACTTATATGTATACCGGGTAGGTTTTTTTTGATCCATTGGCAGGCACGTATAAAATCCAGTGCATAGGTATTGTGCTCTTCTATTCCTGTAGCTATGGCCAATACATTGGGATCAATAATGATGTCCCTGACAGGAAACTCTATTTCCCGGGCCAGAACCTGGTAGATGCGCCGGGCAATCTCAATCTTTCTTTCAAAGGTGTCTGCCTGACCTTTTTCATCAAAAAGCATGACCACCACCGCCGCTCCATATTGCTTGATCTGTTTTGCCTGTTCCCGGAATTGGTTTTCTCCTTCTTTCAGGCTGATGGAGTTCACAATAGATTTTCCCTGGACGCATTTCAAGCCTGCTTCAATCACCTGCCAGCTGGATGAATCAATCATTACCGGTACACGGGCGATGTCGGGCTCAGATGCGATGTAGTTCAAAAAGCGGGTCATGGCTTGTACCCCGTCAATCATTGCTTCATCCATGCAAACATCAATGATTTGCGCCCCGTTTTCAACCTGGTGCAATGCAATGGAAAGTGCTTCTTCGTATTTTTCATCCTGTATCAGTTTGGCAAATTTAGCTGAACCCGCCACATTGGTTCGTTCACCAATATTGATAAAGTTGGAGTCAGGACGAACTTCCAAAACTTCAAGGCCGCTAAGCATTGTGTTTGTGGGGTGTGGAGGTATTTTTCTTGCAGGGTATCGTTTGGCCAGTTGGGAGATTTGCTCAATATGCCCGGGTGTTGTTCCACAGCAGCCCCCAATAATGTTTACCAGTCCATCCGCCATAAAATCTTTCAGCAGATCAGCCATTAGCCGGGCAGATTGGTCGTATTCTCCAAATTGGTTGGGTAACCCGGCATTGGGGTGTGCGCTTACTGCAAAGGGTGCTTTCTGGCCCAGGATTTCCAGGAAAGGCTTAAGTTGTTTGGCGCCCAGGGCACAATTCAAGCCTATGCTTAGCAAGTTCATGTGCGAC
>SL_3KL_010_SEDDRAFT_10000435_pt1 | contig 34141 bp, 21 predicted proteins | sample SodLakKL_010_SED_2_FD_10381 | JGI IMG/M metagenome (IMG submission 10381) | reverse complement strand
CAATATCGGCAATTATCAGAACATGATTCGTATCAGCCATTGTGGTTTTAACACTATTTCAAGGTTCAAGGTTCAAGGTTTAAGGTTCAAGGTTCAAGGTTCAAGGTTGAACATCACTCCTAAAAATGGTTGCGCGGAGCGCTCATTAATTTAGCATTTAGCATTCATCCCGGTTCCTTCAATTTGAACAAGGTTTTCGTCGATTTGTATGTCAGCACCCAAAATGGTTTTGGATAGCCACACCCGGGCTTCTACGTGATCTGTCATTTTAGGTATACGAATTTGACTTCTGCCTTCAGCCAGGGCGGCAAAAGGAATGAGCTGGTCGCTTAGGTAACGGTCGGAGCATGCATTTGCACGGATATCTTCCAACAGATTTCGGGCCACATGTTTTCCGATGAATTCCGCGGATCTTCTTATAGCCCCTGCCATGTCCGCACCCAACAGACATCCCGTGTCGGTCTCAACCCATAGAGCAAGTGCCGCACCTGCCTGGACAGCAGTTTTTTTAAAGACAGGCGAGTCTTTTGTATCATTTAAAATGCAAATTTCAGGTTCCAGGCCCAAAATTTCTAAATGTTTTTGGGATTCACCGGCCATTCTTTCCGAAACCTTACGCCTGTCAAGATGTGACGCCAGAGAATATCCCCGGACTCTCAGGATTTTACCCTGAGCGGCCAAGATGATGGGTTTCAAATTGTTTTTCAGTGGAGATATCTGAACTTCAATGACTCCGTTTCCTTTGGGAACATAACCGGGACGAATGATTTCAACGTGGATATCGGCTCCCATTTTTCGGATCAAAGGCACCAGAACATGCTTGAAATGGAAAGCAGATGGTGCGAAGTCCTGAAAAAGGCCCCCGCTAATACGATACACGGAGGTTGATTGTGCATACAATCCAAGAGGTATGAGGTTTAGGGCCAGCATAACTGCCGAACCGGCAGTGCCAATATCAAAGGAAAACTTTCCAGCCTTGATATTTTTCCCCGGAATTAATTCAATGGAAGAAGAACCTATGGAACCACCCTCCAGTCTTCCACTGCAAATCTTTGAAGCCGAATGTAGAAAGGTCAAATGCTGAGGCCGCAATCCGGCTTTTGGTCGCCTGGCGCGGACATTGTGCATTTTCAAAACTTTTCCACCCAAAATACAAAAAACAGCCGCATCTCTGACCATTGTTCCTGAGCCTGATTTTTGACCGCCATCAATGTGAATTAATGAAACCATAACCGATCATCTCGACATTGAATCTATTATGTTTTTAAGTGAGAGAATCAAACAATTGCTTTGTGGGGAAATCCAATGAATTATCACCCACAGGTTGTTTGCACCGGATTTGGTTTTAATTGTAGGTGCGAATTCATTCGCACAAAGGCGTATTTATAACCGGATGCGCAAAAAAGGAACCCTGGGAGTATGCGAGGCTCAGCAGTGCGAATGAATTGGCACCTACAGATTGTTTGCGTCGAATGTTACCGTTTACCCACTAAAAGTAGATTTGTGTCTGGATTCGGAAAGCATCCACCCGATCGCCATCAATTCTCCGGTCGTTAATGGCATAGTCAGCTTTGAAGTTTATATGGTGACCGCGCAGATAATAATTCAGCCCCAGGTTGACGGTATCCAGTTTTGAACCGTCATCGGGATCCTGGTGCTGCCAGCGCAACACCGGCTGCCAATGCGCATTTTCCACCAACATACATGACAATAGATAGCCGACCTGGGCTGAAGCCGTATTGCCCTCAAATCCTCCGGCCCAACCATCGCCATCATAGTCGTAATAAGCCGCTGCTGCAGTTAAACGGCCCATGCCCAGACCTTTATCAAGCAGAGCAAAAAGACTCCAGGCCTTAGCGTTATCGAAGCCGGAGCCGCTATTGGGAATACGGTCAAAACCAACACCAAAAGACAAAGTATCCAAAGCCCCCAGGCTGTTCGTGTTGTAAAACCATCCTGGCTGGGAGTCAGCCAGATTGATCATGACCATGCCCGTAGTGCGCAGATCATCGTCGGGGTTGAGGGTGTCATCCCGCTGGCCTCGAAAAACACCGAGCCGATAATCAATGAGACCATTGGCCAATATACCGCGAGCCTCAATTCCATCATCGCGCCAGAAGGAGCGATCATTGGGAGTGGGAAGTTTTATTGAATTGAGATTGTAATCGATGCCCAGCAGTGTTGTGGCCGATGCCTGAGATTCTATGGAAAAAGGCGGTAGAATACGCCCCATGGAAAGGTTTATTTCCGGCATAAACTGCAGGTCAATAATCCCGTCGTTCCAGATTAGTGAATTGTCCGCCCCGGTCTTTCCGGCATTGGGCACATCAGTGTCGAAAAAGAATTTGACTTTTTCATGTACCGAGCCAACAGCAAGAATACGGGCCCGACGGAAGAAAAATTCATTGCTCCATTCGTCGTTGTCTGTTCCGGCAGCATCTTCAACAGTTTCATACTGCACCTGGCCAAGAAAGCCCAGCTGAATCCACAGATGCTCGTCGACTTCAAGACGTGGCCCAAAAGCTGACGCAGGGGAACTGAAAACAAAAAAAAGTGTCAAGACAAGCGCGCCGAGAAAATTTTTTTTCATTTTACCTCCTGATAAAAGGCTGATGTAAAGAAAAAATATGGAAGGATATTTAATTAAGGTTCGGAACACCTCCTTTCTGGAAAAAAAAGTTCATGTTTGTGCCATGCTGACTGACAGCAGCCATAAAAAAAAGTCGTGACAAAAAACAGCTTAAGGCGCAAAATTATATAAGCAGGATTCATTAATTGAACGAATTTTTACTAAATATGGTCGAGACTGGTAACATCATTTTCATAAATTTTCAAGGTGAAACTTAAAAATGTTAAAAAAATTCAAAAATATCATTTTAATCGGTATGCCGGCGGTGGGTAAAAGCACTATCGGCGTTTTGCTGGCTAAAAGGCTTGGATGGTCTTTTCTGGATACGGATCTGATTATCCAGGTGGGAGAATCTCAGAAACTTCAGGAGATTATCGATTCACGAGGGATGGAAAAATTTTGTGCTATGGAAGAACGCTATGTGCTCTCTATTTCCTGTAAAAAGCATATCATAGCAACGGGTGGAAGTGTAATTTACGGCAAAAGCGCCATGGAACATTTGAAATCCATGGGAATTGTGGTTCATCTTGACCTTGCCCCCCAAATTCTTGATGAACGCCTGAAAAACCTTTCATCCAGAGGTGTGGTCATGGCCAAGGGGCAAAATATCGGAGGATTATATAAACAACGCCATCCTTTATATATCCGCTATGCAGATATGACCATCGGATGTAACGGCTTGTCAATGGATGAAATCGTTAATCAAATCGAGAGGCTCTGCTTAGGGTAACCAAGAAAATCCCCCTTTGCAAAAAATGATTGCAAACGTTCCCCCCTTTTGAAAAGGGGGAACAGGGGGGATTTTTTCCCAAGATTCCGGAGTCCATTAAAATCCCCTAAATCCCAAAACATCTTACCATTAAATTTTTCGAGTGTCATCTTCCGGCGATCCGATTTTATCTCTCATCTGAGTATCGGCCATGATATTTTTCATGCGGTAATAGTCCATAATTCCCAGGTTTCCTTTGTTGAATGCATCGGCAATGGCCTGGGGTATTTTGGCTTCGGCTTCCACCACTTTTGCCCGCATGGACTCGACTCTGGCTTTCATCTCCTGTTCCACAGCATAGGCCATGGCGCGACGCTCTTCCGCTTTGGCCTGAGCAATCTTTTTATCTGCCTCTGCCCGGTCGGTTTCCAGTTCGGCTCCGATATTTTTACCGACATCCACATCAGCAATATCGATGGAAAGAATTTCATAGGCCGTACCGGCATCGAGACCTTTTTCCAGTACCCTTTTGGAGATGGAATCTGGATTTTCCAGGACCTGCTTGTGGGTATCCGCCGAGCCAATGGTGGTCACAATGCCTTCTCCAACCCTTGCCAGGATAGTTTCTTCACCGGCACCCCCTACCAGGCGATCGATATTTGCCCGCACGGTTACTCTTGAGATAGCTTTCAGCTGGATACCATCTTTTGCCATGGCCGATACCAGAGGGGTTTCGATGACTTTGGGATTGACACTCATTTGGACGGCTTCAAGAACGTTTCGCCCAGCCAGATCAATAGCGGCCGCCCGGTTGAATTTAAGTTCAATATTGGCTTTATCCGCGGCAATAAGGGCCTGCACAACCCTCATAACATCACCGCCGGCCAGATAATGGGATTCAAGATCATCTGTCGTAATCTGCAGCCCTGCCTTCACTGCCATAATTTTGGCTTTTACCACCAATTTGGGTGGCACTTTCCGGAATTTCATAAACACGATATTGAACAGACCGACCTTAGCGCCGGAAACCAGGGCCTGGACCCAGAGTGACAGGGAAGATCCCGCAAAGAAAATCAAAACGATAACAATAGCTACCAGAATAAGCATAAGAATCTGGCTAAAATCCATGGAAATACCTCCTTTGAATTACGGTTGTGTATTTTTATTTTTTTGTCTTTTGACCACTATTTGATTGCCTGTTATTTTAATGACAATAATTGGGGTACCTTTAACCAGATATTCTCCCCGGGTGACCACATCTGTCCGCCGGTCATTAATCAAAGCCATCCCTGCAGGGCGAAGGTCTGTCAGTGCTTCACCTTCAAGCTCCATGTAATCTTCCATATCCTCCGATTGGGATGTTACCCCAAGCTCCCTTGAAAGGGTCTGCCTGAGAGTTACATTTGATGAGCGGCTAAGAAATTTAATTCCCAGTATAATTAAAACCGGAATTGTGACAAGGTCGATAATCAGTAGAACCGTACCTGCAAAAATGGATATGTTTTCAAATACCAAATACAGGGAATAAACCAAAATACCCGCGGCAAGGATTGAGAGAATTCCACCTGACGGGAGAATAATTTCGGCGATAATAATACCAACGCCTACCAATTGCAGAATAATGGGAATAAAAATGTTCATGGTCAGCAGTCTATTTCCGCACAGAAACGATAATGGTATTGCCTTTTATTCCGGATATGAAAACCGGGGTGCCTTTCTCGATAAATTCTCCGTCACTGATAACATCAAACACCTCTTCATTGATCTGTGCTTTTCCCGATGGTCTCAGAAAAGTAAGTGCAACGCCTGAATCCCCGATTTTTGCTTTGGCTGTCTGCTCCGATTCTGCATAAGAACCTTCAAGGGTGGCCATCAGAAATGGGCCTTGAGATGGTTTGCTGAATTTTGGCAATACATGTTTTATCGTGAAAATTCCCAGCACAAAAGCGCCCAGGAAGGAACCTAAAACTTTGATGATATTTATTACAAAGAGGTTTTTTTCCCAAGGCAATGATGGGTCCGGAAGAACAAATCCTTGCAGGGACAAGGTCAGGCCAACCATAATACAAGCGATACCTGCAATTCCGGAAATCCCAAAACCGGGAAGTACAAAAAGCTCAATACCCAAAAAAACAATTCCCAGTGCGATAAATAAGAATTCTGTATAATCAGCAAGCCCTACCAGGTATTGGTTTAAAAACACGAGAGCCAGAAGCAGAATTCCCAAAATACCAGGCACTCCAAAACCCGGGGCCTGAATTTCAGTGTAAAGCGCAGCAAGTCCGATCAGCATTAAAATCGGTGCAATAGTGCCAATCAACCGGACCAGAGATTCGGACCACATTTCGTTTATCCACACCACTTCAGCATCTTCAAGCTCCAAAAACTCAAGCAGTTGGTTAATGTCGGAAACGCTCTTTTGGGAAAAACCCAGTTCGTATGCTTCGATATTATCCATGGTCAAAAGCCGCCCCTCAGCGATAACGGTCCTTTTGGATGTAACAGAATTCATTTCATCTTCGGAAAGCTCCTCGAATTCATTCCGCTCAAGGTAACGCTTCTCGTCATTGATAATAACCTCATACACTTCCATTTCAGCAGTAACCATTGATTCTGCAAGAGATTCGGGATATCCGTTCCGCTTAGCCAGAGAGCGGAATTTGGCCCTTAAGGGTGACTGGAATTTTTCACCCAGAATTTGGGGTCCTTCGCTGGAAAAAGTTATAGGCGCACAATCTCCTATGGTGGTATGGTGTTTCATTACCAGTCTGCCACAAGCCAGCGCAATCAGAGCACCTGCGGATATGGCCTTGTTGGACACATACGCAACGGTTTTTTCCTTGGGCACCTCTAAAAGCGATTCGACAATATCTAAAGCCGAATCCACCCTTCCTCCAAAAGTATCCAAATCGATTACAAAAAGCGCATCCGGATCCGAAACTCTTTCACTTGAAAGTGCACGTTCGATAAAAGCCGCCATACCAGGATCTACAGTCCCTCTCACGGGGATAACATAAATTGTCTTGGCCCAGGTATCCTCAGGAAGCATTGCCTGACCAGCAATGATGAAAAATGTTAACCAAATGGTAATACTATACAATTTTACTTTTATGAGCCGATTCATTTTCAGACTTTCAACAGAAAAACATTTTTTGTCATGCGCCTTAATTTCAACGACGCAATTAAATCTATATTATTTCTTAAACAAAAGTCAATCAAGCAGGATTTTCAATTATCCTTGCAAAAAACACATTTTCTGCTGATTATAACGGATTTGGGTGGGTAAAAACTATTCAATGGTTACACATTTGAATTTTTTCGCATAAGCCTATTGTGATTTTGGCTTAAAGAATGATTTTGGCTTAAAGAAACAGATGAATAAAAAAAACAGGCAGAATTCAACAAGAACCCTGGAAGGGTGACATGTTATAGCGTGCTAAGCCCCTCTCCCAGAGGGAGATGGGGATGTTGGCACTATATATGGCACAAACCAATATCCAGGGAATTTCGATCGAGGGCGGGTTTGGAACCCGCCCCTACAATTTGATCCATTAAATCACTTGGGTTCGGTGAAAAGCCAGTCCTTATTCTTTCTTACGCTATGACAGGTTACACAGCCCTGGGATTTGCCTGCTACTTCAACAACCCCGTCAGAAATGTTACGAATACACCTGATTAAATTTCCGGTGCGGGCGGTAAATCAAGATCCGTATTGTTAATGTGGTTAAAATAGTTGGACAGGGTTTTTTGAGCAATCATAACGCTTATTTCAGCAGCGTGGGCATCCGTAAAACCCGCTTTTTTAAATGTATCGATATCGCTGTCACTAACAAACCCTTTGGTTTCCAGCACTTTTAAGGTAAAATCGATCAGCACCGATCTTTTGGGGTCCTCGGATTTGCCTTTGCGAATCTTTAAAATTTCTTCATTTTCCAACCCCTTCGACAGAAGACCTCCCGTGTGAGCGGCAACACAATATTCGCACTTGTTGTTCTGGCTCACCACCATTCTGACAATTTCTTGCTCCACCGGTTCGAAACTTCCACCGGCAATAAGCTCGTCAAGCTTAAGATAGGCATCAAGTACAATCGGACTGTTAGCCATTCCTTTAAAAATGTTTGGAACCATGCCGAATTTTGATTCGATAACATCATAAGTTTTCTGGATATCCTTGTTGGCATCTTCGTAGCTGATAACAGGTAATCTGGCCATAGAAAACTCCTTTCGTTTTTGGTTGATACTGGCTTAAGCACGGGATAAAGACTTCTCCCCTCTCATGGTGCTACTGCCAATGTTTCTGATAAAAAAGACAATTTTGGAGTGTTTCGGAAATTTGTTCTTGGCGGAAATAGTAAACACTTAAACGGGTTATGTCAAAAAAAGGTTTTTTTTTCATTATCCCAGGCAAACCTTTAGGTCCTGCAGTCGTAACTGGTTTAGCAGAGACATGGTTGCATCTCACGCAGAGCATGGGTACGAGAAAAAAATGCAAAAGCACAGCTTTTGCACTCCTTCAACAAACCACCCCTCACCCCCAAATCCCTTACAATCTGAGCTTATTTTATCAGCGTTGATTTTTTTCTATTCGAGGTTATCTTTAAAGAATGAACCATCAACCTTGATGTCATTTTTAATGCAAACAAAGTGAAACATTAAATGCGCTATATTATTCTGAGTGCAATAATTCTTTTGGTTATTCTTTTCGTGTATCCTTACTATTCGATGATGAAAATAAGATCTGCCAAATCGCATCATTATTCTGTTCCGAAGGATTCGTGGGGACAAGAAGAGTTAAATCTATTCAATTATGTGAAACATCTTAGTGATAATATCGGGTCAAGAAGTTTCTTTGAACCGTCAAAAATTGAGACCACCCGGGATTTTATCGTCAATAAATTAAAAGAGTTTGGTTTAAGCCCAACGATTCAGGATTTCACTGTCAACAACAAAAAATTCTCCAATATTGTTATTACCATCACGGGACAAAATTATGCAGAAGAGATTGTTGTCATCGGTGCTCATTATGACACCGTATTGGGAACCCCCGGTGCCGACGATAATGGAAGTGCTGTGGCGATGCTTCTGGAAATGGCCAGGATTTTGGGAAACTCCAATTTTGATAGAACCTTAAAGCTGGTCTTTTTTGTTCTGGAAGAGCCCCCTATTTTTGGGACAAAAAATATGGGCAGCCGGGTTTTTGCCCGAAGGGCAAAAGAGGCCAATATGGATATCCGGGCCATGATTTCACTGGAAATGGTGGGATATTTCAGTAAAAGGAATGGAAAGCAAGCTTTTCCGCTTCCCCTGATGAACCTGTTTTATTCAACAACTCCTGACTTTATAGCCGTCGTTGGAAACCTTCAATCCCGGGCCTTGGTAAAGCAGACAGAAAAAGGGATTAGAGAAGGATGTCTGGTTCCGGTTGAAACCCTTGCAGCGCCTTCTTTTATTCCGGGAGTCGGCCTTTCGGATCACGCCTCTTTCTGGAAAGAAGGTTATCCGGCAGTTATGATTACCGATACAGCATTTTATCGAAATCCCAATTATCATGGCCCCACGGATACCTACGATACACTCAACTACGAAACCATGGCCGAACTGCTCAAAGGCCTAGTTCATACCGCCGAAGATCTTTGCAAGATCTAATTTTCAGGCATTTTGATAAGAGCGGAGTGCAAAAGCTGCGCTTTTGCGTTTTTTGGGTTATAATTCTTTTTTATACCCTAAGTCTTCAGGCAAAGCATGGCAACGAGACAAAAAATGCAAAAGCACAGCTTTTGCACTCCTCTTCAACAAGTCACCCCCAAATCCGTTATAATTAGTCTTTTTCCTTTTCGATCTCTGCATTCAGCTGCGCTCCAACAAGAACAAGGTAAGCTGTAATGTAAAACCACATCAGCAAAATGATGAACGCCCCCATGGAGCCGTAGACTTCATTGTAATTGCCGAAATTGGTGACATAATAGGAAAATAGATAGGACCCCAGCAACCATAAAATCGTCACCACTAAAGCGCCCGGACTGAACCATTGCCATTTTTCCCTGCGTGTGTCCGGGGCATAACGGTAAATCAGGGTGAGGCCGAAAATGGTAAAAACAGCCAGCAGAATCCAGCGTGATACGAAAATAACCCCCCGGTACTCGAAAAGAAAGTCGAAAAATGCCAATACCGGGGGTACCACAACGATAAAAAGCAACGACACGATAACAAAAAGAACGGCGCTCACGGTCAGAAGTATGGCCATCAGGTTCAGCTTTATGAATCCGCGGCTTTCTTCCACACGGAAAGCGACATTCAGGGCCGCTATCAGGGCTTTCATTCCCCGGGAAGCTCCCCAGATCGTCAACAACAAGCCGCCGGCAAATCCCATGCTCAGTCTTCCTGTGGAAGTGGCCACGATATCCTGAATTTGCGTTAAAATAATCCGATAGGCTTCCTCAGGAATAATCTCCTGAAGCGACGCAAACTGCCGCTGAACTTCCACAGGATCGGAAACCAGCGCATAAAAAGAAATAAGGGATGCAAGCCCGGGAAATAAAGCAAATATGCCAAAAAATGCCACGCCTGCAGCAACCACGTATATATTGTCCGCAGCCTGTCTTTGATTTACCCGAAGCAGAATCTCTTTGATTTCAGATTTCCGAAATGGAAAATTTATGGGGAAAAATTTTGTTACCGTTTTTTTATCTTTGGATGTCTCCGACATATGCTTTTCCTGACTGAGAAGCTACCAAGCCTGAGCGTCACATTAAAGGCAGATCACGGAATTGTCGGTTCCGAATTCCTGGCAAGGAAGGTATTTATCGGCATGCCAGTCATTTTCCCATCGGACTGAATCAATAACATAACGAAACTGGTAATCTTTTCCGGGCTCCAGATCCAAAGTGATGGTATGTTCTCCGGATTTTAATTTTTTCATGGGATGAGCACTCAGATTCCAGTCATTGAAATTGCCTACAAGGTTTACACTGGATGCTGTTTTGGCCACTTCTGCGGAAAGCCGAAATGTAACCTTGCATATGTTTCGTGTTTTCAGGTATTTTTTTTTGATTGCCATAATAGTCACAACATTTTTTAGAGATTGAAATACAGGGATTGGCCAGGCTTGAGGTCATAAACCTTTTTTTTGAATCCAATCCGAATCGGGTCTTCAAATACTGGCGATCCATTTATTTTTAAAGCTTTGGAGTCTATTTCGATTTCAAGGAGCCGGTCCCGATAACGAATCCGAAACTTCAGACAATTCAGTTCCCGGGGAAGGCACGGGTTGAACCACAGGACATTTTCCCGGGTTTCAATACCGACATACCCCCGCTGAAGCTGATCGACACTTCCGGCCATAGCACCCAAATGTATTCCTTCGGGTGTTGTGCCGCCCTGAATGTCGCACACGTCACTTTTAAGCGCTTCTGTAAAGTGCTTCCAGGACCCCTTTCGATCACTTCGCGTCAGAACCCATGCATGAGCAACCCGGCTGAGAGTTGATCCGTGAGCAGTTCGTTTCATGTAATATTTGATATTATTGGGGATGGTTTCATATTCGAACCGGTAACCAAGTCCTTCAAAAATCTCTCCGAGTTCTTCTGCCGAAAGCAGATAGAACAGCATTAAAACATCGGCCTGCTTTGAAACTTTATAGCGGTTGGTGGAATCATTTTCCGCTTCCAAAATCCGGTCCAGGCGCTGAATATTGTCGTATTTTTTTTCATACCCCTCCCAATCGAATTCTTCCAGGTCCTCATAGCCTTCAAACTGACTGATAATACCTTCATCGTGAAAAATCAAGCGCATTTTTTTGGTGATGTCTTCCCAGCGCATCAACTCATCGGTTGTCAAATCCAGCCGGTCTAAAAGTTCCTCCCGCACATCTACAGGAAGTAAATCTATCAATTCCTTTACCCTTTTTAAAACCCAGACGGTCATGACATTGGTATAAGCATTATTATTGAGACCACCAACTTCCGCTCCGGGGTAACCGTCATGGTATTCATCAGGGCCCATAACACCTAATATCTCATAGCGTTCCAGCTCCCGGTTATAAGTTGAGATGCTGGCCAAAAACCGGGCGATTTCCAGCATCATTTCCGCTCCCTGGAAACAGAGATATTCCATGTCCTGGGTTACCTGGTAGTACTGATAAAGATTATAGGCAATGGCCACATTTACATGTCGCTGGCGGTGGCTTCTGTCGGGAATCCATCGCCCCGAACGAGGATTGAGATGAAGCTCCTGGCTTTCTTCCCGCCCGTTACTTCCACTTTGCCAGGGATACATGGCTCCTCGCAATCCCTCTTCGCTTGCGGCTTCCCGGGCGGCGTCCAGACGACGATAACGATATGATAAAAGAACTTTGGTGATTTCCGGAAGCCTCATGTTGATCATGGGAAAAACGAATAATTCGTCCCAGAAAATGTGGCCTCTGTAGGCTTCTCCGTGCCAGCCCCGTGCCGGAGCCCCGACGTCCAGAGCCATTTTCATGGTATTGAGTGACGTGGTCTGAAGCACATGAAAGATATAAAGATGCACAACCCTTGCAATCCGTAACATCTCCTCCTCAGGTTGCTCTGCTTCCAGCATGAACTCGAATTTTTTCCAAAGATGCTGCCATGCGAGCCTGTGGCTGCTGACAAGTGTTGCAAAAGCAGGTGCCCCTTTTACAGCGTTGATGGCCTCCAAACCACACTCTGAAATGGCAGGATCACGTGAGGTGTAGATGCTGACAATCTTTTCGATCCGGATTGGTTCTTCTTTTGCAATATTCACCTGAAAAACGGAAGCGGCGTATCCGTTTTGAGTAAGGTTCCGGCGATTGAGAAAAAGGCGGGAACAATCCTGGAATGCCTGGGTGCGTGCAGCCACAGCCACCCGCAGATCGGACTGGTTGGTTCTGACTTTGATAAAAAGAGTGTCATGACCCGGAGCTGATGCTTCAAGCGATTCAAGATGCTGGTTATTGAGTTTTTTATAACGTTCCACACCATTATTTACAATGTTACCGTCTATAGCCGACCGGACCTGGATTTTTCCGGACCAGTTTTCAGCGACAATAGTGGTTTCCAGCCCTGCCAGATGAACATCATTCATGCTCACTATCCGGCGTTCATTGACCAGTGTTATCCGGTCTTTGTCGTCTCTGAATCTGATTTTGCGGTAAAGCACACCATGGCGTACATCCAGTTGCTGTTTATATTCGAGAATATCTGCTTTTGAAAGTGAAAACCATGGCCCCGTCTCAATTCGAAAACCCAATGATAACCAATTGGGCATGTTTACCAAATCTTCATTTTCCACAATATGTCCGGCTATTTCGGTTTTGAGGCGGTTGTAGCCACCAGCCAGATAGGTTCCGGGATAATGTATGTCATCAGCTTCCGATTCGGGAGCCGCACCCCTTGTACAAAAATAACCGTTTCCCAGGGTACACAAAGTTTCACGAAGTTTTTCATTCTCCGGTTCAAAACCTTCGTAGATGAGCCTCCAGTCCTTTTTTGTACGGTGCTCATGGAGCGATAAGTATAAATGCTTTAAGAACCTGTGCACCTCATCGGGGTCTTCCAGGCAATACCTGGCTCCGGTTTTGCGCGACACGCCGTCATCAACTACTATGCCAATACCATCTTCCCAAAGCTCCCGAAAAGCATCTTCATCGGTGACATCATCACCAATATAAATGGGCATCGCCTCCCGGCCCCCCAGGTCAACAGCATTTTCCAAAAGCCAGCGAACGGCCTTCCCTTTGTCCCAATCCAGATCGGGCTGGAGTTCAAACACCTTTTTCCCGTGAGATTTTCTAAGTTTCGAAAAGGAGTTACGAACCTTTTCCACCGCATCGGCTACTTTTTCGGTATCTTTTTCCTCAACTTCCCGATAATGAATGGCTATGGAATATTTTTTCCGTTCCAGACGCGATCCCTTGATGGCATCTAACTCTTTTTTCAATTGTTCTTCTGCCTCATCCAGGACAGGCACAAACTCCGAGCCAAACTCGTGGGAAATCCGGCTTCCTCCGGGACCAACGATTTCGAATCCGTGACTGCCTGCATAGTAAAGGCGATCCACGTTTACTCGCTTTCGGACATCTTTCAACCCCCGCCCGCTGATAATTGCAACGGGAATATCCTGAGATATTTCCCTGATAACGCGTCGTGCTTCCTCACAAAGAACAGCGTCTTCCGGCCGGCGCACAATGGGCGTCAAAGTACCGTCATAGTCAAGGAAAATCACGGGCAAAAAATCGTCAATTTTTTCGACGATTTCATCCAGTTGACCACTAGCTGACGGCAGCGGCATAACTTTCATCTTCTCTTCCACATCGGCTTCCGTCACGGAGATATCCGCAAGGTCTGAAACCACGGTATCAGCACCGCTTCGACGAAGGGCTTCCGCCTGACCTGTACGGTTTACTCCGACAACGCACCCGAATCCGCCTCGCCGCCCGGCCTTGACCCCGGACTGGGCGTCTTCCACCACCACCGCCTTTTCAGGTTCCACAGATAACTCTTTGGCCGCATGAATAAAAATGTCCGGTTCCGGTTTCCCTTTAAGCCCCAGTTCTTCCGAATCGATGCCGTCGACTCTGGCATCGAAAAGATCTGAAATACCGGCTGCCTCAAGAACTTTTCGGCAATTTTTGCTGGAAGAAATGATGGCTGTTTTCACATTGTTTCGCCGAAGCTTTTTAATCAAAGTGATGGTAGAATCGAAAACTTTTACCTCTCCTGCATCCAGCATTTCTGTGAAGATCTCATTTTTTCGGTTTCCCAAACCATAAATGGTCTCCTTTTCCGGGGAGTCTTCAATATTACCCTGGGGAATTTGAATATTTCTGGAGGCCAGAAAATCAGCCACACCTTCATACCGGGGTTTTCCGTCCACATGCTCCAGATAATCCGATTTTTCGTCGAATGAAGCAAAAGACTTATTTTCATGACGTCCTTTTTTTTCCAAAAAGGAATCAAACATTTTTTTCCATGACGCACAATGAAGCCCGGCAGTATCTGTTACCACACCATCCAGATCAAAAATCACCGCCTGGAAAGCATCACTCGATATTTTTAAAACCTCGCACCTTTTCACAACCACCAGCTCCTTCCCATTTTTTTATTTTTCGAATTTTAATAAGGAGTGCAAAAGCTGTGCTTTTGCGTAACCCGCAAAAGCACAGCTTTTGCACTCCATTGGATCTTAATACGTTTATGCAAAGTAGAAAATACATTCAATGCTGTATTTTGCGGTAATAAACGACAGGAGCCTTTTTCTGATTGTAACCCACGTTTTTCCAAAAACTCAGGAATACAGGTTACTTACATACTGCTCCGCTGATTGTTTCCAAGTGAAGCGGGTTTTGGACGCGTTCCGGCAAATGCGTGCCCATTGGTCTGAACCGGACAGCTTTAAGGAGATTGCCTTGGTTGTGGTTTTGACAAAATTATCCACTTGTTGTTCCAAGGTTTTGCCTTCAAAGGAAAAACCGTTTTCACCATGCCTGACAGTATCTTTCAATCCTCCTACCCGGTGAACCACGCAAGGCTGGCCTTCCCGCATGGCCAGAAGCTGGCTGATTCCACAAGGCTCATAGCTGCTGGGCATGAGAAAAAGATCTCCGGATGAGTAAAGTATGTCGGCACATGGGTCTGAATAACCGTTCAGGAAAATTAGATTTTCATGCATTGAACTCATTCTAATCAAATTGCCTTCAAAATCAGAATCACCGCTGCCAAGTATAAACAAGCAGCCCCTTGTCTTTAGAAAATCAAGAACGGCTTCCAGGCCGGATTTACCATCCGAACCGGCAGCCAACAATATAAGCAGTTTTTGATCAACGACCCTTCCCACAAAACTCAGGACAATTTCCGGTGCTTTGCTCCGTTTCTCCAACTCCAGCAACCGGGTGTATGCTATAAAATGGGCGGTATCCAAATTTCTTTTTATTCCCGCCCATTTCTGCACCGCCGCCTTAAATATGGACAGCATTTCAAGATAATCCTGCTCAGGGCTTTTTAAAGATTCATCATAATTGCAACCATTGAGTATTCCCACTAAACGTTTCTCACTGCTTGCTTGTTTCAGATCCAACTCCAGACCCTCTCCACCGTAAAATACGGGTCTGCGGCTGGATTCCCGGATTTCAAGCGCATAAGATGGCGATACAGTATTCACCTTGTCGGATAAGCGTATTCCCACCGCCATGGTATTGACACAGTCGTGCCAGCGAGGATCCGCAACTTTCTCCCAGTCGTATGGCATACCAGGAAACCAGGCCTCCAGTGAAGATGCATGCCCCCTTAAGGGTCTTATTCCCTGAATTCCCAAATTGTGGATGGTGTAAACTGTAGGAATGGATTGCAGCGCCTTGTGCCGCAGAGAAAATTGTCTCAGAAAAGCGATCAGCGCGGCATGCCAGTCGTGCAGGTGAATACATTGGAAAGTACCTGCCAGACCGGCAATGACCAATTCGGAAACCGCGGCGCAAAACAGTGCAAAACGGGTAGCATCTGTTGCAAAAGGAGTGTCCGGAGGATCATCCGTATAAATCCTGGACTGGCCCGTTAACGGATCCGGAGATGCAAGCAGTGGATGATCGATCACCATATGGCGTACTCCCGGTTCATGCTTTTCCGGAAAAATTTCATACAACTGCCCTTGGTGTTCGTATCCCTGAAACAAAAAAGCAAAATTTTCCGGCCTGGGGTTTTCAGAATTCAACTGGTGAAGAAAACCGTGAGAAGGCGTCAATACGACTATCTGATGTCCCAATTTCGCCAGCGCCGGCGGCAGATGAAAAACCACATCGCCGATTCCGCCAACTTTTCCACCCGGAAGCGCTCCATTTTCCGCCGAAACAAAAAGTATATTCATATGTAAGGTCCTTTTGGCATATTTGTTTTTCAGGTGAACCGGCTTGCAGCCGGTTAGGCGAAAGTACAACTTTCGCACTCCGTTTTCATTTTAGGCGAAATTACACCTTTTGCAATCCGGTTTTATGGATATGGGTTAGTGTTTTTCCGCTTGAAAATTTCATCTGTCTGCATTGCTAAGGTATTTTTATTTAATATGTACTTGCTTTAATGTATGGTATATTAAAACGAAATCGATTATTATCCACAACAAAATGACTCATAAACCCATGTAAAAACACTTATACTATATTTATTAATTATATCTATGAATGAACTAAACAAAAGAGTTATTATTGAAAATGTGTCCCCGGAAATCGATGGCGGCCGTTTTGCGGCCCGTCGTGCCATAGGTGAGAAGGTTGCGGTAACGGCTGATATTTTTGCCGACGGCCACGATTTGCTTTCTGCTGAACTTTTCTACCGTAAAACAGGTTCTCCCCAATGGGAAACCAAGCCCATGACACTTACGATTAATGATCGCTGGGAAGCGTTTTTCAGGGTGAGCCAATTGGGGGCTTATGAGTTTACCGTGCAGGCGTGGATCGATCGCTTTAAAACCTGGAAAAACGGAATTGAAAAAAAATCCCGGGCTGGCCTGGATATTTCGATAGAATTGAAGGAAGGAATACTGCTGATTCAGGAGGCTGGTCTCCGGGCCGATACGCAGGATGCCGGTTTACTGGAAAATAAAGCTCTGTATTTGGGTTCAGAAAAATGGATAAAGGAAGGTATCCCTTTTACTGTTGACGAAACCCTTACACGATTGATGGAGCTCTATCTGGATAAGCGGTGTAAAACCGAATATCCCAGATGTCCTCGAATAAACGTTGAGAGGCCCCGGGCCCGCTTCAGCCAATGGTATGAGATGTTTCCGAGGTCCTGCGCCAAAAAGCCCGGCCAGCATGGAACTTTCCAGGATTGTATAGACAGACTTCCCTATATTTCCGAAATGGGTTTTGATGTGCTATATCTTCCGCCTATACATCCCATTGGAAAAACCAACCGAAAGGGTAAAAACAACCAGGTAACCGCGGGTCCTGACGATCCCGGGAGTCCATGGGCTATCGGCTCGGAGGAAGGCGGGCATCGTTCGATCCATCCCCAACTGGGCACTTTGGAGGACTTTAAACGCCTGATTTCAGAAGCCCGGAAGCATGAAATTGAAATTGCTCTTGACATTGCTTTTCAATGCAGCCCCGACCATCCGTATGTCAAAAAGCATCCGGAATGGTTCCGTCTTCGTCCGGACGGCTCTATCCAATTTGCAGAAAATCCCCCTAAAAAATACCAGGACATCTATCCCTTTGATTTTGAAACGGAAGATGCCGAGTCACTCTGGCTTGAACTTTTGGAGGTTGTCCGCTACTGGATCAGGCAGGGTGTGCGTATATTTCGGGTTGACAATCCTCACACCAAACCTCTGCCTTTTTGGGAATGGCTTATTGGTGAGATAAAAAAGGAACACCAGGACATCATCTTTCTGTCGGAGGCTTTCACCCGTCCAAAAACCATGTATCGGCTGGCAAAGGGAGGCTTCACCCAGTCATACACTTACTTTACCTGGCGTAATCTGAAGTGGGAAATCGAGCAGTATTTCAAGGAGCTGACCCAAACAGTGGCGAAGGAGTTTTTCTGGCCAAACCTGTGGCCAAATACTCCGGATATTCTTCCGGAATATCTTCAGATGGGCGGGCGTCCGGCATTTTTAATACGATTGACCCTGGCGGCGACCCTTTCCACAAATTACGGTATTTACGGGCCTGCCTTCGAACTTTGCGCCAACGAACCTAAAGAACCTTTCAGTGAGGAGTATCTGGACTCGGAAAAATATGAAATACATCATTGGGATCTAAAAGATCCAGGCAATCTAAAACCCTACATTGCCCGGGTAAATCGAATCAGGAGGGAAAACCCCGCGTTAAAGCAGAATAATCTCATCTTTCATCCGGTGCAAAATGAGAATATTATCTGCTACAGCAAACACACCGACGATTATGAAAACGTTATTGTAGTGGTGGTCAATCTTGACCCCCACCACTCCCATTCTGCGTTGTTAAAGCTGCCGGTGGAAGATTTTGGTCTCGATGAGCAACAAACTTTCCAGATGCACGATTTGATCAGCAATGCCCGCTACATGTGGCATACCGGAGAAAACTACCTGGAGTTGAATCCTAATGTGGTTCCCGCTCATATTTTCCGTATTCGCCGCCGTCTGCGATCTGAACACGATTTCGATTATTTTATGTAATGGAGACCCAATGACCGAAAAGGCAAGAAAAAAGGGCATTCCGGCCCGCAATCCCTTATGGTACAAGGATGCTGTTATTTATCAACTTCATGTTAAGGCTTTTTATGATGCCGATGGTGACGGAATCGGTGATTTCAAGGGACTCAGGAAAAAACTGTCATATTTTGAGGAATTAGGGGTGACCGCACTTTGGCTTCTTCCTTTTTATCCCTCACCATTAAGAGATGATGGATACGATATTTCCGATTTCAAGGGAATCAATCCTGCCCACGGAGCTCTCCGCGATTTCAGGGCCTTTTTGAGAGAGGCCCACCAGCGAGGTTTAAGGGTAATTACCGAACTGGTGATCAATCACACATCCGATCAGCATCCGTGGTTCCAGCAGGCCCGGAAAGCCAAGCCGGGTAGTGCCCAGAGAGATTTTTATGTATGGAGCGATACACCTGAAAAATACAAGGAAACCCGCATTATTTTCCAGGATTTTGAGACCAGCAACTGGACCTGGGATCCCGTGGCAAAGGCTTATTACTGGCATCGATTCTATTCCCACCAGCCGGACCTGAATTTTGAAAACCCCAAGGTCCGGGAGGCCATTTTCAAAACACTGGATTTTTGGCTTGATATGGGGGTGGACGGAATGCGGCTTGACGCCGTACCTTATCTCTACGAACGTGAAGGTACCAATTGCGAGAATCTTCCGGAAACCCACGCCTTTTTAAAAGAATTGCGATCCCATCTGGATAAAAAATACAATGACAGGATGCTTCTGGCGGAGGCAAACCAGTGGCCTGAAGATGCTGTGGAATATTTTGGCGACGGCGATGAATGCCATATGAATTTTCATTTCCCGCTCATGCCGCGTTTGTACATGGCACTTCACATGGAAAACCGTTTTCCGGTAGTTGATATTCTTCAACAAACCCCTGAAATTCCGGAAACCTGTCAATGGGCTATTTTTTTGCGCAACCACGACGAGCTGACACTGGAAATGGTCACCGATGAAGAACGGGACTATATGTACAATGTCTATGCCCATGACCCCCGCATGCGGATTAACCTGGGAATCAGAAGGCGCCTTGCACCCCTTTTGGGAAATCACCGCCGCAGGATCGAATTGATGAACGGCCTGCTCATGTCGCTTCCAGGAACGCCCGTGATTTATTACGGCGATGAAATCGGAATGGGAGACAATATTTTTCTGGGCGACCGCAACGGAGTCCGCACCCCTATGCAATGGAGTCCCGATCGCAACGCCGGTTTTTCACGGTCCAACCCTCACCAGCTATATCTGCCGGTAATTATTGATCCAGAATACCATTTCGAGGTGGTCAATGTTGAAGCCCAGAAAAACAACCGCCACTCATTGCTGTGGTGGATGAGGCGTCTGATTGTGCTTCGCAACCAGATCAAGGCTTTTAGCAGGGGAAGTTTAACCTTTCTGGAACCTGAAAATACCAAAATTCTGGTGTTCATCCGCAGTTACCAAAAACAGCGCATTCTTGTAGTGGCTAATTTTTCCCGTTATGTTCAATATGTGGAACTGGATCTCTCAGATTATATCGGTTCTGTTCCGGTTGAAATCTTTGGTAACCAGCCGTTTCCCAAAATCACAGAGGAGCCGTACTTCCTTACCCTCGGTCCGCATTCCTTCTACTGGTTCAACCTTCAGCCCCAGAAAGATCTGGAAAAAATTTACAAACCGGATGCTGACACAGCACAGGTACCCATTTTTTACGTGGAACATTCCTGGGAGGAACTATTCAGGGAAAAAGTCCCCGAAGACATGGAGAAGTGGTTTGCTTCCTTTTTGACTACCCAACGATGGTTTGGTTCCAAAAACCGATGGATTAAAAATATAAATATCAACGAAATCATACCGGTGAGGGAAGGCAGCAAGGCTTTCTTTATACTTTTTGCAAAAATGGCGTTCATGGACGGTGCCGATGAAACTTATATCATTCCGGTAACCAGTGTCTCAGCAGATAAAGCCGAAAATATCCTGAAAGCCCACCCCCGCTCGGTTATTGCAAGGGTGCAAATTCGATCTGCAGATTCACCAGACTATTTGATCGATGCATCAGTTCAAAAAGAGTTTTGCTTGTCCCTGCTTGACAAAATTGCCCGCCGGGTCGGCATTAAAGGTCTGAAAGGCCGAATGACGGCACGGCCTGAAAAATCTTTAAAACAATTGCACAAAAAGGATGTCCCGCCCCTTGAGATAAAAGTGATCGCAGCAGAACAGAGCAATACTTCCGTGGTATTCGGAGACCGTTTCATTCTCAAGCTGTTTCGCCGCCTTCAAAGCGGCGTTAACCCGGACCTGGAAATCGGTCGTTTTCTTACCAGAAAGGGTTTCCCACATCTTCCCCCTTCAGCAGGAGCCATAGAATATGTGGAAAAAAAAGAAGAGCCCAAAACACTGGCTTTTCTTCAGCAATTTGTCCCCAATCAGGGAGACGCATGGAAATATACACTCAACAGCCTTCATGATTATTTCGGGCTTGCGACAGAAAATCGTTTTGATAAAATAATTAAACTGCCGGTGGAACATCCGCTGCAATTGGCGCAATTGGAGATGCCCAAAAAGGTGATGGAACAAATTGGTGTCTATCTGTCATCCGTGGATCTGATGGCACGCCGCAGCGCAGAAATGCATGTCGTTCTGGCTTCTGAGAAAGAGGACCCTGGATTTGTTCCGGTGGAATTTTCCAAACTCTACCAGCGCTCGCTTTATCAGTCCATGCGGTCTTTGACAGGACAAGTGCTTCCACAACTCAAAAAACGTAGCGAATTACTACCTGAACCGGCTCATACGGAAGCACTAAACATCATGGAACAACAACCCAAAATAATGGAGTGTTTCCATGCTCTGCTGGAACATAAAATCACCGGCAAACGTCTACGCTGCCACGGCGATTTTCATCTTGGTCAGATACTCTACACGGGTAAGGATTTCGTAATTATCGATTTTGAAGGAGAGCCGCTGAAACCGATCAGTGAACGTAAAATCAAACGCTCACCGCTGCGCGATGTAGCGGGCATGATGCGTTCCTTTCACTACGCAGCTTACACGGCGGTTGCCGAAGAAGAATTCCGGGGACTAACCCATAACCAAACCCGTGAGAGTCTGGAGATATTGGCGGAATATTGGTACTCCTGGGTTTGCACCATGTTTTTGAAAAAATATCTCGAAAGGGCTCAAGCCGGCAATTTTCTGCCCCGGTCAAAAGAGGAAATTCGAATCCTTTTGGATTCACTTTTGATGGAAAAGGCCGTCTATGAACTCGGTTATGAATTAAACAACCGGCCCGACTGGATCAGGATTCCGTTAAAGGGCATCGAAGCGTTGTTGAAAAAGAGGGTATGCGTAAAGGATAGTTTTTCAATAAATTACTGTTTTCAGGAGTATAAAAATGATTCAAGGCCCAAACGAAATAAAGAAACATAGTCATAAAAAAACGACAGGCACTGTACTGAAAGATTTCAGCCTGTTGACGGCCGACGATATCTATCTGTTTAACGAAGGAAATCATTTTCGCCTGTATAATAAACTTGGAGCCCACCCCATGACCCATAACCAGCGCCAGGGGGTCAATTTCGCAGTTTGGGCACCCAATGCCGAACAGGTAAGTGTCATGGGCAATTTCAACGATTGGGACAGAGATTCACATCGCCTGCATCCCTTGCAAAACTCCGGCATCTGGGAAGGCTTCATCCCGGGATTAGAAAGTGGTGAAGTATATAAGTATCATATCCGATCCCGACATAATCAATACGCTGTGGACAAAACCGACCCGTTTGCGTATCACACCGAGCTGTCTCCTCAAACCGCATCGGTGGTATGGGATATTGGCTATGAATGGAATGACTCGGACTGGATGAAAAACCGTCATCTACCCAATTCCCATAAGTCACCCATTTCCATATATGAAATGCATCTTGGCTCCTGGATGCGGGTACCGGAAGAGGAAGACCGCCCCCTGACTTACCGGGAAGCAGCCATCCGCCTGGTTGACTATTTGCTGAAAACCGGGTTTACTCATGTGGAGTTTCTGCCGATTACGGAACATCCCTTTTACGGGAGCTGGGGTTATCAGTGCCTGGGCTATTTTGCTCCCACCAGCCGCTATGGTGTCCCCCAGGACTTTATGTACCTGGTCGACCTGCTTCATCAAAACGGCATCGGGATAATCATGGACTGGGTTCCTTCTCATTTTCCAAGCGACGAACACGGTTTGGGATATTTTGACGGAACACATCTTTTCGAGCACGAGGACCAGAGATTGGGATTTCATCCCGACTGGAACAGCTTCATATTCAATTACGGAAGACACGAAGTGCAAAGCTTTCTGATCAGCAGCGCGTTGTTTTGGATGGACAAATATCATATCGACGGTTTCCGGGTTGATGCGGTGGCATCCATGCTCTATTTAAGCTACTCCCGCAAACCGGGAGAATGGATCCCCAACAAATACGGCGGGGCTGAAAATATAGAGGCCATCGATTTTTTAAGACAATTCAATGATGAAGTGCATAAGAACTACCCGGACACCCTTACCATCGCGGAGGAATCCACCGCCTGGCCCCTGGTGTCCCGTCCCCCTTATGTCGGCGGACTCGGATTCGACATAAAGTGGGATATGGGGTGGATGCACGATACTTTGGATTATATGTCAAGAGATCCCATACATCGGAGCTATCATCATGATAAACTTACCTTCCGAATGGTGTATGCTTTCAGCGAAAACTATGTGCTTCCCCTTTCTCACGACGAAGTGGTTCATCAGAAAGGTTCTCTTTTATCCAAGATGCCCGGTGATGACTGGCAAAAATATGCCAATTTTCGGCTTCTTTTAGGTTACATGTATGCCCAGCCGGGAAAAAAGCTCTTGTTCATGGGAGCAGAAATAGGACAATGGCGGGAGTGGTCCCATGACCGGAGCCTGGATTGGCACTTGCTGGAAAATCCTTTTCACCTGGGACTTCAACGATGGGTGGAGGATTTAAATCAATTTTATCGCAGGCATCCTTCTTTGCACGCTTCAGATTTTTCTCCCAGCGGCTTTGAATGGATCGATTGCAATGATGCTCATCAATCCACGTTGAGTTTTATCCGGCGAAACGATAACAATGGTGAAGAAATAATCATTGTTTGCAATTTCACACCTGTCCCCCGGCACAACTATCGTGTGGGCGTTTCCCTGGAGGGCTTTTGGCAGGAATGTCTTAACAGTGATTCAAAAAATTACGGAGGATCCAACCAGGGAAATCTGGGATATGTGGAAGCATCGCCCGTTCCGGCGCACGGCAGATCTTTTTCTTTAAACCTGACATTACCTCCTCTGGGAATTGTGTTTTTTGAGAAAAAAAGGTGATCATATATATGAAAATACTGTTTTTGACCAACGAATACCCTCCGCACATATACGGCGGAGCCGGTGTACATGCACAACATCTTACCAGCGAACTGCTTAACCTTGAAAGTGAAAAACCCGATCTTGAAATTCTATGTTTCGGAGACCAGGAAAAGTCAGAAAAAAACAATCGCTTATTGGGCATCAGAGGACCTTCCGAACCGTCATTCGGAGCACTGCGGTATAAGAAACTGCTGGATCCGCTATACCGGAATCTGATCATGGTTGGTTCGGCCGGCAAAGCGGACCTGATACATTGCCATACCTGGTACACCTATCTGGCAGGATGCCTGCTTAAACAGATAATGGGCATTCCGTTGATAATTACGGCTCACTCGCTGGAACCGCTGCGCCCGTGGAAAAAAGAACAACTGGGCGATGCATACCATGCGACTTCATGGCTGGAAAAAACCGCCCTGGAAAATTCGGATGCAGTGATCGCGGTGTCCGAAGCCATGAAATCCGACATGGTTTCAATTTATAATATCAACCCGGCTAAAGCACGAGTCATTTACAACGGAATAGACATCGAACATTTCAGAAAGATTGAAAATCCTGAAATCCTGACCAAATATGGAATTGACCCCCAAAAACCCTACGTGCTTTTTGTGGGCAGGATCACCCTTCAGAAAGGAATTATTCATCTGGTGGATGCCATCCCCCGCCTGAAAAAAGACATACAGGTGGTTTTGTGCGCCGGTGCCCCGGACAACGACGAAATAGCGGAAGAGATGAAACAAAAAGTCAATAACGCAAAAAAAAGCTTTGGAAATGACATTATCTGGATAACAAAATGCTTACCTGAAAAGGATTTGGTACCTCTGTACAGCCATGCCAGCATTTTTGTCTGCCCTTCAGTTTATGAACCTTTCGGCATCATCAACCTGGAAGCCATGGCTTGCGAAACCGCCGTAGTTGCCTCCGCGACCGGCGGAATACAGGAGGTTGTGCAAGATGGCCAAACAGGCATACTGGTCCCTTTTGAATCTTCAGGAAACGGAAAGGGAGGACCAAAAAATCCGGAAAAGTTTTCCATGGACCTTGCCGGTGCCATTAACTCTCTTTTGCAATCACCTGAAAAAATAAAAAAAATGGCGGCTGCTTCACGGCAGAGGGTGGAAGAAAAATTCAGTTGGAAAAGCATTGCAAAGCAAACTATGGCCTTTTACAGGGAAACAATCGAAGCTCAACGTCTTTAAAACCACATCACCCAGGAATTTTAAAATGAAACAATTTTTTGATATTCCTCTAGGAGCGCATTATCTTGGTGAGGACCGTTGCAGATTTACTGTCTGGGCGCCCTTTGCCGATAATGTAGCCGTTCGCCTGACAGATCCGAGTCCTCAAACCGTTTTTCTTAAAAAAGCCGAAAACGGTTATCATACAGCGTTGGTCGAACCAGTGCCAACAGGAACCCGGTATTTTTATCGCCTTTATGGATCATCCCGCCGGAAAGGAATCGAAAATGATTTCGATGAATTTCCGGACCCGGCTTCCCGTTGCCAGCCCGATGGAGTCCACGGACCCTCCCAGGTAGTATCTTCTTCCTTTCAATGGAAAAATACGGGCTGGCAAGGACTTCCCTTGTCTCAATATATCATATCCGAAATTCATCCGGGGACCTTTACTCCCGAAGGTACATTTGATGCGGTCATTGCCTATCTCAAAAGTCTCAAGGAGACGGGGTTTACAGCTCTGGAACTGATGCCTGTAGCACAGTTTCCCGGAGATCGTAACTGGGGTTATGACGGTGTTTATCCCTTTGCCGTCCAAAATTCGTATGGAGGCGCAGATGGCCTGAAACGCCTGGTGGACGCCTGCCACTCTGAAGGGATAGCAGTCGTACTTGATGTGGTATATAATCATCTGGGTCCGGAAGGTAATTATTTCGGCAAATTTGGTCCCTATTTCACAAGCTTTTACAAGACCCCGTGGGGAGAAGCTGTCAATTTTGATGGACCCGACAGTGATCAGGTTCGACGCTTTTTCATCGAAAATGCCCTTTACTGGATTACGGAGTTTCATATAGATGCGCTCCGCCTGGACGCGGTGCACTCCATTTTTGATTTTTCGGCATTTCCTTTCCTTGAGCAATTGGGCTCTACTGTGGGCCGTGCCGCTGAAAAGCTTAACCGGCGGATTTACTGCATCGCCGAAAGTGCTCTTAACGACACGCGAATCATTCGCTCCCGAAAACTCGGTGGATTCAACCTTCACGCCCAATGGAACGATGATTTTCATCATTGTCTGCATGTGATGCTGACAGGTGAAAATTCAGGCTATTACGTTGATTTTAAAGGACTTGAAGATTTCAGCCGGGCATGGAAAGAAGGATACGTCTATTCAGGCCAGTATTCCAAATTTCGAAAGCGGCAGCATGGAAATTCATCGCGTAACATCCCTGCACAGCGCTTTGTTGTCTTTGCCCAAAATCACGACCAGATAGGTAACCGAGTGCTGGGAGAACGCCTCGGAAACCTGGTTTCATTTGAGAAGCTGAAATTGGCCGCCGGCCTGGTGTTATTATCCCCTTTTATCCCTTTATTTTTTATGGGGGATGAGTATGGGGAGACCGCACCGTTTCAATATTTTGTCAGCCATTCGGACCCGGATCTGGTGGAGGCAGTCCGAAACGGGCGTGCCAGGGAATTCGAGGCGTTCGAATGGAAAAAAGAACCACCAGATCCTCAGGATAATGCCACCTTTCTGCGATGCAAACTTCAGCACGAACTTAAAGAGGGGGAACCTCACAAGACACTGCTTAAATTTCACAAAAAACTAATGAACTTGAGAAAAAAAATTCACAGCCTTTCGCTTTTGAGCAAAAAAAATATGAAAATAAACCATTTTGATCATGAACAGATACTTTTTTTCAAACGCATCAGCGCCCAAGACCAGGTATTTGGTATTTTCAGGTTTGGTGAAAACCCCCAAAAGGTCCGCTTGCCTGTTCCGGAAGGCCGTTGGGAAAAGATTCTGGATTCATGGGAGCAACAATGGCGGGGTCCCGGCAGTAATTTTCCGCTGGTTATGGAATCTGACAGAAGCACTCTTTATGAAATTCCGTCTGATGGGCTGGTTTTGTATTTTCGAAAAGTGCCGCCTTTCAAAATAAGTTAAGGAGATGTAAAATGGCGGAAAAATACATTTGTATTCACGGACATTTCTATCAACCCCCCAGAGAAAATGCATGGTTGGAAGCAGTGGAAATTCAAGATTCCGCGCATCCCTATCACGACTGGAACCAGCGCATTACCGAGGAATGCTATTCTGCCAATGCATTTTCACGGATTTTAGATGAGGATGGAAGAATTGCAAGAATCGTCAACAACTATGAAAAAATGAGTTTCAACTTCGGCCCGACACTTCTGACCTGGATGAAAGAAAACAGTCCCGAAACCCATGAAGCGATTTTGAAAGCAGATGCTAAAAGCCAAACTCATTTTGGCGGTCATGGATCAGCAATGGCGCAGGCCTACAACCACATGATCATGCCCCTTGCCAACCGCCGGGATAAATACACGCAGGTATTTTGGGGTATTCGGGATTTTCAGCATCGTTTCGGCCGCAAACCCGAAGGGATGTGGCTTCCGGAAACAGCAGTTGATCTTGAAACATTGGAAATAATGGCAGAACTGGGCATTTTATTTACTGTTTTGTCGCCCTACCAGGCCGCAGGAATCAGAGAAAAGGGAAAAGAAGAGTGGGAAGATGTCAGGGGAGGAACTATCGATCCAAAGCGGGCTTATACGCAGAAACTTCCAAACGGAACTGAAATTGCGCTCTTCTTCTATGACGGCCCTATTTCTCAGGCAGTGGCTTTCGAATATTTACTGGAGGACGGGGAAAAATTCGCCAGACGTCTGGTAAATGGATTCGAGGACCGGGATGAACCCCAGCTGCTCCACATTGCCACTGATGGTGAAAGTTACGGTCATCATAGTCCATTCGGAGATATGGCATTGGCATATGCCATGAAATACATTGAAGATGAAAACCTCGCGGAACTGACCAACTATGGCCAATACCTGGAAAAGTATCCACCCACCCATGAAGTGGATATTGTGGAAAACACTTCCTGGAGCTGTGCCCATGGTGTGGAACGATGGCGAAGTGACTGTGGGTGCGGTGAAAATGGGGGACAAAGTCAGAAATGGAGACTGCCTCTTCGTGACGCTTTGGACCAGCTTCGAGACCATGCGACCGATGTTTATGCAAAAGAATTGGGACAGATTTTTCATGACCCGTGGAAAGCAAGAAACGGTTACATCGACATTATCCTGGATCGGTCTCCGAAAAATCTGCACAGGTTCATAGAGCATCATGCCAAAGAATCAACAAGTCCGGCAGACAGCGTACGGATTTTAAAGCTTCTCGAAATGCAGCGACATGCCATGCTCATGTACACCAGCTGTGGTTGGTTTTTTAATGATCTTTCCCGAATTGAGACGGTCCAGATCATCCAATATGCCGGTCGACTTTTGCAATTATGCGCGGAAATGTTCAGCGAGGACTTTGCGTCTCCTTTTCTCGAAAAAATGGCGGAGGCAAAAAGCAATATTCCCGCACACGGCGATGGAAAACAAATATATGAAAAATGGATCAAACCCGCTGTGGTAGATTTAAGAAGCGTGGCTTCCCATTATGCCATAAGCACCATTTTTGAATACTTTCCGGATCGCTCCTCTGTTTTTTGCTACAATGTCCGGCGGCTTAGCTATCATGGGGCCGAAGCCGGCACAGCCAGGCTTGCCACAGGACGTGTGGAAATTATCTCCGAAATTACCCTGGAATCCGCCGTGCTTCAGTTCGCGGTCCTTTATGTGGGAGATCACAATCTGAGTTGCGGCATCCGAGAAAACCGCTACGACAAAGACTCCGAGGAATTGACGCCCTTTTTACTGGATCATTTCGAACGGGCGGAGTTCACGGAAATCCTTCGTAGTTTCGACAGGTATTTCCAAAACTCCATTTATTCCCTGAATTCCCTTTTGCGAGACGGCCAACGCAAAATCATCAATCTGATTCTGGAAAGCAAGGTAAAGGACGCCCTGACAGTCTATCACCGTCTATACCAACAGAATATTCCACTGATGCGTTTTCTGAAAGGATCTTCCACCCCCTGCCCTTCGGCACTTTATAACGCTGGAAAAATAGCACTGAACGGAGATTTGAAAAATCAATTCAGCCAGGAGACACTGGACCACGAAACCATATCGGAATTGCTTAAAGAAGCAGAACTGGCTGGCATTTCTATTGACGCAGATGCTCTGGAATATACCATTCGGAAAAACATTGAGGCCAAAGGAATAGAGTTTGGAGAAAATCCATATCGCTTAGGGCTGTTATCCCAAATCAACAACAGTGTCAAATTAGTCTATAAACTACCCTTTGATGTAAACCTGCGCAACCTTCAAAACATATTCTATGAGGTTGCTCAGCGCAAAAGCACTTATCAGCCTGAAAAGAAAGCCGACCATAAAGCAGATGCCGACTGGATCGACATCTTCAAAAGAGTGTGTGGGAAATTAAACATACGGATGCCCGAAAGCGATGACATATACAATTAAAAGACAGGTCAAACATTTATGAACATACCTATCGCCACTTACAGGTTGCAGTTCAACTCGTCGTTCGGTTTCCGGGCGGCCAATGAAATTTTGGATTATCTCAAGCAGCTGGGAGTTACCCATGTGTATGCATCACCGATACTTAAAGCTCGTAAAACGAGTGCTCACGGTTATGACGGAGTCGATCCCGGTCTTTTGAACCCTTTGTTGGGCAGTCAGGAGGATTTCGAAACCCTGATAAACCAGTTAAAAAAACTGAACATGGGATGGGTTCAGGATATCGTGCCCAATCACCTGGCTTACGATTTTGACAACTCGGCACTTCGCGACCTTTTGGAGCTTGGGCCGAACTCATCATATCGGTATTTTTTCGATACTGACCTGCAGCCGGTATGTACCTTCCTCGAAGGCAAGCTGTCAGCACCATTTTTGGGTGATCATTACGAAAAATGTCTCCTTGATGGACAAATTCGCCTGAATTTTAATGAGGAAGGTTTTTCGATCCGTTATTATGAATTCAAACTGCCGCTGGCCCTTGCTTCATATGGAGAATTGCTGGACCGGGTTGAAGAAGAGATGCACAAAAAGCACGAAAAGGCAACTCATGCTATTCAACAATTCACCGACATGGCAGCCCGATTCAAGACCACATCGCAAAAAGGACCAAACCCTGAGCGTGATAATCTCATTACGGAACTGAAAGCCGAGCTTTGGAAGCTTTACCAAGAGCAACCTGATATCACCCTTGGTCTCGACGGTATGATTGAAACCATCAACGGAAATCCCGAGGATAAGCAAAGCTTTCTGGGGATGCACAAGTTGCTGGAGGCCCAATTTTTCAGACTCCGCTTTTGGAAAACAGCCGGTGAAGAGATCAATTACCGGCGTTTTTTCGATATAAACGATTTAATCGCGCTGCGCCAGGAGAGGGACCCTGTTTTTCTTTGGAGCCACCAATTGCTTTTGCGCCTTTTCGACGAAAAAATAATTGACGGCTTTCGGGTTGATCATATTGATGGTCTGGTCAACCCTGCCGACTACCTCACAAAACTTAGAAAAGCTGCAGCAAACGCCTATCTCATCGTTGAAAAAATTCTGGAACATAACGAGTACCTTCCTGACCCATGGCCCATCCAGGGCACCACAGGTTATGAGTTTTCGTACCACGTGGAAAGCCTTTTTGTGCGTGGAGATAACGAAAAAGCCATGAAATCGATTCTCACTAAATATACTTCCGTTGCTGAGCCTTTTGAAAAAATCCTGGTTTCTGCCAAAAAGCTCATTTTGTCAACGCATTTCATGGGAGACTTAGATAATCTGGTAGGATCGATGCAAAAGTTGGCAATGAATCTTCCAAGCGGTGCCGACATAACCCGGTCAAGACTAAAAGCGGCACTTATCGAATTTTTGATCCGTTTTCCCGTATACAGAACATATGCGGGTTCGGAAAACATTACCCCTGAAGATAAAACTTACATTCACCACACCATCAGCCTGGGAACCCTTCATCGGCCCGATTTGCTCTATGAGTTCGAATTTTTGCAAAAAATTCTTCTGAAAACCTATGATGTTTCCTTCGGCAATGAAAAAGTGCTTTTTGAGCTGAGAAGACGGGCCGTCACTCAACTGGAACAGTTGACGGCCCCCCTGATGGCCAAAGGTTTGGAAGATACCTCTCTTTATCGCTATCCGCTATTGTTATCACTAAACGAAGTGGGGGGAGTACCGGATCGCCTGGGAAACACACGCCGGTCTTTTCACGAATTTATGAAAGAAAGGTCAGAAAAATGGCCCTATTCCATGAGCAGCTCTTCCACCCACGACAGCAAGCGCGGAGAAGACATCCGGGCCCGCCTGAACGTTTTATCGGAAATACCGGATCAATGGGAAAAGCGGGTCTCCAATTGGTATAACCTTAACCGGGAGAAAAAAATCCGGTTAAATGAGGTTTTGGTGCCCGATAATGTCGAAGAATATTTTATTTATCAGACTTTAGTGGGATTTTGGCCTTTGGAAGCAGATACCGATCCTCCATACGCTGAACGCCTTGAAAATTACATGGTCAAATGTTTGCGGGAGGCTAAGATCCATAGTTCCTGGCACTCACCTGATGAAAAATACGAAGCGGGTGTTATTTCGTTTCTACGGGGCATTCTTGATCAAAGCGGGTCCAGGAACCTTTTTATGGAGGAATTTGTTTCCTTTTGCCGCACTGTAGCTTATTATGGTTTCTTCAATTCTTTATCCATAAGCCTGATTAAAATCGCGGCTCCGGGTGTACCGGATTGTTTCCAGGGTTCCGAATTAATGAATCTCAATCTTGTCGATCCGGATAACCGCAGGCCTGTGGACTATGAAAAGCGAAAAATGCTTATGAGAAAAATACGAGAAGCCTCTTGTGACGGCAGAATGGATCCTTTTCCGGAACCCTTGCAATTGGTGGCGGCAGCAGACCGGCTAAAACTTTTTTTAATCACAAAAAGCCTTGAAGTCCGAAAGCAATATCCCCGATTATTTTTGGACGGTTCCTATATTCCTGTGAACATTACGGGTCGATTCAGCTGGCATGTGGTCGCATTTGCCCGGCAGTTGGAAAATCAATGGAGTATTGTCGCCGTTCCACGCTTTTTAGCAGGATTGATTACCCCCCAGCAAACACCGTTGGGATCTACTGTTTGGGAAGATACGGCTGCTGTTTTACCCCCGGGAGCACCCAGCCGCTGGCAAAATGCTTTAACAGGCCAAGATTTTACACTAAAAAACAACCTGCCAATGGGAGAACTTTTCCAGATGTTTCCCGGGGCTTTATTAACAGGAGGCCGAAAATAATGACAGTAAGATCCTGTGGTATTCTTCTCCATGTAACCTCCCTTTATAATCGTTTCGGTATCGGTGATTTGGGGCCGGGGGCTTATCGCTTTATCGATATGCTGGTGGAAAGTGGCCAGTGCACCTGGCAGGTACTTCCCATGAATCCAACGGATCCCGGCCACGGGAATTCCCCTTATCACAGCATCTCTGCATTTGCAGGCAACACGATGCTGATCAGCCCCGAACTTTTGGCGGCAGAAGGATGGGTAAGCGAAGAGGAAACCGGGGAAGTCTTTGATGAAACTGAAGGATATATCGATTTTTTGCCGGTTATAAAATACAAGGAACGCCTTTTTGCTAACGCCTTTGATCGTTTTGTAAGGCGGGAGGAGAGTATTGGCGATTTTGAACACTTTTGCAGCCAGGCCGAGTGGTTGGACAATTATGCTGTTTTCAGCGTATTAAGAAAACAGTTTCCCGGCCAATCATGGAATCAATGGCCGGCCGAGCTTCGGGATCGAAACCCCAATGCTATATCAGGGATAAAGAAAGATTATTTCTATGAAATTCAAAAAGAAAAATTTCTCCAATATTTATTTTACAGTCAGTGGCATAAACTGAAAAAGTACGGCAATCGTCAGGGAATCCGGATTTTCGGGGATATTCCCATATACATGCCTTATGAAAGTGTGGATGTCTGGACCAACCCCGAACAGTTCAAATTGGACGACCAGCTCAAACCCCTTGGTCTTTCAGGGGTTCCACCGGACTATTTCAGCTCAACCGGACAGCTGTGGGGTCATCCGGTTTACAACTGGAAAGAGCAGCAAAAAAACCGGTATCCATGGTGGACTCGCCGCATCGAACTTAATCTTGAAATATTCGATATCGTGAGAATAGACCATTTTCGCGGCTTGGTGGGTTTCTGGGAAGTGGCTCCCGGAGAAAAAACCGCTCAGCGGGGAAAATGGATAGATGCGCCCGCTGATGATTTTCTCGGATATCTTTACAAGCGGTTTGGATGCCTTCCCATTGTTGCTGAAGATCTGGGAACCATAACTCCCGATGTTAATGAAATCCTTCGGCGTTTCAGTCTTCCAGGAATGCGCGTGCTTCAGTTCGCCTTCGGAGGCGATTTCCCCTTCAGCACACATCTTCCCTACCTGCATGATAAAAATTGCCTGGTTTACACAGGTTCCCACGACAACAATACCGTCCCCGGATGGTATAAAGACGAAATCGATGATAGGACGAAAGAAAACCTTCATGAATACCTGGGAAGATCCATTCCGGAAAATGAAATTCATTGGGAAATGATCCGGATGGCAATGATGTCAGTGGCAAACACAGCAATAATCCCATTACAGGATTTATTAGGGCTCGGTTCGGAAGCAAGAATGAACACGCCGGGGGAAAGCGGAGGTTCATGGAAGTGGCGAATGACCCGGAATCAATTTACTCCCGATATTCGGGAGAAGCTGCGACACATGACCCGCACTTATGGAAGGCTTTAAAAAAGGTGTTCAGAAAGGATAAAACCACACCGGCTGAGGACGATTTTTTGGCTTTATTGCACGATGCATCCGCTCAGGCTTCGCCAGGTACCATTGGTAACTTCCGTCCTGGCCGGTGCAGTCGGTGATTTCAACTGTACCAACCAAGAGACCCGTGGGCAAAATGGATGGATTGAGTTTCATTTTTTTGAACTCTTCAAAATCGCCCGGAGTCTTGCTGGCATAGATATAAACCCTTTCCCTAATTTTGGTAGATCTGCTGCGGTATTCTATTTTCTTTTCACCGCTGAGAATCTGTTCAGCGTAAGGCTGCCGAATACTTAACGCTCTCATCTTTTTCATTTTCA